>Ga0315277_10008273_pt1 | contig 13399 bp, 11 predicted proteins | sample YL17G05_15_MG_FD_203695 | JGI IMG/M metagenome (GOLD analysis project Ga0315277, IMG submission 203695) | Sediment microbial communities from Yellowstone Lake, YNP, Wyoming, USA - YL17G05_15 | ecosystem: Environmental > Aquatic > Freshwater > Lake > Sediment | place: USA: Wyoming | collected...
TCTGCCTGCGCCAGGCCTCGTACTCGGAGAAGTTGCGGGAGCGCCGTCCTAATGCGGGCCGTGGCTTGACACAACCTCCGCCCGGCCTCCGCAGCTCCGGTCGTCGGCCCTGCAGCCCGCGTCGTGCCACCCGCCCAGCCCTCCGCACGGTCCCATCGAAGAACGTGACGTTGCTTTCGCCCTCGAAGGCGAGGATGTGCGTCGCGATGCGGTCGAGGAACCAGCGGTCGTGGGCGATGAGTGCGTTGTTCCGAGTGTGGGTTCGGGTTTCGCCGAAAGACAGAGTCTTATTCGGCACCAGAACTCTCGGCTGGCTCGGAAAGGAGCGCATGGACCTCGCGTTGGAGCGTTGGAAACTTGCCTTGCAAGATGCCCCACACAACCTCATCCGAAACCTTGGAGTAGCCATGGATCAAACGGTTGCGGAAGGCCACGATGCTGGCAGCGTCTGTAACGCGATGCGCCAGCCTCGGATCGAGAGTGACCCCGCGGTTGAGCGCTTCGCCGATGATCTCGAACTGCCGCTCAACAGCCGACCGAAGCATCGGGTCGGAAAGGTAGTCGGCAAGGGTCTTCCCGACGTGAATCGCGCAAGCAGTGCGCAGGCTTGCTCGATGTCGAGAAGGTAGGCGCGGACCTTACGCTGCGTCATAGACGATGACCTGGCTCGCCTCGACCGTCTCCCGAACAATCGGGTTGCGCAGGGCGGAGCGCTCGACGAGGTCTACGGGCCGACCGAAGAGCGCCTCGAGGTCGGCGAGAAGACCGAAGTAGGCATCGGCCCGCTCTACCGGCGACAGAGGGTCGAACTCGACAAGCAAGTCAATGTCGCTTCGCGTTGAATCGAACTCCTCGGTCAGCGCTGAGCCAAACACGGCGAGACGACGCACGCTCCTCCTCTTCGCAATCGCTCGGAGTTGTTTGGCGTGCTGCCTGACCAAGTTTGTCATCGTCCGCACCTCACCATCAGGATAGCATTCGGATGTCGCTGGCGCTCGGTACTACCAAGCTGCGGGCTATCCGTATCGGTATCGGCGTATCGGTACCGCGTATCACCATCTCACCATTATTCCGATGAGCGCGCTGTTCGAACCGGCTATCACCTCGTCAGCTTGCGGTACGTGATCCGGTGCGGGCGGGTGGCGGCGTCGCCGAGGGTCTGCTTACGCCACTCCTCGTACTCGGAGAAGTTGCCGTCGAAGAACGTGATCTTGGAGTCTCCTTCGAAGGCGAGGATGTGCGTCGCGATCCTGTCCAGGAACCAGCGGTCGTCGTAGTCAGGGAGTGTTGGGCAAAATGTGCCGGAAGCGCCGGACGTGGCACCTGATATGGAGCGACCGGTGTCAAGAAGCGACGGATGCGCTGCATCCACCGGCGGCCCGCGCGCCTTTCAGCCGGATTCCGGTTGCGGACACGCATTCTCACTCGTGTTCTCCGACTGGAGTCGGGTAAACTGCGACGATGTCGCTGCAAACCGGCACCCGTCTCGGCCCGTACGAGATTATCGGCCCGCTGGGCGCGGGCGGAATGGGCGAGGTGTACCGCGCCCGTGACACGCGGCTCGGACGCGAGGTGGCGATCAAGGGCCTGCCCGAAGCGTTCGCGAAGCATCCCGAACCGCTGGCGCGCTTCGAGGGCGAGGCGCGGGTGCTGGCGTCGCTCAACCACCCGAACATCGCCAGCATCTTCGGGCTCGAGGAGTCCGCGGGCACGCTGTACCTCGTGCTCGAACTGGTCGAGGGCGAGACGCTGGCGGCCAGGCTCGCGCGCGGCCCTCTTTCGGTCCGCGAGGCGCTCGAGCTGGGCGGACAGGTGGCCGCGGCGGTCGAGGCGGCGCACGACCGCGGCGTGATCCACCGCGACCTGAAGCCCGCCAACGTCATGATCACCCCGACGGGGAGCGCCAAGGTCCTGGACTTCGGGCTCGCTAAGCTGGTCGCACCCAGTAGCGTCGAGAAACCAGCTCAGGCGAACACAATGGTCGAGGCGACCGAAGCGGGCGTCATTCTCGGCACCGCGGCCTACATGAGCCCCGAGCAGGCGCGTGGCAGGCCGGTGGACCGGCGCAGCGACGTGTGGTCGTTCGGTTGCGTGCTGTACGAGTGCCTGGCCGGACGTCCGGCGTTCGGCGGCGAGACGGTCTCGGACCTGATCGCGAGGATCCTCGAGCGCGAGCCCGATTGGTCGGCGTTGCCCGCGGGAACGACGTCGGGCGTGCGCGACATCCTGAAGCGCTGCCTGTGCAAGGACGCCGACGGGCGCCCGCGAGATATCCGCGACGTTCGCCTCGAGCTCGTCGAGGTGGCCGCGGGCGGCGCGACGAGCGGCCGGTCCGCGCAGCCGTCGGTGGCGGTGCTCCCGTTCATCAACCTGAGCGCCGATCCCGACAACGACTACTTCGCCGACGGCATCACCGAGGACGTGATCGCCCACCTTGCCAAGGTCCGCTCGCTCAAGGTCATCTCGCGTACCTCGGTAATGGCGTTCAAGAAGCGCGAGAAGGGCCTGCGAGAGATCGGTGCCGCGCTCGGCGCCGGCACGATCGTCGACGGAAGCGTGCGCCGGGCCGGGAATCGCGTCCGCATCGTCGCGCAGCTTATCGACGCCACGACCGACGAGCACCTCTGGGTCGAGACCTACGACCGCGACTTGACGGACATCTTCACGATCCAGACGGACGTGGCGCTGAAGATCGCTGCCGCGCTCCAGGCCGAGCTATCGCCCAACGAGCGGGCGCGGATCGGGCGGCCCCCCACGGCCGATCTCGAAGCGTATCAGCTCTATCTCCAGGGGCGACAGTGCTTCACGAAGTTCACCCCGGAGGGGTACCGCCAGAGTATCGCCCTCTTCGAGCAGGCGATCGCGAAGGACCCGAGGTTCGCGTTGGCGCATACCGCGCTGGCTTACACGTACACCCACCTTGCCATCGAGGGGGTCGTCGGGTGGGAGCCCGAGCTGATCTACCGGCGGGCCAAGGACGCTATCGCCAAGGCTCTGGCGCTCGACGACGGACTTGGGGAAGCGCACGGCATCGCCGGACTGCTTCGCTTCGTATGTGACTTCGACTGGGCTGGCGCCGAGAAGGAGATCCGCCTCGCCCTGGATCTCAGCCCGGGTAGCGCCGACGTTCACGACCATTACGGCTGGCTGTGCTCGTCGCTCGGCCGCTACGACGAAGCGCTTGGAGCCGTGCGGCGCGCCCGCGAGCTGGACCCGCTTGCCCATCGTTCCGACGTCGCCTCCGAGCTGATGCGCGCGGGCCGGTACGGGGATGCACTCCAGGAGGCGGCGCACATCGTCGAGCTCGAGCCCGGGTTCACCCGGGGACACTCACTTCTTGGCTGGGCCCACCTCAAGCTGGGACACGTCGCCGAGGGTCTGGCGGCACTCGAGCGTGCGGCTGCTCTCTCGCCCGAGGAAACCATGTTCCGCGCTCAGCTCGGCCAGGCGTACGCGATGACGGGCCACGCCGAGAAGGCTCGCGCCGTCCTGGGCGAGCTCAAACGCCTGGCAGGCGAACAGTACGTCTCCCCGTATCACTTTGCGTACGTGTACACCGGCCTCGGCGAGTACGACGCCGCCATCGATTGGCTTGAGCACGCCTTCGCGCAGCGCGCCGGCTCCCTCTACGGCATCAAGGGTTCATTCCTCTTCGCCGGCCTGAGGGAGCACCCCCGCTTCGTCGCGCTGCTGCGCAAGATGAACCTCGCCTGAGCCCCGCCGAGGCAGCACGGCGCTGCTTCGCCAGGTCCCCGCGGCCGCGGGTTGACAGGTGCGCGGTAAGCTCCTAGATCCTTGGAACTACATGAAGAGGTCACCTTTTCAAAAGACAGTGTGTTCAAACTGTCCTGGAGACATTCTGGACAATGACACACTGGTCGCGCGTGCTATTGGCGCTGCAGCGGGCCAACTCGTGAATGGTCCGGGCTAGTCTCTCTCGATCACCTGAGCCGCTCGTATGTGGCGCCGGCCGAGGAATGTCGCGAAGGCCGCGTCGACATCGGCGCTCGATACTTGGGCGACCGGCTGGTCCGGCATTGCCGGAGGCGGACCGATCTCCGGCATTCCTTTCGCCTTCAGACCCTGGTTGATCTTCGGCAGCGTCTTGGTCGTCAGGGCATCGAACTCCTTCTTCACATCATCCAGCTCGCGCTGCAGCGCGTCGATACGCTCTACCTGGTACTTTGCCGGACGACCCTCGTAGGACATGATCGCGCCATAAAGTGTGTCCGTGTGCTCGCGAATGCGCTCTTCGCCCGTAATCGCGCCACCTTCCTTGGTCGCCACAATCCTGTTGCGAATCACTTCGGTCTCGGCCGAGAAGCTCGTCAGATCAGCGCGCAGTGCGTCTTTCTCCGGCAGCGTGGCGGCCAGCTGATTGGCCATCGTGGTGGTGAAAGTGATCTTGTCGACCAGATCGCTCATGGCGCCGAATAAGCCGTACACGCGCATGGCGGCATCGAACTGGGCCTTGCGATCATCGCGGTTGTAGGTAGCGCGGGGGTCGAGTCCGATATCCAGCTTGGTAACGTAGACCTCCTTGCCCTTGGTCAGGCGCACCGTGTAGGTACCGGGTGTGACGCGAGGGCCTTGCGAGGCGTTGAATGCAACCTGGGCGGCCCGAGGCACGCGCGGCGGCGCCACGCGCATGCTCCAGCTCACGCGGTTGATGCCACGACGCTTGCTCGCCGGCAGAGTATCCACGACCTTCCCGTCCGGCCCGAGGATATCCAGCAGTATCGGTCCGAAGAGGTGCCTCGTGCGCTGGTAGTAGGTGATCACGGCGCCGGCTGGCGGATTCTGGCCAGCAAATGTCGCATCGCCCTCGGGCCAGCCGCCCTGGCCCTGAATGCGCTGGGTCACAGGCGTGGCTTCAAGGAAGGCCGCGTCTTTCTGCAGGAGATCGTCGTTCAGGCCGCGCAGCGAGGTGATGTCGTCGATGATCCAGATGCCCCGGCCATGGGTGGCCAGAACGAGGTCTTGGGTGCGCGGGTTCACGACCAGATCGCGCACTGCCATGCTGGGAAAATCGCCGCCCTTGAATTCGGCCCAGGATTTACCGCTGTCGATCGAGATCCACAGTCCGAGCTCGGTGCCGGCGAAGAGCAGGCTGGGTTTGACCCAGTCTTCCTTGATCACGTGGACATAACCGCGCAGTCCCTGCTCGGGGCCCGCGATGCGTGACCACGTCTTGCCAAAGTCGCTGGTCCTGTAGACATAGGGCTTCATATCGCCGAAGGTGTGGCGGTCGAAGGCGGCATAGGCCGTGGCGGAGTCGAAACGACTGGCTTCCACCCACGACACCCACAAGTATTTCGGGAGGCCGATCAGGTTGCCCGCGACGTTGGTCCAACTCTTGCCGCTGTCGCGCGTAAGCTGCAGGTTGCCGTCGTCGGTGCCCACCCAGATCACTTGGCCGTCCTTGGGCGACTCGCTGATCGAGTAGATCGTCGTGTGCGTCTCGGCCGATGAGTTGTCTACTGTAATGCCTCCGGAAAGTTCCTGCTTCTGCTTCTCTGGATCGTTCGTAGTCAGATCCGGCGATATGCGCTCCCAGGTCTGCCCGTGATCCCGCGAGCGGAAGAGGAACTGGGCGCCGATGTAGATGGTACCTTTCTCATTCGGGCTCATGTGTATCGGGGTATTCCAATTGAAGCGGAGTTTCTGGTTGTAGCCGGATTGGGGTTTGATGTCGCGCGTACTGCGAGTTCTGCGATCGAATCGCGCGATCTCGCCGCCCTGGGTTTCGGCGTAGACGTAGTTGGGATCGGCCGGATCGGAGAAGACCCAGAAGCCGTCGCCGCCGAGCACGCTCTCCCAGCGCGAGTTGGTGATGCCACCAGGATATTCGGAATCGCCAATCCAGTTGGTATTGTCCTGCAGTCCACCATAGACCTGGTAGGGATCCTTCTCGTCGACACTCACGTGGTAGAACTGGGAGATCGGCAGGTTCATCACCATCCACCAGCGACTGCCGCCGTCGTACGAGATCCAGAGTCCGCCGTCGTCGCCGGCAATCACGTGCTTGGGGTTTGTCGGATCGATCCAGACGTCGTGCCAATCCCCGTGGCCTCCGCCCCCCGAGCTCGAGAAGCTTTTGCCGCCATCCTCGCTGACGATCAAATCGAGGTCGGTCTTGAACACACGATCAGGGTTGGTCGGGTCTACGATCAGTTTGGCGAAGTAGAAAGGCCGCCACACCATGTTCTGGCTCTTGTCGCGCTTGTCCCACGTCTTGCCGCCGTCGTCAGAGCGGTACAGGGCCGACTCCACTCCCTCGATGAAGGCATACAGGATCTGGCCGTTGGACGGAGCGAACTCGACCTCGATGCGCCCGTATGGCTTCGGCGGCAGGCCGTTCTGGCCTGCCTCGATCTCAGTCCAGGTCCCTCCGCCGTCTTCGGAGCGAAACAGGCCGCTGCCGCTCTTGGCGTCCGGTCCGTCGCCTCCCGAGCGGAACGTCCAACCCTTGCGTCTGAAATCCCAAAGCGCCGCGTACAGCACATCGGGATTCTTGGGGTCCATCGTGATCGAGGAGCAGCCAGTGGAGAGATTGGCGCCTTTGAGGATCAACTTCCAGCTCTTGCCCCCGTCGGTGGTCTTGTACAGTCCGCGCTCAGCGGAGTCGCTCCAGAGATTTCCCGGTACTGCTGCGTACACCACGTCGCCGATCTTCGGGTGGACCACGATCTCGCTGATCCGCTCGGAAGCTGCCAGGCCCATGTTCGTCCAGGTCTCACCGCCGTCGGTTGACTTGTAAATGCCGTCGCCCACAGACACGGAGTTCCGAACCCAGCTCTCACCCGTCCCCACCCATACGATCTTGGGGTTGGTGGGATCGAGCGCGACGGCTCCGATAGACTGCACCGGTTTCTTGTCGAAGACCGGCTTGAACGTCGTCCCGTTGTCCTCGGACTTCCACACACCGCCACTGGCAGAGCCCACGTAGATCAGCGTCTTGCCGTCGACATTGCGAGCGGCGACGGAGGCGATGCGACCGCTCATCCGTGCCGACCCGATGTTGCGTGCCCCGAGGCCGGAGATGGTTGCGGAGTCGAAGTGGGTGGGAGGCGTCTGTGCCGCAGCGGATAGGCCAGTGGCCAAGAGCACTGTAACCAGAATCGTGTGTTTCATGGGTTGCCTCCTCACGCCTACTTGACCGCCCCGGCGGCAGCCACCGGGAAATGGAACATCGCATCATTCAGGTCGACGTTTGCTTCAATCTTTTCGATCGTGATCCTCTGACCCTTCGGGCCGCCCTTGCCGCCGGACTCGATCGAGAATGGCAAGAAGACGCCATTGACCTGCTCGTAATTGCCCAGGTCGGTCTCCTGCTCCACCAGGACACCGCGAATCGTCGTCTGGTCGAGGGTGCGAATCTCCAGGAAGTAATCCGGGTCGAGATACACATACCTCACATCGCCGTTCTTGAGTGTGACCTTGAGCTTGTGCGCATCCGTGCCGTCCACGTCTTCCGTGCCGAGATACTCGACCGTGTTGCCCTTGGTCTTGTAGTCGACCAGCGGGCCGTCGAAGTCGGCAGTGAGCTGAAGCCCTTTCACATCATCGGCTGCCATTCTCTCGGGATCAATCCGGCCCTGGAAAGGCTGGACCTGCCAGCCACCGTTGCCGTCGTAGGCAGTGACTGCGGTCAGCCCTTGCAAGAGGCCCTCGGTTCTCAGCATTCCGGGCCGCTTGATGAGCTGCCTGTAGCGGAGCTCGACGGAAAAACCTCTGCCGCCGAAGAGAAGCTTGCCGCTCGAACGAAGCGTTTGGATCGCCCGGATCTTCTCAAGGCCCCCCCGGGCTTTGATGTTCTTGGCGATGAGTTCGTCCGCCGTGAGCGCCATCGCGCTCGAAGCGATGAACAACGACAGGGCTGCCACTAGTCCGTAACGCAAGCGCATGTAATCCTCCAACCCGGCCGCGCGTCTTCATTGCCAGCACGGCTGAGGTCCGCAGTTGATGAATTTGGGTCCGCACATCCGGCCAAATCGCAATTGTCCCATCCGATGGACCATGGCGCCGGTCGTTTGGAAAAAAGCACGGAAAATGACGTGTGTGCACGATCCACAAAGATGCTTTTGGAAGAGCGGGGACCACAGCAGCCTGCTGGTCATACCACCCCGCGGCTTGTGCCCGAGGAAAGACCCCACATCACGCCTAGCCACAATTGAAAAGGCTTGTTCTGCCTCACCCCAACGGTGTCCTCTCTCTGGAGGCACATACGTTCTGGAAGAGGCGAAAGTTCTCGCGTGTGGCCGCGACCCTGGTCAAGATGATCCGAGAATGAACACCAGCTCGCCTTCTTCCCCTGCTTCCGCCCTTCCACCTATGGTTGGCCGGGACGGACCGCGGCCTCGCGGTCCCTCCTACCAACGGGCAAGGCGGAACCCTGCTCCGCCGGTCTGCCGGGCAGGGCTCGCCGGGTCCGTCGCTCCGTCGTGTGCCTCTATTCTGAGGGATAGGAACTTCCTTTCTCACCTTGACCAATGATACGCGTGGCCAGGGAATGGTAAAGGCCTTCGTGGGGCGGGCCGCCTCCATCGGCGCCCTTGGCGGCGAGGTGTCGGAGGATCCTCCAGATCACCGAGGCCTGGGTGATCAATGCGACGATCCGCACCACGGCCCCGCACCGCGGGCACATGAGGGGATCTGCCTCGTAGATGCGGTGGATGAGCCGGGTCAGACCGCGGCGCGACGCAAATCCCGCTGGTACTGGGTTGGCTACCTCGTCAGCGTGCGGTACGTGATCCGGTGCGGGCGGGTGGCGGCGTCGCCGAGGGTCTGCTTGCGCCACTTATCGTATTCGGAGATGGTTCCATCGACAAACGTGGCCTTGGTTCCGCCCTCAATTGCGAACGTGCTCGGCACACGTCTGCTGGACCAGCCGGTCCTCGGAGTTGATGTTCGTGATCATCGAGCCTTGCCCAGCGTCGCCGCAACGTCACTCACGATTTTAAACGCTCGATCGAGATCGAACGCGGCGAAGTCGGCCGGGCGCAACACCGGTCGCAGGTTCGCGTCGAGCTGTTGCCGCAGCGTCGCGAGTCGGGCAGGCGAGACATCAACCGGGGTGTTCCCCGGCACCGCAAGCTTTGCTCGGACCAGCGAAAGGAGCCGATGATCATCAACCTCCAGGACCCCGGTCCGAACCGCGTAATCGACGTCGAAGAAGTCGCGGATCACCGCGCCGCGGCGCGACAGGGCGGCCCGCAGCTTCTCCGCGTACGCCTCGATCCTCGCAATGCAGCGGACGGGAACGGCGGGGACGATCGGCTGTCCGGTGAGTGGGTCGAGCAGAATCGACGCCGCAGCGCCCAGGGCCGGCTTCAAGTGCAGCGGTTCGCGCAGTGCCACCTCAATCTTAATCGACTCCTCGCGCCCGGAAAGCAGCGACGTGTAGGCAAGGATGGCGATGTACTGCGTCGAATTGTTTGCGCCAACGAGGGGCGCCGCGACGCGCAACGCCGCCACCCGAGCGGGTAGGCCAACGAGTGCCGCCTTGACCGGAGCGATTCCGGCTCGGCGCTGACCGCGCGTGGCATCGAAAGCGATCGGGATTGTGAAGTCGAGGTCCTCGCTCAGGCGGTAGAAGCCGGCATGAACCTTCGCCAGGCAGGTGCCGCCTTTGAACACGAGCGCGTCGGCCACCGCGAGGTGCTGGATGACGAGCGTGCAGAAGTAGTCCTTCTCGACAAGGCGAGGGTCGAACTGGGACGACGCGGCGGTGAAGCGCACCGCCTCTGCGAACAGAGTCGGGTCCTCGTGGGCATGAGGTGGGGCGGGCTCACTCATGGTCGTTCCACACGATCCCCCAGCGGCGATCGACTCGACCCCGCTTGGGCCGTGTCGGGATCCATGGGATCAGACTGGTTGACGGCTTCAGCGCGCGCTCGAGCCCTGCCTGGATCGGGGCCTGGACCTTCAGGCGATCGAGGAGTGCGCCGATCCGCCGAATGGTGCCGACGTCGCCGTAGCGCAAGGTCAACCGCACGAGGTCGGCGGCATCCACCCGACCCGCACGGAGCTCGGCGCGGATCCAGTCGAACGCTCGCGGCAGGGTGCCGAAGCGCGACCAGTCGTACACCGCGTCCACCAGCGTCCGGGCTCGGGACGAGTAGATTGCCACCTCACCGCTTCCCATCCTCACGCGCCCGGTCGCGCCCAGCCGCCGGTCCGCCACCTTGATCAGGATCAGGGCGACCGCTCCAATGGTGCGCTCTCCGTAGATGCGGTTGTTGTAGGCGATGACGCGGTTCGGTATCTGGTCGTCGAAGTCGTAGAAGTTGAACGCCGAGAGGCCGCAGATTTGGTAGCGACCGCCGCGCTCTGCCATCAGTGCGTTGAGGGCCTGCGCCGCGTCCGGCGTCCAGATTCCGCCGAGCGGCAACTTGTCCGGCGCGAGGTAAAGCCCGCGCTGCACGCGGGCGATCCAGCCGGCCTTGGCGAGTCGGCTCAGGAGGTTGCGCTCCTGGACTGCCGATAGCCGTAGCGGCCCGGCCAGCTCGCCCGCCCGCACCGTGGTCTTCCCGCGGAGCTGCAGGTAGGCGAATAGCCTCCGCTCCAGTTCACCCATCCGCCGCTTCTTCATGGTTGTACGCTAAACTAACGATAATCGTCTGTCAAGCGATTATTATAGTAATAGAATACACACCTCTTACACCGCCAGATCCCCGCTCATCAGGCGCGGGAGCAGCAGGTCACCCGCCGTGCCGCCCGCGTCGTGCCGCCCGGCTCACTGTGCGGGGGTCCGCGCCGTTCCGCCCAGCCTCCCGGCGCTCTTGACCCCCGCGCCCCCACGCTCGTCGGGAATGAATCCCGACTCGCTCTCCTCCGCACGGTGCCATCGAAGAACGTGACGTTGCTTTCAACCTCGAAGGCGAGGATGTGGGTCGCGATCCTGTCGAGAAACCAGCGGTCGTGGGAGATCACGACCACGCAGTCGGCGACTGCCACACCGCAACTGAGCAAGCCCGACACTGATAGGGGACGCCTCGATGGATGCCGATCGGAGTGCCGATTTCGCGATTTCAGGACCTACGTTTTTCTTCGGAGCCGTCCTGTGGGAGCGCTCGGGCGCGTAGCTCGTACACCACAAAACCATCCGCGTTACCCAGACGCCGATACGGGCCAGTTGTGGCAAGCCACGAGACGAGTTCGCCCTCGCGCGATTTCGGCGGCGGTAGCTCGCCGTCCTTCAAGCAAACCCAGACGATTACCGGCGTCGTGGAACGCAGCCGTGCGCCGAGCTCCTCCCTCGAGAGCTGGAGCCTGGCGTGCGGCAGGTAATAGTGCACCAGGATTGAGTTGGGAGACGGCAGGAGCAGGGCAAACTCGGGTTCACCAAAAGAAACTGCGAGCCGCCTCAGCTCCCGCAAGCCCTGTTTGGTGGGCGACGCGGCTTGCCACGCCGCGCCCGTCGCCATGAAAGCTGTGATTGTCGCGATGAGCACCGTCCGCAGCGGCGGCCGCACTTTCGCCAGCATCGCGACTAGAGCCACCACACCGGGGGCGAGACAGAACAGGCTGAAGCGAGGACGAAAGTACACGGGGTGCCAGAGGTGGCTGATCGCTGCGGCGACGAGCGCCGGACCAAGGGCGAGCCAAAGCAGAAGTGCGAGCGCCTCGCTCGTGCGGCGAGCGGGCACGCCCGCGGGCGCCGGGCCCGTGGAAGCTGCTGCCACGAGAGCGACCGCGAGGAGGCCGCCAGTCACAACCGGAAACCAGTCTGCAGCAGTACCCGGAGCACTTGCGAAGCCCAGGAAGAACTCGTGGTTGAGGTACCCAAAGACGTCGATAAGGTGCGGCTTGGGGATCCAGCCGACCTGCGTGGCGCTGTAGAGGCTGGGTCGGAAGCGATGGACGAAGATCACCCATGGAACGAACGAGGCAAGAGCCGCAGCAGCTGCTCCAAGCAACTGAGCCGCGTCGCGCCAAAGTCGACGAGCCGAGAAGAGCACGAAAGCCACGAGAACCTGGGAAAACAGAACAATTGAAGCAAGATAGTGAGTGTAGAGCAACAGGGCGGCGAGAAAGCCGTACGCTACCGCCAAACACCGGGGTGTACTCGCTGCATCCTTGCGTTGCAGCCAGCGCCATAACACCCAACTCGCCATCGTCGTTAGGCAGGCAGCCTGTGCGTACATTCGCGCTTCCCGCGCGTACCAGATGTCCAGAGAGTTCACGGCCAACATGAGGCCAGCAGCCAGGGCTGCCCAGCGGTTTCCGGTGACGTCGCGGGTGAGCAGCACTGCGCACAGCAGGCCAACGATGCTGAAGGCGGTGCTGTAGCTTCGCAGGGCCTGTTCGGACGCGCCGGCAAGGGTTCCCCAGAGGTGCAGTAGGATCCCGTAAAGCGGCGGGTGGACATCAGCAGCGTAGGCGTGGAGGACGCTCGAGAGTGTGCCTGGATTGAAATTACGCGTGCACACCTCATCCAGCCAAAACGGCTCGGCGCCCAAGCCAACAAGTCGCATTCCCAGCGCGGCCGATGCCACCAGTGTCAGTGCCGCAACCCACCAGACTTCTTTGCTCCGCACCAACCGGTTTTCCTCCTGACCCCGATGGCTGATCGATTTCACTTTCTCACCGTACTCCACTGCGGAGTGAGGGCAGACCCGACAACGCTTCACCGCTGAGCCCAATCACCTTGTCAGCTTCCTGTACGTGATTCTGTGCGGGCGGGTGGCGGCGTCGCCCAGGGTCTGCCTGCGCCAGGCCTCGTACTCGGAGAAGTTGCCATCGAAGAAGGTCACCTTGGACTCGCCCTCGAAGGCGAGGATGTGCGTCGCGATGCGGTCGAGGAACCAGCGGTCGTGGGAGATCACGACCACACAGCCGGCAAACTGCTCGAGGCCGTCCTCGAGGGCGCGCAGGGTGTTGACGTCGAGGTCGTTTGTCGGTTCGTCGAGGAGCAGGACGTTGGCGCCTTCTTTGAGCATGCGGGCGAGGTGGACGCGGTTGCGCTCGCCGCCGGAGAGCTGGCTAACCTTCTTCTGCTGGTCGGCCCCGCTGAAGTTGAAGCGCGAGCAGTACGCGCGGGCGTTCATCTTGACCTTGCCGAGCTGCACATCGTCGAGGCCTTCGGAGATCACCTCGTAGACGGTCTTGTCGGGGTCGAGGGTGCGGGCCTGGTCCACGTAGGCGAGTTGGACGGTTTCGCCCACGCGCAAGGTGCCGGCGTCGGGCTTCTCCTGGCCCACGATCATCCTTGCGAGCGTTGTCTTGCCTGCGCCGTTGGGGCCGATGACCCCAACGATCGCGGCGGGGGGGACGAGGAACGAGACATCCTCCATGAGCAGCTTCTCGCCGAATCCCTTGGCGAGCCCCTTGGCCTCGATCACGACGTCGCCCAGGCGCGGGCCGGGCGGGATGAAGATCTCGAGGTCGCGCGCGA
>Ga0315277_10008274_pt1 | contig 13399 bp, 11 predicted proteins | sample YL17G05_15_MG_FD_203695 | JGI IMG/M metagenome (GOLD analysis project Ga0315277, IMG submission 203695) | Sediment microbial communities from Yellowstone Lake, YNP, Wyoming, USA - YL17G05_15 | ecosystem: Environmental > Aquatic > Freshwater > Lake > Sediment | place: USA: Wyoming | collected...
GTGAACCGCCGCAGTTCCGATGACTGACGGCGATCCGGATTCCCCGTCCGTCCGGAGTCTTCTGCCGATTTCCTGCCTTCTGCTGCCGATTTCCTCTTGTGCTCCCGAATAGAAATGCTTATAAGACGTCACCGGACGTTGTTTCGAAGATCCCGGGGATTATCCCGATGAATGCCGCGGTTCATTTAAGCGATGTCGTAGAAAGACTGCGCACGCACGAGCACTGGACGACCTTCTACTTTGATAGAAAGACCGGCGAGATTATTCCCATCACGGACACCGAATTCCATCTGGCAGAAAAACCGTTCCTCGTGGAATGTCAGCCCGACGGCAAACCGGATGTCAAACAAATTGCCCGAGCTGTGCTTGACGGGAACGAGAGATATGTCCAGATGCCCTCCTCCTTCGACATCGATGATTACAGCATAATGGAGAGATTCTGCTTTTCCGTCGAAGACGAGCGGATTTCCCGGGCACTGAGCGAGTCTCTCGGCGGATTTCCAGGCAGGAAACTATTTGAACTGGCCATCAATCAACATGGCGTTATCGAAGAATGGCATGGTTACCTCAGGCTGGAGTTGAGATCGATCGCCAGGCAATGGTGTGAAAGAAACGATATCGATTTCATGGACGATGCCTGAAACCGCGCATGCCTCCCGAAAATTTATTCTTGACTGCCTGGCTCGCGAGCCCACGAGCAAAGGCAAATTCCAGACCTGATCCCGGTTTTCATGCGTGAGGGGTTTTTAGACCGCGGGCGATCCGGATCGGGAAGAAGCAGGATGCGGGCATGGATAGGCAAAAAAATGGCCGCCGTAATTCCATTTCCTTGACCCGATTCTTTCGGAATCCTCTTTCCCGTTGCCCGGGATCAAGCGTCAGCCGGAAGGAGCTACCCGCCGTCGGATCTTTCTTCCGTCGGCGCTCACCAGCGATGTATTTCGTCTGGCTCGCTCCGGCCTCCTAGTGCAACGAACAAACCTGTTAAGCCCGTCCGTCACTCTTTAACCGGTGTTCAAGGTCATGCAAATCACAGCGACCAGTGTGCAAATTATCAGGCGGCGCCGGGCTGTGCAACAGGAAATTTTCGGGAAACTTTTATACACAGGATATCCACAGGGTATCTGCACAACAGCAAGCAACTTGCGAAAATGCATTAATTTTGCAACGGTTTCCTTTTATGGCAACTGTTGCCGCCCCGACAGCATTGCCGGTTTTTCATTTCCGCAAATGTTTGGCCGAGGACGAGAATCAAACCGCAAGACCTCAAAGATAAACCTTGTGAAGTCTTTGCTTTGCGCCAGGAGTACTTTGCCTCTTCCGAAGGGTATGCCCATCGACCTTTGAGGTCTTCGTGGTTCAATTTTTAGATCCGGCTAAGCAATTACTCAATCCTTTTGTTTCTGTTTTTGGTTATACGCCCCAACCATCGAAACCTCTCCCCCCCTGATTGAACCATTTTGAGGCCCGGCGGATCTAATGAGACAGGGTTTGTGAATATCCGGTCGGGATCGATCGGGGGTGGAGGTGAGTATGATTAAGGTACTGAGTAGACGTTTGGGTTGGGTGCGTGTGCCAATACTGTTGTTCAGTGTGGCCGCGATCGGCATGGTTGCGCCGCCCGGCGCGACCGGTGCAGGCAATTCCAGCAAGAAACTTCTGTCATTGGGCGACAAGGTCCGGCATGAACTGGTGATGCTCCCGTATTTTGGTGTGTTCGACAACATCGGATTTGACATCCAGGATGCAAACACGGTTGTGCTCTCCGGCCAGGTTCTGCGGCCGATGTTGAAGTCGGACGCGGAAAGTGCCGTGCGGCGGATCCAGGGAGTCAACAGGGTTGTGAACCAGATCGAGGTATTGCCGGTTTCCCGGTTTGACGATCTCATCCGCCTGGCGACTTACAGGGCGATATTCTCGAGGCCAGGCTTTGAGAAATACGCTCTGCAGGCAATATCGCCCATCAGGATCATCGTCAAGAATGGAAACATCACTCTTGACGGGGTGGTGGGAAGCCAGTTCGACAAGGTGATTGCCGCAATGGCAGCCAGGTCGGTATTTGGCGTTTTCAGCGTCACCGACAACCTGAAGGTCGGCTAGCCAGCTTTCAGTCCCTCTGACTCGAACATGGGAGGCCGGGCTTCAGCCTGGCCCCCTGCCTGGAAACTGAGGATGCTGCCGATTTTGGATTTCCTGATTTGTAGGGCAGCCGGTTCCCAGGCAGCTTGTTTCCCCTGTCCGTTCTACTATCTTTGCCCTGACAGGTTGGCAAGGACTTCCGCGAGGCAATCCCATGCCGCCGCCGCTCGCGGACTGTTGGGGTACTTTTTCAGGAACGCCTCCACGGCCTGGAAACTTGCGTAAGCGGCAATCATCATGCGCTCCCTGTCGTCACCAGACATGCGCATGATCTCCCGCTCCACGATCGCTATGTCGATCTGCGCCGCCTCCGCGAAACCTTCCAGTCCCTTTTCATCGGGGAAAAAAATCAGATAGTTCCGCAGCTGGTCCGACGCCAGCATCAGGTTTTCGAGCCCGCCTTCCCTGTAATAGGACAGTGCCACAGCCCAATAAGCAGGAGCTTCCGCCTTGTCTCCGGGAAAACTCCGTATGATGGTTTGAAACGCCAGCCGGGCTTTTATGAACTCGCCATCACGCAGATAGTTCATGCCGGCTTCAAAGATAGAGCGGGCCTGCGTCGCTGATTCAGCCAGGACTCGGCGCCACGGGGGTGTTTGCACAGAAAGGGACGGACGCGCGACCTGGCGCCTGTTCACCGTCGCTCTCCGCAGCATGGGCCAGGGCACCGCGTGCCGAAAGCCGATGGCTGCGGCGTTCGCCGCCGCGCCCGGCGCATTGGGCTCCGCAGGGTTCCAGGGGCCGGTCGGATCCTTCAGGACAGTTTTATCTCGGGCGCTGTCCGCGGCCGCGCGCGGGAGGTTCCTGTTTTCCGCGCCCCGCCGGAGACAGATTGCGCCGGCGGCTATCAGCCCCAGAATAACAGCGGCGATCCTCGTACGGCTCGACATGCCGGCACCACCATAGGTTTGTGCAGCGCAAACAGAAACCATATTCTGTTACGGCCGCGCCACGCCCGAGTTGCAATTAATCCGGCAGGAACCAGAAAATATGCCCGCAGCGAGGCCGCCGGAGAGGCGAAAGCAGACGGTGGCCGGATCGCCGGACGGCCTGTTATGAATAACGCCGCAAATCGAGGAGAGAACAGAACCATTCATGACGGCGCGCGCTCCGTCCTTGCGTGCAGGCGGGAGAGAATCCAGGAACAGAAAATCGCAATGTTCGCCAGCAGCAGTCCTGCGAAGGCGACCAGCCCTGTGAGCCCGATCCAGGGCAAGAGCAGTGCGGTGGGCGTTCCGCCCCAGCATGCAATGGCCGGCAACAGCACAACGCTCGCCACACCCAGAAGCACGTGAAGCCGGCCGCGGCCGGCGGCCGGGCCCGCTGGTGCGGAATATTTCAATCCCGGCAGAAGCCACAGCAGGCCGATCACACCGAAACTGAAATAGTGGCCCGACACCGTCCTGAGTACAGGCCCCTGGGGCACGAGGTGAAATCCGAACGGGATCATGCCCAGCACCAGCGCCACGTGGATCCAGCGGTAACGGCCGTTCAGCCGGGGCCGGAACACGAGCAGCAGAACCAGAGCGAGCGCCGCGCCCACATAAAGGCCCGTGCATCGCTGGCACATCGGCAGCAGCTCGCCGCCGGGAGACCACGTATGCCCCGCGTTCTGTCCGCAGACCCAGGAGAATATTTGCAGCATTACCGCATCCTTTTGTACGTGTGACGCCAGCAGCAATCATTCCCAAACCCTAAGCTGGGCAGCCCGCCGGTTCTCCATCATCGACAACAGAATCTTTACCAAAAACGAGGTGGACTGTCACCGAATTTCCTTGACCGCAGTTTTTCCTCGGGCCAGGCCGCACATTGGCTATACTGTCGGCGTTCGCAGGTGCGCGCGTGAAAGCGACCGCGGCCTGACCGGTCCCGGGCAGTCCTGCCGGACAATCGTTGACACGCGGCCAACGATTGTGACAGGCGCGCTCCCTGTTGTTAGAACTCGCACCGGATAAAATGGCGCGGAGGTGCCTTATGCGGAGACTATCGCTCTACATCGTCCTGCTTCTTTCGGCCCTCATCGGCTTGCGCGCGGTCGTGGTCCCGCAGACGCCGGTGCGGCCGGCCGATCTCGTCCTCACCAACGGCACGGTCATTACCGTTGATGCCAGGGATACTATCGCCGAAGCTGTCGCCGTGACCGACGGGAGGATCGCATTCGCCGGCAAAAGCTCCGACGCAAAAAAGTACATCGGGGAGCGCACGCAGGTCATCGATCTTCGCGGCCGGACCGCCACGCCGGGCCTGATCGACGCGCATTGCCATTTCTCGGAAGCTGCGGATCAGCTCAATCTCGGCGATCCGGCGATCAAAACCATTGCGGACGTGATCGCGAAGGTGAAGGCGTGGGCGGACAAGCTGCCGGCCGGACAGTGGGTCCGGGGCACCGGCTGGGACGAGGGCAAGCTCGCCGAGCGGCGCTACATCACGGCAGCCGACCTCGACCAAGCCGCGCCGGACCGTCCCGTCTACCTGACCCACACGACCGGCCATTACGGCGTCGCGAATTCGCTCGCGCTCAAATTGTCCGGTGTGACGAAAGACACGCCTGATCCGCCGGGCGGCACGATCGATCGCGACAAGGACGGCAATCCGACCGGCGTGATGAAGGAACGCGCCACCAGCCTGATCCGAACGGGCGCCGGCGGTCGCGGCGGCGCTGCGGCCGCACCAGGACAGGGCCAGCGTGACAATATCCTGCGCATCATGCAGGGCTTCAACCGGGAGGGCATGACTGCGGTCAAGGATGTTTCCATCAATGCGGGGAAGTGGGCGGCCTACAGACAACTGCTCGACGACGGCAAGTTCACCGTGCGCGTGTTCACGCTTTGGATGGGCGGCGCTACCATGGACTCGGTACAGCGCACGATCACCCAGCTGAAAGAGCTGCCGCGGCCGCCGCAGTCCCTGGGCGGCGGGCTGTTGCTTGCCGGCGGGGTGAAGCTGTACATCGACGGCAGCGGCGGAGCGCGCACCGGCTGGATGTACGACGACTGGAACAAGGACCTCACCGGCACGGACAAGGGCAACAAGGGCTATCCGGCCAACGGGGAGAGCTATCCGCCCATTTACCGTCAACAGGTCCGGCTCGCCACCGAAGCCGGCCTTCACGTCGGCACGCACGCCGTCGGCGACAAGGCTATCGACTGGACCGTCGACTCGTATCGGGAAGCGATCGACGCCACCGGAGCGCGCGGCCTGCGCCATTCCATCATCCATGCCAACATCCCCACCGATCATGCGATCGAGACGATGGCCTATTTGCAGAAGACCTATGACGCTGGTTATCCGGAAGCGCAGGCGCCATTCATGTGGTGGATAGGCGATACCTATGCGGGCAACTTCGGGCCGGCGCGCAACCCGCGGCTGTTGCCGTTCCGTACTTTCATCAGAAAGGGCGTCCTCTGGGCCGGCGGATCAGACTACAGCGTGACGCCGTATGCCGCGCGCTACGGCCTGTGGGCGTCCGTTGAGCGCAGGACCTTTGGCGCAGCCTACGGCCCTACGCCTTTCGGGACCGCGGAGTCCATAGACATCCATGCCGCGCTCAAGTCCTACACGATCTGGGCGGCGCATCAGCTTTTTCTTGAGAAACAGATCGGATCGCTTGAAGTCGGCAAGGCCGCCGACATCGCCGTGTGGGACAAAAACATGTACAAGGTCCCCTCCGCCGCATTGAAGGACCTCCAATGCGAACTGACGATCCTCGGGGGAAAGATCGTATACCAGGCCAGATGAGTTCTGGGGACAGGCTACTCAACTCCCGAACTCACCCCAAAATGTAGTTCCCGGGAGTTCGGGAGTTGAGTGGCCTGTCCCCAGAACTGACCAGCGTTCACAGGCCGGCATCCGCCGCGGCATCCTGGCTCATGAGAGGTTTCCATGAAAATGTCAGCTCATTTCTGCGTGGCTCTGCTGCTCGCGATCGCGGCTTGCCCGCTATGTTTGCCCCGATGTCCATCGCCGGGTTTTGCCGCGACGGGGCCTTTGCCTTTCGCCGGTCAGGATGTGCGTCGTGACCATGGTATCCCGATCGTGGACCTTTCGCAGGACGCCGCGCGCCAGGTGGTCGTGGATCGGGAATCAGGCCAGTATCTCGGACACCCGACGACCGTGCTGCTTGAAGACGGCAGGACCATCCTTTGCGTGTATCCCAAAGGCCACGGGCGCGGCGCCATCTGTCTTAAGCGGAGCGAGGACGGGGGGCGGACCTGGAGCGAACGGCTGCCGGTACCGGAAAACTGGTCCACTTCACTCGAGACTCCGACCATTCACCGGGTGATCGACGAAAAGGGCAGGAAAAGGCTGATCGTATGGTCGGGCCTTTATCCAGCGCGACTCGCCGTCAGCGAGGACGACGGCCGCACCTGGAGCGGCCTCAAGGCCGCCGGCGATTGGGGGGGCATTGTCGTCATGAGTTCCGTTGAGAAGCTGCGCGACCGGAAGGGGAGGTACCTGGCGATGTTTCATGACGACGGCCGGTTCTTCACAGCGAAACCAGATCCGGCCAGGCCGGTCACTTTTACCCTCTACAAGACCTTTTCCGATGACGGCGGCCTGACCTGGTCTTTCCCGGAAGCGGTTTTTGCCGGACAGAATGTCCACCTCTGCGAGCCGGGGATCGTGCGTTCTCCGGACGGGAAGGAACTGGCCGTGCTGCTGCGTGAGAACTCCCGCCGCAGAAATTCGTTTGTCATTTTTTCACGAGATGAGGGAAAAAGCTGGTCGGAGCCGCGTGAACTCCCCGGAGCGCTCACGGGCGACCGCCACGCCGGCAAGTATGCGCCCGATGGCAGGCTGTTCATTTCCTTCCGCGACACGACGCTGGAAAGCCCGACCCGCGGCGATTGGGTCGCGTGGGTGGGAACTTACGATGACATCAGGCAGGGCCGGGAGGGCCAGTACCGCATCCGGTTGATGAAGAATTACCAGTCCGCCGATTGCGCCTATCCTGGAGTTGAGGTGCTGCGTGACGGCACGATCGTGGCGACCACTTATGGCCATTGGATACAGGGGGAACAGCCGTTCGTCGTAAGCGTGCGCCTGAAACTTGCCGAGACCGACGCGCGGTGGAAGAAGAGAGCAGGCAAGTAGAGCTTCGCCCGAAACCCGCCGCGCCGGCGCGCGGGCTTGTGCAGAACTCGCCCCGGATTAGGAAGTTGATATCATTCAAAAGCCCTCACCAAGCTTGTGGGGCTGGCCTTTAGCCCGGCAGATGGATCGCTTTGGCGGGCCGAAGCCCGCCCCCGCTCCTTTTGGAATTAACTTATTTCGAGTCAGCTCAGCGAACACCTTTGAGATCCTTTGAGCCCTTTGAGCCTTCGAGGTGAGTTTTAAAAGATCACCTCAAAGCCTCAAAGGGCGCAAGGAATCTCAAAGGACTTCATGTCGGTCGCGGCTAGCAGCTTTAGGGTTCGTGGATGATTTCCTATTTTCCGGATGGTATTCTCAATCCATCCCGCCTGGGGGAAATGGATTCCTGATAGGGGATCGATGCCGCGGCGCGATTTTGAATCGGGCCGGAAGGGATCTCCGGCCTTGCGGATTCGGGGACAACGATGGCAGACAATCGATACAATGTCGTCATTCTGGGGGGCGGTCCGGCGGGAGAGCGGGCGGCGGTGCAGGCCGCGCGCGCCGGCAAGAGAGTAGCTTTGATCGAGCGTCAGAACGTGGTCGGCGGCACCTGCGTCAACTGGGGCACCATTCCCAGCAAGACCCTGCGGGAAAGCGCCATTCATGTCTGGACCTTGAGGAACCGCAAAATCGAAGGGATCCGCTCCGAGATCACGGACCGGATCACCATGGCCGCCTTCATGCATCGGGAGCGCATCGTTGTGCAGCGCGAGCTCGAGCTGATCAACCGCACGCTCGTCAAATATGCGATCAGCCTGTTCCACGGCCATGGGAGTTTTGTCGATCCGCACACCATTTCGATCGCAAGCAGGACCGGCTCCAAGCGGCTGAGGATCCACGGGGACATCGTGGTCATTGCGACCGGGTCCTCCCCCAACCGGCCGCCGGATATCGATTTCAACGGCGAAACCATTTTCGACAGCGATACGATCTTGCATCTGTCTCAGGTCCCGGAATCCATGATCGTACTGGGCGCCGGCGTGATCGGCACCAACGCCAGCGAACTCGTTCATATCGGCCAGGCCTTCCTCAAGTGTCCGTCGGACGCCTGGCAGATCGCGGAGACCCTCTACAACTATCCCACCCTTTCGGATCTCTACCGGCACGCCGCTCTGGAGGCAATCACCGCCGCCAAACGCCGCCGCGGCACAATAAAACGGCCGCGAGCCGGCAGCCCTGCATCAAAATCCTGAGCCTTGCTCCTTTGCAGTGCGCCGCCCCGGCCTGTTCCTTATACGAACTTCTATCGCGGCAAACAATACTCAGGTGGCCGCGGCCCGTTCTGGAGTGCGGCGACTGGTCGCCGCTTGCTCAGCCTCGGTCAACCGTCAAACCGGGCGGCTTGCCGCCCTGCTGCACGGTCCGCGGAGCACCCTCGGCGGCAGCAAGGGTGTTGCGGCGAATCCCGGCGGCAAGCCGCCGGTATGCGGCAGTCTCGGGCTCCGCAAAGCGGCGACCAGTCGCCGCACTCCAGAACGAGCCGGCCCCGTCTTGAGGACGGCGAAGTGTCGCAGCGATGGGATGTACTCCATCCGCTCGCTTCGCTTTCTGTACTCATCGCCTGTGCTATCTGCCGGGCAAAAATTCGTATAAGCAGCAGGCCGCAGGCGACGCTGGAACGGGCGGCAAGCCGCCATTTTCGACTTGCCGTCGGCCGAGAACGCATCGTGACAGCATGCGAATCGTGGACATCCCGGGTTGCAAGCCGTCCTATTGCGGCAGCACTCGGATCGACCAAGCGGCGCCGGGGCGCCGCACTCCAAATGCGCCTTCGGCGCCATGCTCTTATGCGTCATGATGCGCGGCTCCGCAACCTTATATTTTCTCCTTGTCCTCAACCATCGGAATGCTTATAAGGCGGATAAAGACAGCGGGAAGTTCTTTGGTTTTGGATCACGCACAAAAATATTTTCCGCCGGAGCGTGAGTTGCCCCGGAACCGGGCGCCGATCGGCATCGGTTCGGCGCCTGGCTGCTGGCACGCATGCCCCCCGGTTGGATCAGGCCGGGAGAGCCCATGTCGCCGGAATCATCCACTGGGATTCCAGATTTCGCGATCGAAAACGGCGAACTGTGCATTCGATCCGGCGATTGGGAGATCCGCATCTGCGGCCGGCCCATGCCCCGCGCCCGCCACCGCCGGGGATCGTCGCCGTGGCAGGAATCCAGGTCGGAGTTCCGGTTGCTGAGGCCTGAGCATGAGGCCGCCGAGTATGAACTCACTCATACCGGCGCTCAGGACAACTCGAAGCTGGCAAACTTCAGGTTGTTTCGGAACATGATCCCTGTCGCGGTCGTGGGCGCCGTGGAACGCTTCCAGAGCCACCAGTTCAACATGATCGACCTCCTCAGCAAGGAACAGGCCGCGCTCGATCTGGCGGCTTCCAATCCCGCGCTGTTCTATTGCACCGGCAACAATGATCAATTCAGAAAGCTTCTCGCCCCGTCGCCGGCCGAGGCGGCAAGAAAGCAGATCTGCCGGCGCCAGAAGCAGATCCTCGCATGGCTCGAATTCCCCTCCTCCGAATCCATGGTGCGCATCCTGCGCAAGGTTCTGCCGGAGGCGGTCACACCTCACGACCTCCGGGTCCTGCGGCAGGCGATCCAGTCGGATCCCGAAGTCGCCAGGCGTATTTCCCATCTGCCTGCGATCAATTCGGGCGTTCTGGGTCTGGTGGGCAATTTGAAGCTGTTTGCTGCCGCTTCTCCCCGGCTGCTCACCCGTGTCGCTGAGGCAGAGGAAGAACGGACCAGTTCCCGGACCGCCGACCTCCTGGTGGACAGCCTTTACATGCTGCGCAACGCGGGAATCCGGTGGAAGGTGCCGCGATTCGATTCGATCCAGGCGGTGCGCGAGTTTCACGACCGGGTTGCGGTCGAGTGGCAGCGGATCCTGACCGCGCCGCCACCGGAGCGTCGTCCGCAACCGGCAAAGAAACGCGCCGCACCGCAGCGGAAGTTTCCGCAGCCGCCGATCCCGGGCACAGAGGATATCCTTCCCTTGGCCTCGGAGCAGGCGCTGCGGGCGGAAGGCAAGATTCAAGCGAATTGCGTTGCCAGTTACGCATCGAAGGTGCGAAATGGCGCACTCTACATCTATCGCGTGCTGCGGCCCGAACGGGCAACGCTCTCGATCACGCTCGGCCCGGACGGCTGTTGGCATCGCGGTGAACTCGAGCTCTACAAGAATCGCGGGATCCCCTCGAACGCGACCCGCCACGCCGTTGACGAATGGCTATACCTCCACTCCCTCTCCGCCTGACAGGAAATCGCCATCGAGGATTACATCGACGGCAAAATCGAGGAGGGCCTCCGTGCTAAGTCCGGAGGGCGCACACCCGACGACTTGCGATATTCTTCATCATGAAGCCCAGTGAGAAGGCTCTTGTGATCTCCGCACTGCCATGGAGCCCTGCCAAGCAGCAAATCGAGATAACTGGGGACACAAAAGGTGGATTGTAACTGCGGAGGAGTTTCTCAAGAGGGACAGCATCACCAGGCACTGGTTCCCGTCAAGCGGGCGCGGGTCGGAGTGTTCCGACGCTGCTCCCGAAACCGATTGCGGAGTGGATTCGCCAAGTTTTCACGATCCGAATCGGCCGATAACACCGACACACACCCAGAACCACGCGCTTGCATCTCCAGTGGATTATGTACGACTATGCCACTATACGCTCCGAATGTGAGAGAATTGCCAAGAGCGTGCAAAAACGGCTAAGAAATCTCTGTGTCGATCGTTGTATTATCAGGGAGCATGTGTTGATCATGTTGCACATCTTTGATTCTTAAATTGGGGGTTTTGATGCAGAAAAGGGCCGCGTTCGTTTTACTAATCATTTCTATTTGCGGATCACAAACACTAGCCTCATCTCACCAATCTGAACGGAACAAGACCGTTGATTACGATCTATTTGCTAAACTCAATTCTGAGGATAGGGCGAAGCTTTACAGCGAAATGTCTCCGGAAAATCGAGTGGAACTGGCGAAGACACATGGAAATAGGTGGCTACAAAAGTACAAAACAAGTCTCCTCAATTCGGATATCGCGGCCATTCAAGAGAGGATAGCGAAGCTTGCCGCAGATTTATTCAGGTCCAGTAATATCGATAAAACATTCATTCCGGAAGGTAATTACGCTTCACAGTATCTCTCCATGGCGTTTGACTTCTGCGGGCCTTATTTGCCAAATATCGTGTTGATGGAAAAAGAAAGGGATCGAATTTTCGAAGAGGCACTTCCGCCAGTCGATCCGGAGGAGCAGGCCAAACGTATTGAAAGGAACCGGCAGCATGATCAGGGGAAATTGCCGCAGGGTTTCAGAAGGCCCCTGACGGAAGTACAGGTAACAAGGCATGTAGATCGAATTGTGCCGCCGTACTTTTATTTCCTGGCAAAATGCTCTCATGCTCTTCTTGGCACCGTGGAAAAGGAACAACCATATTTATCCGAGGATGGTTCCTTTATATACACCGAATTCTCAGTGTGCACCGAACAGCTATTGAAGAATGACACCACTCAGCCATTATCCCCAGGCGAAAACGTTGTCATTGAGCGGGAAGGAGGCAAACTGCGGCTGCGTTCTGGACAGGTGGTCGAGTTCGTTGTGGATGGTAATGGCATCAGTCCTCAGGTTGGCGCACGATATCTATTTTTTATCGGCAAGGAAAAAGGGGCTTTTGTCACGCCGGAAGCTTACGAGATCCGCGACGGCATGGTTTTCCCTTTATTCTCCTTCAATCCGCCTGCACCAGCTGTCGAAAGTGACTTTTTTAAAGCGCTTTATGAATCCTTGAAAAAGAGCCGCTGAATCACAACGCCGCTTCAGCAAACATCATCTGGCGAGCGTGAGATGTTTTAACGGTGGACCTATCTCACTCTGCAATTGGCCCCACTCCAAGAGGTTGGTTTTTGGTCTCTCATTGGAGTTCTGGGCGTATTACGGCGTTCCCGTACATATGCCGTGAACGTGAGGGTTCAGGTTGGGCTGTGCTCCGGTTCTACTTACGCTTGAGAAGGTGCGATTTTACGGCGTCAAATTCTACTGAGTCTACTAAATAGGGGCGCTTGTCAGGAAGGCTTTGCAGTTCCATCATTGCTGATCCGAGGCGATCCTGAATTTTTAACTGCACGGTTGGCAGCTTCTCCAGTACTGCGATGTACGCAGCCGGATCATAGCCGGTGTTCCACAGATACTGGATCGCAAGCTGATCGGCCTCGCTATCGCACTCTTTTTTTATTCCCTCCAACTCGACCCTTCCCTGCGGTTCACTTTTCGACCAGTGCCATGCCGTTGCCAGCGCCGGGATGGCCGGGATTTGCAGGACCTGGGCCTTGAATAACAATTGCATCGAATGATGCGCCGCGACGTGGGCGATTGCGTTTGACAGCGCGGCAGCGAGTTTGGCCTCGTTCGAAGCCGCCACGATGAGGCCTGTGTTCACAAAAACATGGCCTGCCGGAAGGACCGTAAAATCGGCTTGTTCGGAATCAACAATCTTGAACTCGATGGCGGATCTTGCGTCCGAGTGCTGAACGAGCCTGGCACCGAGGCGATTGACATAATCGGCAACGAGGGTGTCGTCGAGCAAGGTCGCCGTTGTTTCGAACTGCTTTGACAGTTCAGCTCCCAAAGCCTTTTCACGCTCCGGCAGGATAGGAAACACCCCCCATACATTCGGCGTGAGATTTCGCTTGCCGATGTTCTGGATATCGGGGTGAAGTCGTTTTGTCTGCGCCGGGGCGGAAAATGCAAAAAACAGAAAGGCGAGCAAGTAGACATTCTGGCCGCGTGTCCGGTGGATTTGCATAGTCTTCTCCTCGGAACCGTTGAGGAATTTCCTCTGTTTTAAGATGCATCTGATCAGAACATGGTTCATTGGGGGCGGATAACGGCTTACTCGTACATCGCCGGGGCAGGCGGAACCCGGCATAAATCGGATTGGATCGAGCGGTGCCTTCACAAATCAGCTGTCACCCGCAGCGCGGGTGGTATGGCGAAGGGCCTCCGAGGGGCCCTCTGGCTGTCGTGCACGATTCGGCACTGTTTTGGAGCCGCGCGCGTCAGCAAGCGGATATTTGCAGTCCGTGTGGAGATCCACACGCGGATTAATACTGCCATATATCCG
>Ga0315277_10008275_pt1 | contig 13398 bp, 9 predicted proteins | sample YL17G05_15_MG_FD_203695 | JGI IMG/M metagenome (GOLD analysis project Ga0315277, IMG submission 203695) | Sediment microbial communities from Yellowstone Lake, YNP, Wyoming, USA - YL17G05_15 | ecosystem: Environmental > Aquatic > Freshwater > Lake > Sediment | place: USA: Wyoming | collected...
TCAGCTTCCCGCGCTTGCGTTCGTAGCCCATCCAGACGCGCTCTTGGGGGTTCCAGCGGCGCGGCCGGTGGAGGAGGAAGAAGGCGTCGTCGCGGTTGTCCTGGTACTTGCGGTTGAGCGCCTCGATCCCCTCGCGCGCCAGACGAAGCAGCTCCGCGTCCTCCGGCATCACCTCGGTCGGCGCGTCACGGAAGTCCGTGAGCAGTCCGAAGTGGAGGCTGGAGTCGTGGTTCGCCAGGAAGCGTACCTCCAGCACCTCCAATAAACCCTCGACGCCCTCTGGGTCGGTGAGAAGGGTAGGCACGACGACGAGCGTACGCCGGTCGGACGGTATCCCCTGCGAGAAGTCGAGCCGGGGCAACGTATCGGGCTTGACGAGAAGCGTCGCCAGCCAGTTTACAGCCGCGACGCCGAGCGAGCTGGCGCAAAGGAGAACGAGCGCGCCGAGTGGCAACAGCCCCCAGCCTCTGGCGCCGAAAGCGACCGCCTGTACCATCACGCCGAGCGTCACGGTCGCGGCGGTCAGCCATATCGAGCCGAGGTAGAAGAGGAGCGGCATGCGGCCCGCCGCTCGCCGGAGCCGCTTGAAGGGCGAGAGGCGGACCTGGGCGGCGCGCTCGAAGAGCGGCACACCCCGGTCGATCAGGTAGTAGCCGACGTGAGCTGTCCGGTCCTGGGCACCGGCCTGCGTCTGTGCGGCCGCAGCCAGGTCCGCTGCCTTCTGCGCCACCTCCCGCTCCGAGAGGCCGCCCCGGCGGGCCGTGCGCTCGACGACGTGGCGGTAGCGGTCGCGCGTGGCGAAGTCCATCTGGCCGTAGATGCCGGCCGGGTCGTCGCGGAGCGTCTCCTCGACGACGCTCATCGTCTCGACGAACTCGCGCCAGTCGGTCGCGTCGAGGAAGCGGAGGCTGCCGATGCTGTTGCTGATCGAAACCTGGTCCTCCGCCTGCTGCTGGCCCTCAAGCTGGGTCAGTCGCTCGATCGTCAGGCTCATCTCGGTGAGCCGCTGCTCCAGCCAGGTGAGCGGCATGGCCTGCGCGGGCCCCTGCCCCTGGAGCCGGCGCGCGAGTTCGGCTACGAAGGCGCTGGACATCTGCGGGTCCGACCGCGCCATGTCCGCGAGCGTGAGGATCAGGGTCGTCGGCTCCTTCTCCGCCACCTCGATCAGCCGGCCGGCCCAGTGGTTCGCCTGGCTGCGCCCGAGCCGGTCGGCGGAGATGCGCGCCGCGACGCGGCGGAGGTTGTTGATCAGCGCCAGGCGCAGCATGATCGGGATTGCCCAAAGCTCGCCCAGCTTCAGCGGCCTGATGGTCTGGTAGGCGTGGACGAAGGCGCTCAAGCTGCCTGCGTCGACGCGGCCGTCGCCGTGGGAGACAAGCTCTAGCGCGATGTCGTAGACGACGGGGTAGCCGGCCGAGGGGCCGCTAAGCAGGCGGGGGAGCTCCTGGCTGTAGCCCTTGGGCAGGTGGCCGCGGGCTGCCCGTACTTGCTCCTCGATGAGGTAGAAGTTATCGCGCAGCCACTCCGTGGCCGGAGTGACACGAAGCTCGCCTTCCCCCTCGTCCGTGACGAGGCGGTAGGCATTGAGGAGGACGGACTCGTTCTCGCTGAGCTGCGGGAGCAGAAGGTCCGGCCCCCGCTTCTCATCAACGGCATGCTTCGCCGCGAGCGCCCTCGCGTGCTTCTTGAGCTGCTCGAGGCTGAGCAGCTCGGCGCGCAGCGGCTGATCGTCGGCTCCGCCTGCAGGCTCGACCTCGTGCCCGTGGCGGCGGCCCCAAATGGCGCCGATGGCGCGGATGGCGATGCGAGAGCTTCTACTGCCAGTGTTCAAGCCAGTCTGTCCTCTCTGACCTTGGCGAACCCCGCGATTGCATAGTGACGCGTAGTCCAGCGAGCCGCAAGACGCAGCGGCCCTCCTTTGCTTCTTTTCGGCGTCTGGAAGGCGCGGCTAGGGTCGCCCTTCAAGTTCAAGATGGAGCTGGAGGGGTGGATCTGGCCGGCCGGCCTCACTTCGGGATGAAGCACGTGCAGGCGTAGATGGCGACGTACCTGTGACCAGCCCGTGGCTACGGCACCGTATTGCGTGTTGGTGCTGCAGCCATGGCGGGCAGGTCAAAGCCGTGGCTCGCTGCCTGGAAATCAGACGGCCAGCGGGTCAGCAATGTCAGAGGCTGGGCGCTTCGCCCAGCCTTCCTCGATGTGTACATCTGTTGGCGCGCTCGGAGGGATTCGGATTCCCGACCCTCAGTTCCGAAGTTGGGCGTAAAGCGTTCTCGCGGAGAGACTGGTAGAGCATCTGCCTCCGAGGCAGCGGGTCACGGACATCTGTCTCCGAGGCAGGGGGTCTTCAGGGCCCCGCCCTAACCGCCCGTCGAGCAATCACTAGGCCCGGCGGGAACAAGGTAGGACGTGGGGCGCTCTGCCGAGAGTCTCCATCGGGAGCGTACAGTCAGGCCACCTGCCATTGCAGTGGAGTGCGCTACCGTTGCGTTGCCGTATCGGCGCAATCTATGATGGGGGCCGTGAACGAACGTTAGCTGCCATCGCTAGAGGGGGTAGAGTCTGGTGAAACGATTTCTGTTCTTCACGGCCATCCTTTCGCTGGCTCTCACGGCGTGCGGTGGGGGTGGTGGGCCCGCCAGCAATGGGACCACATCCGGCCCGGTCAACATCACGTTCTGGCACTCGGAGACGGCGTCGGGCGAGGACAACCTGGTGAAGCTGGTGCAGCGCTTCAACGCCTCCCAGAACGAGGTAAAGGTCGAGCCCATCTATCAGGGCACCGACCAAGACCTGACACTGAAGCTCATCGCCAGCATGCCCAGCGGCAACGTCCCCACCATCGCCTACATGTCGGAGCCCTACACCCAGCCCATGATCGACAGCCGCCAGATCACTCCCATCCAGGAGTACCTTGACCAGGAAGACTATGACCTGTCGGACTTTGCGCCCGCAGCGATTGCCTACTACACCGTCAACAACACCCTCTACGCCATGCCCTGCGGCCTGGTCGTGCCCCTTATGTTCTACAACAAGATCCCCTTCCGAGAGGTGGGGATGAACCCGGAGCAGCCACCGAGAGACCTGGACGAGGCTCGGGCTGCTTCAGAGAAGCTCGTCCAGCGCGACTCGGCCGGAAACGTCACCCGCTTCGGCTTCGCCCTGGAACTCCACCCCTGGTACCTAGAAGTCATGCTAGCAGGGGCCGGCGAGCTCTACGTCAACAATGACAACGGCCGCGACGGCGTCGCCACCGAGGTCGCCTTTGATAACGAGGCCGGCCGCAAGTTCTTCCAGTGGTGGCATGACATGGTGGACGATGGCCTGGCCCTGAACACTGGATGGAGCCCCACCGCCGGCGCCGAAGCCCTGATGGCCATTGGCGTCAACAAGGCCGTCATGGTGCTCGGCGGGTCGTCCGCCATGCGCTCCATCGTTGATGTCCTGGCAAGAGGGGGGTTAGAGGGCATCGAGCCGGGCGTAGCGCCCGTCCCCGGCATTCCGGGCGCCGTTCCGGAGGGCTCGCCCGGCGTGTACACGCGGTCGCTGTGGATCATGAGTGCACGGCCGGAGGCAGAGCGCGACGGCGCCTGGCAGTTCATCAAGTGGCTGGTGGAGCCCGAACAGCAGGCAGAATGGTTCGCCGGCAGCGGTTACCTCCCCGTCCGCAACTCCGCCTACGACCTCCCCGCCGCCAAGGACATCATCGCCCGCTACCCACAGTTCCAGATCCCGGCCGACCTGTTTGCGAAGACTGCGACAACAACGGCTGCCCTGGGACCGCTCCTGGGCCCCTTCCAGCAGGTGCGCGACGCCGTCCGGGCCGCCATCGAGAGCATGCTCTCCGGAAACGCCAGCCCCGATGAAGCGATGGAGGCTGCGGTCAAGGAGGGCAACGCCGCCATTAGCGAGTACAACCGTCGCCTGGGCCATTAGGCTGTCAAGAGGGCATGGAGAAGGGCGCCGCGTTTCATGAGGGGTTGAGGGCCTTCGGCGGCACACGATGTGACGTTAGTGTGCCAACGCCCTAGGCACGGACGGGGTCTTGCCACCCCACAGGCCTACCGTCCTGGGCGATTCAGGTCACGGAGGGCGTGAGGCCTGGGCACGATTCGCCGGGGCAGGGCTAGGTTGCCTGCGGGAAGGACTCTCTCACGAAGCCGTCCAGGCGTTCCAGGCGCTCCACCTTGATCTGAGTCACGTCCACGATATCCGGCAAGCGCTGGCCGAAGGCCTGCATGTGCTCGCTGCCGCCGTGGGCGGCCAGAGCCGCGTCGCTCTCGTAGACCTCGTACCAGACGATCTCGGAAGGCTCTGCGAAAGAGCGGTGGCAAAGATAGACAAGACAGCCCGGCTCAGCGGCGCGTACCCGCTCCGCCATGGTACGCATGGCCTCGAGCGCCTCGCTCTCCTTGCCGTCCCTGATGCGAAAACGGGCCAGGATGACGATCATGGTAGACCTCCTCGGTGATGGCGGACAAACGCCTGGAGCGCATCGCCTACATGGGGGAGCATACCGGCTCCCTGGAGGCTGGTCTAGCCACAGCCGACATCTTGTTCTCGCTCCTGCTCACGCCCAGAAATCCCAGGAGCCCCTCGCTCGCTGCCCTGTGAACGCACGCCGCCCCGATTCCTGGGTCGCCCCAAGGATCGCCTCTGGCGTGCCGCCCGAAGCAAGACGCGTTGCTTTCGCCTTGCGGGGCTGTGGCCTGCGAATACTGCACCCGTTCTTAGGCACGCGCAGCCAGCCACGCACCGGTACTCCCTGGGGCCGGAGCTCCCTCTGCACATCGTGTCCCAGACCTGGCTCGCCGGTGCGCGTCGGCAAGGTCACAGCCATTCGAGCAGCGCCTTGAACTGATAGACCCAGGGCGGACATACTGTGCGAGAGAGCTAGTCCGCCATGCCCAACATCCTCGTCGGCACCGCCTCGTGGACAGACCGCAGCCTCATCGACTCCGGCCGCTTCTACCCGCCCGAGGCTGGAACCTCTGAGAACCGACTCCGCTACTATGCCAGCCAGTTTCCCTTCGTCGAGGTCGACAGCTCCTATTACTCCCTGCCGACAGTGCGCAACTCCGCCCTCTGGGCCGAGCGGACGCCGGAGGGCTTCATCGTCGACGTGAAGGCATTTCGCCTCCTTACAGGCCACCAGACGCCTCCCGACGCCCTACCCAAGGACGTGCGCGAGGCCCTGGGCCCGCTCCCGGCCGGGAAGCGCAACTGGTACTACAAAGACCTGCCGCCGGACCTGAGAGAGGTCATGTGGAGCCGCTTCGAGAGCGCCCTGGGACCACTGACGCTCAACGGGAAGCTTGGCGCTCTCATCTTCCAGTTCCCGCCGTGGCTGGGGCCCACCGAGGAGACGAAGCGCCACCTGCTCTATTGCGCTGACCGCCTGGACCAGTACCAGGTGGCCGTGGAGTTCCGCAACCCGTATTGGCTAGATGAGGGACACCAGCGGGAGACCTTGGCCTTCCTGCGGGAGAACGGCCTCGGCTACGTCGTGGTCGACGAGCCCCAGGCGTTCCGGTCCAGTGTGCCCCAGGTGTGGGAGGTGACCAACCCTGAGCTGGCCGTGTTGAGGCTGCACGGTCGCAATGCCGACATGTGGGAGGCGAAGGGGCTGGCCTCCTCCTCGGATCGGTTCAACTACCTGTACAGCGACGAGGAGTTCGGTGGGTTCGTGGAACCGCTGAGCAGGCTCTCGGAACAGGCGCGGGCCGTCCACGTCACCTTCAACAACAACTATCAGGACTACGCACAGCGGAATGCGCGCCGACTTATGGAGATGCTGCTCTAGGACCCCATCTCTGGGCTGGGGGATCGTCCCCGGCAGGTTGCAGCCGTCGAGGGAGGACCAGGAGCATGGAGTTCGCTGAGTTGGTCGAAGAGCGGCGTTCAATCCGGGCCTTCGAGGAGCGGGAGGTCGAGCCTGCGAAGCTGGACGACATCCTGCACGCAGCCAGCCGAGCACCCTCCGCCGGGAACCTCCAGGCCTTCAGGGTGGCTGTGGCCCGCGGCCCGTCACTGCGCCGCAGGCTGGCCCAGGCTGCACGGGACCAGGACTTTGTAGCGCAGGCTCCGGTCGTCCTGGTATTCCTGGCCGACCCCTCCGCCTCGGCAGTGAAGTACGGAAGGCGCGGTGCGGCTCTGTATGCCGTCCAGGATGCCACCATCGCCTGCGCCTACGCCCAGCTTGGCGCCTGCAACGCAGGTCTAGGGTCGTGCTGGGTGGGGGCCTTCCGCGAAAACCAGGTGCGCGCAGCTCTGGGCGTGGGTCAGGAGCTGCGGCCTGTCGCTCTCCTTCCCATGGGGTACAGCGCCGAGATCCCCGAGGTTACCTCCCGGCGACCCCTGTCCGAGACGGTGCTGAACACCGACGTTTCGCGATGGCGGCGTAGCAACAGACGCGCCCGCTGATCCTATTGGAGCGCTTGACTGGCAGGGTGCCCAACGGCCGTCTAGGGCGTGAGGCTAGGGGCTCTGGCAGCCGACGCTGTCCTTGAGCACCCCGGCATCACACACAACGTAGGAGAGGATACCTCCCCGTTCAGAGACGCGTCTCAGGAAGGGGGCATGCTCTAGCCACGCAAGGGTCGTCTCATCCAGCCGGTCGCCGAACCACGGTTTATCCGGCCGGGTATCCAGGAGAAGGAAAGAGATCTGCCGGTCTCTGATTACATCGCTGCTTTCGAATGATTGCAGACTCCCGCCCTTACTCCTGCCGTCCGTCTGAAAGACGAAATCCAGTCGAACCGTCACGCTCGGCGCCCTCGGCGTGACCTGTACAGTTACCAAGTTGCCGTCTTCATTCGCCGTAAGCCTGGCTGTAGCCGGGTCAGCAGCGAGGCGAACGCCCGCACGGACCGCCCAAGAACCGCGGAACGGGTTCATTCCCCGAAACAGGAAGGCTGATTCCAAGGGCGCAGACTCCACAAGGATTGCGTCGCGAGCGGCCTTGACGGGTATGGTAATAGCTTCCACGAACCCTCCTCGGGACTGCACGTCTAGTTCGACACTGACCTGCTCGCCCTGCTCAGGCAGGACTACCGACTTGGTCACAACCACACTACCCAGCTGATAGGTGCGTCTATCGATGAAAGTGTCTCCGACTACCTCACGCCGGGATTCCAGACTAACGCCCTCAGCGAGGCTCAGCTGCCGAACATCCCGGCCATCCGAGTACGCGACCGAGGTCAGCCTATCGTCAAAGAGGAAAAGCCGCACCAGCACTCCATAGTCAACTCCAAGAGAAGGATCCATTGGAACGTCATCATAGGGATAGGCATCTGCCAAGAAGACCGACCCGTTCGTCGTGACGTGGTTTCCCGCCAGCAAGGCACTGCCGGTCAGCGTTTCGGATTGCCACTCGCGGCCAGGAAAATGGTCACGCCACCCAATCTCCAGCACATCCCGACCGATGATCCCCTCAGTCCACCAGCCAAGGCCGACGGGGTATGCCACGCCGGTGCCAGACGGTGCCACCTGGTTGATCTCCCGCATGGCTGCGAGATGGTCGGGGCTCAAGTAGCCATAGTACGCTTTTGCGTCTAGCAGCATGTCGTGACCTTGTGCCACAGCAAGGTATCCCAAGAACGCCATGGCACCTAGCGCGGGCCAGGCGGCGGCCCGGAGTAAGACCTGCCGCCCACGGATCAGCGAAGTTACCCGCTGGAGCGCAAGGCCGAAGCCTAGCCAGAGAGGCACGTATAGAAAGTATGCGGCGCGCACTCCGACTTCCCCACCCAGCAGCGCCCTCAGGGCAAGAGGGGCAGCAGCAAGGGCCAGGACGAGCAGCCCCTCAACCGAGCTGTCGCGAAGCAGCAGTACTATCGCCGCCAAGGAGATGGCGCCGGTCGCAATCCAGAGGAGCGCAGAGTCACCGAAGAAGAATGTCAGACCTTCCCAGTTCTGCCGTAGCCGGTCGGGCGAGAACGACAGTTGGAAGAACTCATCCGTCGTTACAGCTCCAGACTGGTTCAGATAGAAGGGGATCAACGGTAATGAGAAGACAAGGGCGACTGCGCCCGCAGGGACAAGCCTGAACATGGCTGTTCGCGTCAGGCGCTTTCCAGTGGCGATCAGCAAAACACAGAAAAGCGCAGCCGTAGCCACGTACACGAGAGCGCTGATCTGGTTGAGACCGATCAGCGCGGCCGAGGCCAGCCCTAGAGCAAGGACCTTACCCCAGGAACCCCTTCGAGAAGTCACAATGTCGTGGATGAGAATGAAGTTCACTAGATAGCCGGTGATCCCAATCAGGCTGAGATATCCCCACGAGACAGCCTCAGCGAACCTTGTTGAGAACACGAAGGCAGAAGCCGCAGCCAGCGCCGCCCACCTGCCAGCCAGACGAGAGCAGAGCAGGTAGAAGGGGATGCCCAGCATAACCGAGGCGGCGACTGCCAGTAGTTTGCTCGCCTCGAGTGGGCCCAACACCTGCACCAGCGGCCACAGCACCAGACCTATTACTGGCGGGCGACGGCCGTCGCTGCCGATGCTCTCCCCGAAGAGTTGCCGCATCGTGAGGAGATAGTTCCCAGCATCCAAACCTAGTGCTGGCTGTGAGCGGAGGGCCACTACGCGGTAAAGGAAGATGTTGGCAAGGATGAGCGTGAGGGCAACGGCAAATCGATGTCGCCAAAGCAAGCCCAGGCTCGCTCGGTGTAGGGCCGTCGGCCGGAAGGCAGGTCGGGCAAGCGCCTTAACGTCGATCATGCCGTGCCTCGGTCTGACGCATAGGTTGAAGTCATCATCGACGCGAATTGGAGAACCGCCAAGCCGCTGTCTCCCCTAAATGCCGTGGAGATTCCCCTTGGCATTATGGGGGCGACCCCCTTACCTTACGGGTTGCACGGCCCCATGTTCGCATCTAGTGGGCCCCACTCTTGTCGGAGCCCTGCCGCCCACTGGTAGCGTATGTGTCACCAGGGTGTGGGGTGGCAAAACTCCGTCCGTCTCTTCTGTCCTCACGCGGCCATCCATTCGTACTCATGGTGCAGACCTCCGAGCACCGGCCTGGCGAGAACCTGGCCAGACAGCGGCGGGCCGGCCCGAGCCGCAGGCCCGCTTGGAGTCTCCAAGCCCAGTGAACGGTGAGGCCGGCCGGTGTTGTAGTGGGCCACGTACTCGCGAAGCACGCATCGCAGGTGCCGCTCATTGACGATGACCATGTGGTCAAGGCACTCCCTCCGCATAGTGCCCACCACCCGCTCGGCAACCGCGTTTGCCTTGGGAGCCTGGACCGGGGTGAGGATGGCCTGGATGCCGAGCCTTGCTGCCTTTGGGATGAAACCCCCTCCATAGCAGCAGTCCCTGTCGCGGATCAGGCACCTGGGCTGGTCTCCCCAAGGGGTTGCCTCAATGAGCTGGCGCCAGACCCACTCGGCAGTGAGGTGAGCAGTCACATTGAGATGTACCAGCCTTCGCCGCAAGTGGGAGATGAAGAAGAAGACGTAGAGGGTCTTGAAGGTGAGTGTCTGGACGGTGAAGAAGTCGGATGCCCAGATGTGGGGTGCGTGGTTACTGAGAAAGGTGCACCAGGACTGGGAAGGCGGGCGGCGTCCGGCTTCTCTGCGGTAGCGGCGGACCGTGCGAGCGCTGACGTGGTAGCCCAGCTTGCGGAGCTCTCCTACGATGCGCATGCTACCCCAGCGGGGATTCTCAGCGGCCAGGCGTCGGACAAGCTGCCGAACCTCGAGGGGCACGCGCGGCCTGCCTGAAGGCTGACGGTGCCTGCTCCTCCAAGTCCAGTACTGCCGCCAGGCGTTGTGCTGCAGCGGATCACCGTCTCCGGTCGTACTAGCACAAGGGCGGAGCGCCAATCAGACCAGATGCGGGAGAGGCCCGATCAGAACAGGCGATCCGCCCCCGTGAGGCGCGGTCGTCGGGACGAGCGCGTGAGCACCACGAGCTGCTGGCGCAGGGCGAGGTTCTCCAGGGCGACGTCGCACCGCGAGCGTACGGCGCTGCGCAGGAAGCGGCAGGCGAGCCAAAGGTAGGTGAACAAGGCGCGGCCTCCTTCAGGAGGGATGCAGTAAGGCCCGCGCGGACGCCGTCTTCGGTCAATCAGTCAGATTCGGATGAGATTCTTGGCCCCCACACCCCCGCGGCGGCCTGGGCCTGGGCGACGTCAAGCTCGCCGGTTTCGCCGGGCTAGCTCTGGGCGGACCTCTGATCCTTCCCGCCCTCCTGATCACTGCCCTAGCCGGCGGCCTGGTGGCGGCCTACCTAGCCCTCCGCCTCAGGCGGCGCAGCTATCCCATACCCTACGCGCCCTTCATCTCAGGGGGTGCGCTCGCCGTGCTTCTGTGGCAGGGCAGCGCCTTTGTCAGCCTCTAGAAGCGCGGGAGCGCGAGAAAGCGGACGATAGACGGCGACAGCCGCCAGGCGCGGGCTTCCATTCCTCGCCCTGTCCTCTACCACGCCTTTGCACCGACAATGTATAATCATTGGTGCGGGACGGGCCATTTGCCTCATAGTCCCGCCCACATGCGACAGGCTCCAAGGAGGGAGCCTCTAACTCACCCGGGCCGACAGCTATCAGCCCATTCAGGCGCAACGCTCCCACGGCAGCGACAACGTCACGAGTTACGAGGCTCGGGGTGATACCTACCCCATACAAAGGTGAATTTGTATTGAGGATATTGCAGCTCGCCCCTCTGTGGGAGACGGTGCCACCGCCTCGGTACGGCGGCACGGAGGCTGTCGTCAGCGTCCTCTGCGAGGAACTGGTGCGGCAGGGACACGAGGTGACCCTCTGCGCCTCCGGCGACTCCGTCACCTCCGCTGAGCTCTCCTCTGTCTATCCTCGAAGCCTGCGCACCGCCGACGACCTCCAGGACCGGCAGCCCTACGACTGGATGCACGTCGCCCTCTCCCTCAGGGCCGCGGACGGCTTCGACATCGTTCACAACCACGCCGGCGAGCTGGCCATGGCCATGAGCCCTCTTGTGGACGTGCCGATGCTATCCACCATGCATTGCCTCATCACGCCGGACACCCAGTTCATCTGGGACCGCTATTGCGGCTGGTACAACGCCATCAGCCACGCTCAACGGCACGCCATGCCGCCGGTGCGAGGAGGCACCTACTGCGGAATCGTCTACAACGGCATCGACGTGGAGAGCTTCCCCTACGAAGAGCAAAAGGAGGACTACCTCCTCTTCCTCGGCCGCGTGGCACCCGAAAAGGGCACGCACCTGGCCATAGAGGCGGCGCGGCGACTGGGGAAGCGCCTCATCATCGCCGCCAAGGTCGACCGCGTCGACCGGCAGTACTTCCACGATAGCGTAGAGCCCCTCATCGATGGCGACCTGATCCAGTTCGTGGGGGAGGCAGACGGCACCCTGAAGCGAAAGCTCTACGCTAGGGCCCACTGTCTCCTCGTCCCGATCTGCTGGGAGGAACCTTTTGGCTTAGTGATGGTGGAGGCTATGGCCTGTGGCACGCCGGTCATCGCCTTCGCCCGCGGCGCCGCCACGGAGCTGGTGGTGGACGGCGAGACCGGCTTCCTGGTACACGACATCGGTGGCATGGTGAGGGCCGTCCACCGTGTGGACCGCATCGATCCTCAGCGCTGCCGGCAGCATGTGGAAGAGAACTTCTCAGCTCAGCGCATGACGGAGGGCTACCTGGCGCTCTACGAGCGCATCCTGGAGGAAGCGGCCGTCGGCGAGCGCCTCACCGTCGTGGCGCCCGGCCTGGGCGGGGAGGAGAATCCCCTCCTGACGGAGGCCTCACAATTGGCCGAGGCAGCGGCCTCGCGGCAGGACGAGGGGCCAACGGACGAAGAACTGGCCGTAGCCTGAGGCCAGCGGCAGCGAAGGAGGTGGGGGATGGCAGCATCGCCAGCAGGCGAGGGCGCCGCCCTGGAGTCGGCGGCGGAGGCGGCAGCGCGGACCCTTGGCATCGACGGGCTGCGCGTCTTCATGCTGGGCGGCGTGGCCCACATCGAGGGCACCGCCCCCAGCGTCCGGCACAAGAGGGCGGCGGCCGAACTCATAGGACCCCTGACGGGGGCCAGCCACGTCGTGAACCGGCTGCGGGTAGCACCTCGCGAGGTCCGCAGCGACCGCGCCATCGCGCAGAGGCTCCGGGCAGCCTTCGAGGAGGCGCCGGAGGTGGATGCTGCCACCGTACAGCCAGAGGTCAAGCACGGCGTCGTAGAGCTTCGGGGTATCGTAAGCTCGTTGTCTGCTCTCTGCGCCGCCGAGCGGGCCGCCTGGTCGGTGGGCGGCGTGGCGGGCGTGGCCAACCGCCTTCGGGTGGCGGGCACCGCTGCTTCCCCGGAGGAGCTGGCCCGTCAGCTCGAAGCGGACCTCTGCGCCTGCCTGGGCCTGCCCGCCACCACTGTCAGGCTGGACATGCGGGGGAATACTGTCTACCTGGAGGGGACAGTGCCTTCCTCCTACCACCGGCTGGCGGCGGAGGACCTGGTGCGCGCCCACGAGCTGGTGCAGGACGTGGTGAACTCGCTCGCCGTGACGCAGACCCTGGAGCCAGCGCTGAGCCTCCTGGCCGAGGAGCGGACACGGATGCAGGCATCCTGACTGCTGCGAGGATTCTTCCTTCGCTCTGACTGCTGTATCATGAAGCTGGATTGATCCCTAGAGACGCCTCTGTCGACCCGCATTTCCCCGAATGACCATAAGGGATGAGAGTGGAAACCCCGGCGTCTGAGGCAATGCGCTTCCCCATCCGGCGGAGCCCTTGGTGGGTGCCGCTACTGCTCCTCCTTCTTGGAGCCACGCCCGATCCCTCGTATGTCAGACTGGCCGACGACAGGTTGGTGGCGCGTTTCGGGTGGCTTTTCCACCACGGCTTCCTCCTGGCCGGCATTGAGGGGGCCGGGAGGAGGTCGTGGCCTTTGCTCTACGGCATCGGCCGGCGGAGCAATCTCTTTGGCGTCATCAGCCTCATCGGGTCGTACCGGAACGTGGTGGAGGTGCGTTTCAAGCGGAGGCGGTGGATGTGGATGTTGCTTCCACTGCCCTGCAACCGCTTGGCCGTCTAGCTGGAGGACCCAGAGGCGTTCCTGGAGGAGCTGGGGAAGGTCGGTGTGCCGGTTAGTCGCTACGGTTGATTGCCGACGTGCGCCGCCGTCGCATCGACCTGCCGATGCCAGTTTAGCGGGTGACTTTGAGCGAGCAGCGGGGGCAGCGGTGCCATTGGGGTGTCTTAGGCTGCCCCTTGGTAGGCTCGAGAGAGCAATCTGGTCTTAGATGACTGTACCTCGGTCGAGAGACGACCTGACCGTCGAGAGGCCCCCTCTCCCCGAGGGCGAGCCGATGGGCATCGAGGATATCCGCGATGCCCTCATCATCAGGGAACGGGACCTCTTCCTCCTTACCAATCCCAGCGGCAACGTGCCCCCTGGCAATCCCCAGGGTCTTG
>Ga0315277_10008276_pt1 | contig 13398 bp, 14 predicted proteins | sample YL17G05_15_MG_FD_203695 | JGI IMG/M metagenome (GOLD analysis project Ga0315277, IMG submission 203695) | Sediment microbial communities from Yellowstone Lake, YNP, Wyoming, USA - YL17G05_15 | ecosystem: Environmental > Aquatic > Freshwater > Lake > Sediment | place: USA: Wyoming | collected...
GCTGAGAAGACTACGCCCATTCCCTGGTGGACCAATAACCAACTCACCCTTCGCTTCCGCTAATTATTTCCTCACTCCTTCACGCCAAATTGTTAGGTCCTTTCTTCCGGCGAAAATCCAGGCTAGCAACGCAACCGGGATCATTCATCTCGACCATCGGAATGCTGAGTGCAATTGAGTTCCGGCACTGAAAAGCAAGCGGGTTTGGTATTCCGCCATAAAAGACGATATTCGCGTACGGGACGCCGGCCAATTCACACCGGTTTTTTATATAATTCACGGCTTCTTTGATTTTCATCGTTTGCGTTCTCCTTGCCGGCGGATCCCCGCCCGGCTGAAATGCGGCGCGATTGCCGCGTTATTGAATCTGGCCGGAATCCGCCGGCCACTGATTTGCGTTGTTAGCTTCGGTTTCTTCGTCGCCCTCTTCGAATACTTCCACGGTTTCGGGTTCATAGTCCTTCGCCTTCAGCCGCCGCTCTTCCTCCGGCATAAGCAAATCGTGGCGCCGAAGATATGCCGGCTGGCTCTCGAATTTTGGCAAGTCGCTCGGGTTGATCGCCACGCCTTTGAAATGACCCTCCGTCCACTTGCCGTCGCAAGTGATCGGCTCGCCGGTGACAACATGACGCAACCTGCCGTTATACATGTCGCACTCGTCCTGCGTGATCCAAGAATCAGGAATCCCGAGGTGAAAACTTGGACCATAGTTCAGGTGCTCAAATTTTGGATTACCGACACCGCCCAAGCGCCTTCGAGGTTCGCAAAAGTCGTCAGGTCTCGATCCAATATCGGACCCTCGGCCTAGAAGAGCAGCACTTTCAGAGGTGATTCGCGGTGCATCATACTCCCACCACAGCCTTGGCCTGGTGCCCGGCCGTTCGCGGATCCATGCTTGGAGGATTTCCGCCTTGTTTTCATCCCAGAGCATAGCTTCACCATGCATAAAATCATTCTTGATCTTGAAGGTTTCCCAGGAATGTTCCTCGGGCGCCGTGCCAAGCAGGCCATCGGACAAAAAATGCAGCTCTACCTCGCTGATTTCTTCGAACCTTTCCTTTGGATGTCTCAGTTTTCTTGGCATTATTTTTTGCCTCCTCGAATAGATCGAAGCGATGGAGGTTTGCTTGCTTCTTTCGGCAGTTCCAAATCTAAATCAAGTTCACGGACCAGCCGGGCATAGGCAAGCCTCGAATCTCTTTCAACGGCAATTTCAGGACGGGAGCAAGGCCGCCCTGTCTTCGGGTCGTCATAGGTCAATCCGTGAACGGCCAGGAGTTCACGCGCTTGCTCTGCACGATCCCAGGCACCGGCGGCCAGGGTCAGGAGCCGGACATGATGGTCTTCAAGACACCATCGCGAAATAACTGATTTCCACCATCGTTTAGTCGATTTCTGTAAGTATTTGGGCGCTTTCGCCTCAGTTTTCGTCATTTCTCATTTTCCTGTTTTGAACGGGGTACACCCGTAAGATTTTCCTCCCAGTTGCCCGGACTGGCGATATAGGCTATCAGCGATTTTATGTGCCATGCCTTCAATCACTTACAGCCATCCCTTCTTTTCATCTTCATGCGGCTTGAATGCCGCAAGCACAGGCCGCACTTGCTTGTTCTTTAATACACGCTTGTTCTTTATATATAAGAGCGTGACATTCTTCCTTTTTTGCGTTTTGCCTTTATTGGCTCAAAGTCTATATCAAGCAGGCAGTTAGAGCGAAATGGCCGAATTGCCAGCGTGACAGAAGCGTGACATAGCGTGACAAAACAACTCAAAAACACCTCTTTGCGTGACAAAGCGTGACACGTCCGTGACAGGGCGTGACAGGGCGTGACAAAGCGTGACATCATCATTAACTCCATAACGGCGAGTCACTCCTGAATTCACAACCTGCAATTAACTTGAATGTCCGCGTGTGCCCTATCATGCTGTGCAGTGTCTTCCTGTTCTTGCACTTGATGATGGTTGCGATGTTGGGCGTCGTCTTACTACCAGCACTCAGGGAAATGGCTAGGCGTGGTTTCTCTAGGGCTCGCTGTGCACCTAGAGGCAGATCAGATGTTTTGCACCTTTTCTGGATTGCAATGAGTGCCACGGAGCCATGCAGATTCTTGTAGACATTCGCCAGATGTTTGCTTATAAGGTAAAACTCTTCCGTGATTTCCAGATAGTCAATGACATTTAGGACGTACTTACCCGGTTGAACCACATCCTCGAAACAGTCTGAACGCTCGTAGGCGTGAAAGTGGGGATCTTCAATCGGGAATCCTGCAAAAAGATCCAGCCGTTTTCGCAGTTCAAAGGCCCCCATCTCGCTGTTGAAGTAATGACAATTCCACCTCCCGAGGTTTTCCTTAATAGTGCGAAGCATGAAGGCGGTTTTGCCCGAGTCTGGATCCCCGGTAATCACAATCAGGTTGTTCGACATGATCTGGACGTAGTTATGAAGGTCCAGGGGCAACCACAGATTAAGTTCCTCATCGTCGCCATTCTGAAGATTCATTTTCTCGACTTCGCCACGGATCACCCGCCAACATCCAGCTTGATTCCCTTGGGACTGAATGAGGTTTCCCTTAAACCGCTTCAGAATCTGTCGCACATTGGTTTTGTCGCGAGGCTCTTTAATGCCCAGGTCAGAAAATATTTGATGGGTGAAAAACGTTCCGTCGATCGTGCCGAGGTATTCTCGAATCTTGCCGGCTAAGTTTTGGTAATCTCTCGGCCCATCCGATGCTGCCGCGCCATGGATCGCCTGGAGTTCTTGAATCAATTCCCCAATCGCCTGTTGCGGACCCGCGCCGTTTCCGTTCGAGACTCTTTTGAGTGCCGCCTTAATGGCCGCCGCTGCCGCTCTGGCGTCGGCCTTTTTCCGTATAATGCTGGCATAGGATCTCGCGTTTGCTCCAATTGCGCCCATATCAAGCAAGCCGGTCAGATACTCGGGTCCGCCCACGGCCTCGAGCTCACCATGCTCTCGCAGTGCGTGTGCCACCGTAACCAGATCAGGATTCCCGCCGGCCCGCCAGAGTTCGAACAATCGAAGAAAAATTGGTTGGTGAGCCTGCGAGAGATCGGCCGGGACCGAAATAGATGCGACCGCCTCGATACAGGTGGGCTCGCGCAACATGGCACATAGCATCGCTCGCTCATTCTCGATGTCGAAATGCTCGCGCCCGGTCATGCTGGCCCCTCTTTCTGAATCCGATGCCGCTTTAAACCGCGAGAAATGCGCTGAAGGGCGCCGACGACTTTGTCGATGTGCTCGGCCGTCTCTGCTCTTTTTTCATCCGACCACGACTTGAAAAGCGTCTTAATTGATCCTCTATATGTTTCGCAAACCAGTTTGTGGCACGACCCGAGAGCCTTATCCCAAATCTCTTCAGGGTAGGGCATATATCTTGGATTCGGACAAACTCCCGGATCTGCTTCCACGATTTTGGCCGCCTTCGATACCGCAAGTTCTCCCTGCTCCACAGCCTTGATCAGATCGGGATTGCCGCTCGCAAGCACTTTGCGGGCGCTACTAATAGAGCGCTCTGAGATGTTGAGCATCTTGGCCGCTTCAGATTGAGTGATATTTTTAACCTGCAAATTTGCAACTTTAGATTCCGGTCTGCCCTGTTTCATAGTTGCGACCTTAGTCGCGACCATCGCCCGTTGACTTTCATCCAGGTGTCGTCGGTGAAGATTTAGCGATACCACGTAATTCAAAGGCGTGCCGGTTCCGATATATCCCGTCCGGTAGGTCGGCTCGATGCCCAACGCACGACAGGCGAGATACCTATTGCGGCCGTCCAAAATCTTGCCGCCGAGCATCGTTATGGGCTCGCGAAGGCCGTTCGTTTTGATATCCTCGACAAGAGCATCAAACTCCGGTCCTTGCATCAGCGGGAAGATTTCAGCGACAGGGTCAAATTCCAAATCCTTCGTTCTCATACCGTGCCTCCGATGATTGTCCTGATGTCCGCGTCGGTGAATCTGATGTATTTCCCCAGTCGCTGGCATGGAATACTGCCGGCCGCCGTCCGTTCATATAACCAGCGTTTGGGGACCCTGAGAATCTCGGCAGCCTCGTCCGGGTCATAGAGCTTTGGAACAGTGCCCTGCCCGCATTCGGCGAGGACTTCTTGAACGATGGCACGGATCAGGGATCGCAGATAATCGTCAAGGTATGTCTGCGTTTCGCTCATTGATGCTGCTCCTCTGACCGTCCCCGCTGAATCGTTCGGCGAGTACGTTCCGAGTTGGCCTTCAATCCTGATGTGATGGCATCACGAACGAGTCGCACAACACGGGGGTCCTTGGTTGCCAGGAATGGCTCCGCTCGGACGGCACCGTCACTGCGCCTGAAAACCACCACGCTAAATTCGGTCATTGTCCCTCCTACTGACTATGAGAGGGACAAAGGGCCAAAGCGTGAAGATCTTTTTTAGATGTGCATCCTTTTCCGGAGGTCGCTTATCTGTTTTCTGAGGTTGGGCTTCTTTATGTGGAGAGTTATAGAGACTTCTTGCCGCGAGCATCCGCTATCAAGCATGTCCACAATTCTGCGTTGCGTCGGGGTCGAGATGTGGCGGATTTCCTCTAGGAGTTCCTGAGCTGCAAGAACAGATTCCGGGGTCAGTTCATCAACGACGTCTGCCAGCTCTGCCGTTGCGGTGATCTCTGCAGACTCTTGGCGCTCCAATCTGCGCGCTTGTGTATGAACCGATTTGGCAAAATATGCGATTATGTTCTGAATGCCTTTCTGTTGCCATGCTTTCTGGCGCGACATTCTCCAAAGTGATTCGCAAAAACGGGTTTCTTGGTCTTTGGTTGCTGGCTGCAAACGCAGAATGAGCCGCAAAAAGCGCAGTACCTCATTCTGGTTCCCAACCTCCAAGTGCTCAAGAGCAGACATGACCGCGATGTAGCCGACATATAAATTGGCGAAGGATTGAAAGTCAAAATCTGGGTCAAAAATGTGCAGCATACGGGACCAAACGGACGCCATTTCCGTAGCCTTGATTGCTATCGGCTTGTCACCGGGCTTTTCCTGCGGGACGCGTATGTTGTCTGGTAACAGGATAGAGCCGAGGAATTTGATGGGCATTCTGTCACCTCCCGTGGTGACCCGAGGGGATGCCCGGCAGGCGCTCGGGAAAGCGCTTTTCGCCGTCGACCAGCTAGCCGGGCAAAACGTTCAACATTTTTCTAACAGACCAAGCGGAAAATCAAAAAATCCGCGTCTTCATTGCTCCCAGTCAAAAATTGCACCCTCTGGAAGCCTATGTCATTATAGTGCTTCCGTAACGTAGCGGAAACAGCCGAAAACAAGACGTATCAGGTTTCCTCGTGATGACCGAAATCCTCGGCACTGGCTTCCAAAAGCAATTCGATTTTCCTCCGCCGCGCCCGCGTCCTTTTCTGACAAACCTTCCCGCCCGGATCGACACTTATGAGGAAGGGGTGGCCCGGTTCTTTCAGTGGCGGACGGGGCTGGATTACTATGCAACCATCGACCAGATCATAGACTTCGTAATCAACACGAGGCGAATAAAGGTCATCGATTTCCTCGCGGACACGGGAACCTTCGCGCTCAGGCTGGCGGGTCGGAAAGCTTTCCTGGGGCGGGTCTACTCTTTCGACAACAACATCACTCTGCTTGAACGCAGCCGGCAAAGAGCGCGCCACCTGAACCTGCATCAGGTTGTGGAATTCAGGCAGTTCGAGGGAACCAATCTGCCTGTTCCGGACGGATTCGCGGAGATCGCGGTCTCGATTTTTGATTTCCACCGGCATCCGGCTGAGCAGTTTTTGGCCGAAGCCTTTCGCGTATTGTCGCCGGAGGGGCACCTGATCATTGCGGAGATGCTGGAGCCGAAAACGCCGCGAAACGCCTGGAACTGGAAACTCAAAAAGGTCCATCTGAAATATCTTCAGAAGAATCCCACGGAGGCAGAGGGGATATATTACGATCGAGAGGAGATGATACGGCTCGTGTTTGAAGCGGGCTTTCGGCAGGTCATCATTCAGGGGCTGAAGACGAAAAGTTCGCCTGACGAGGGCGTGTTCAGTCTCATCGCGGCAACCAAGTAGCCTTTATTTTTTAACCCTGGTTGGGCATCTGAACCAATTATCACGGCCACGGAGAGGAAATGGGTCAATGGATTGATGGGACAGCGTTGGCGCAGAGGATCGAGTCCGAGGTTGCTGAGGAGGTCCGGAAGCTGCAGGACGCCGGTGTGCGTCCCGGCCTTGCCGTGGTGCTCGCCGGAGACAATCCGGCGTCGCGTATTTACGTCCGCAACAAAGTCAAGAGGTGTCAGACTCTGGGAATGCATTCCGAGAAGATCGAGCTCCCCGCCGGCACGACTACAGAACAAATACTCAAGGTCGTGGCGGAACTGAACCTAAGAGAGGAGATCCATGGGATTCTCGTGCAACTGCCTCTTCCCGGGCAGGTCGACTCCAGAAGGGTTTTGGAAGCAGTTACGCCTGAGAAGGATGTTGACGGATTGCATCCTACTAATATTGGACGGCTCGTAGCCGGCGGTGCCGTGCTGAAGGCTTGCACGCCTGCAGGAATTATGGAGATTTTCCGGAGGTACGTGATACCGGTGAGAGGCCGCCGGGCTGTCGTCATCGGCCGCAGTGACATCGTTGGAAAGCCGATCTCGCTGATGCTGTTGCATCAGGATGCTACTGTTACAATCTGCCACTCGAAGACCTCAGATTTGTCCGGAGTGGCTCGTGAGGCGGACATTCTGGTCGTCGCAATGGGCAAACCCGCATTTGTGGACGACACTTTTGTAAAACCTGGCGCGGCAGTGATTGACGTGGGTATGAACCGCGTTGACTCGCTGGAGCGCATTCGAGCTCTCTATGACGAAGACGCGCAGCGGCTTGCCGACCACGGGAAGAAAGGGTATACCCTGGTGGGGGATGTGCATCCCACCAAGGTTTTCCCGAAATGTTCTTATATGACTCCGGTTCCGGGCGGCGTGGGGCCGCTGACCGTCGCAATGTTGATGACGAACACGGTGAAAGCAGCTGCCGCACTGTCGGATAAACCGGTCTTTGAACTTGGGGGAAGTGGAGTTCATCCATGAGATATCGCCTCGCACTCCCGCTTGTCATACTCATTTGTGCTTTGGGAGCGTCCTTCGGAAGGGTTTATCGAGTCAGGAAGGTTGGAGAATGGCCCAATTTCGTTGCACTCAGCCCGGACGGCCGGACGGCCTATGTAACATCGTTCGGCTCCGGCGACCTGATTGCGGTCGACTTGGCTCAGCGCGCGGTCACACGCAGCGTCGCCGTCGGGTCTGCTCCCCTTGGTATTGCTCTCGCCGATGCCGGGAAAACAGCCTTCGTGGCCTGCAAGGATTCCGGCACGGTAGCCGTGGTGAATCTGGAAAGTTTCCGGGTGGAAGCAAACATCAAGGTCACGGGTGCCCCGAATGCCGTGGCCATCGGCGCCAAAGGGTATCGGGCGTTTGTAACGAACTTCGGCCGGAGCAAGGAAGGCCAGCTTCACATCATCGACGTTCGTGACCGAAACCTAACCGGCACTATCAAGATGGGGATGGCTCCTATAGCCTTAGCCGTATCTCCCATCAGCGAAATGGTCTACGTGGTTAACGGCGGATCCAACGAGGTCTGGGTGGTGGACCCCGGGCGGCAGTCGGTTCTGCAGAAGATCCCCGTCGGCGACGCTCCGGATGGTATTGCCATAACTCCGGACGGAAAGAGGGTGTTCGTTTCCAACAGCCGGACGAGTGACCTGTCGGTCATTGATACGCAGTTGAACAGGGTTCTGGTGACGATTCCCGTTGGTAAGATGCCCTTTGGAGTTGCGGTCAGCCCCGACGGCAAGCGAGTATTCGTGGTTAACACCGGATCCCGTACTGTCTCCGTTCTGCCTGCAGATCTCAGCAGCCTGGAGTCTCAGTCTTTCGAGGTAGACAAAGGGCCGGTCGACATCAAGGTCACGCCGGACAGCCGCACAGTCGTGGTTGTGAACGAACAATCCAATTCCCTCGTTATTGTTGAAGTGTCCTGAATGAGGAGATAGGGGGCATTGCGATTTTCCAGTCTTGCCAACCAACTTGAGCGAATCAACCGGCAGTAGTGCTTTTCTTAACTAGCCGAGGGAAGCTGGAAAATCGGATTGTTTCCTTTTTCAGCGCATGCTCTCCAGGAACCAGTTCGCGAAGCGTCGAATCCCGTCGTGGATGGGAACCTTGGGATCATAGCCCAGAACCCGACGCGATTTGCTGATATCCGCATAGGTGATGAGCATATCGCCAGCTTGGTATGGCAGGAACTTCACCCTGGCCCTCATGCCCATGGCTTCTTCAAGTGCGCGGATCAACTCCAGCAATGTGATAGTCTCGGATTCTCCGAGGTTGAATATGCCGTAGCGCGAGTTCAGCCTCATCGCGGCGCGGATGCCGGACACAATGTCATCGACATACGTGTAATCCCGGCGGGATTGGCCGTCTCCGAAAACTGGAATCTCCTTCCCCTCCCGGATCAGCTGAGCAAACTTGTGAATAGCCATCTCCGGGCGCTGTCGCGGGCCATAAACTGTGAAGAAGCGCAGGCAGGTGATGTTCATGGAGAAGTTGTGAGAGTACGTGTGACACAAAAGCTCTCCGGCCCTCTTCGTTGCGGCGTAAGGAGACACCGGTCGATCCACGGGATCGTCTTCGGAGAAGGGTAACTTGGTGTTTCCGCCATAAACGGACGACGACGAGCCGAATATGAAACACGGCACTGAGAACTGGTGGGCTAGCTCCAGCAGGTTTACCGTACCCGTGACGTTCACATCCGAGTAAAGCACGGGTTTCTCGAGAGACGGACGGACTCCGGCCCACGCAGCGAGATGGAGGACGGTTTCGGGCTGGCATTCCTGGAAGACGCGTTGCAGGTTGTCCCGATCGAGAATGTCGACTTCACGCACGACTACGGGCCCGAGCGCGCCAAGATCGTGCACGTTGCGCCGTTTGATCTCGGGATCATAGAAGCTGTTGAAATTATCCACCAGGGTAAGCTCAGCGCGCTCTTCCAGGAGCCTGGAGGCTATGTGGTAGGCAATGAATCCAGCTCCGCCTGTAATGAGTACTCGCATGAATCTTCCCTTCACTTGAGCTGTCTTGTAACCTTTTCGATTTGCCCGCTTTGATAAAGGCCAAGGTTATCCCATGAGGGTTCCGGCGTCAACGGAGGTCACTCATTGTGCTATCATGCACCGCATGCTGCATGTTGGTCTCACCGGGAACATCGCCACCGGCAAGAGCCAGGCTGCGCATGAATTCGCTGAGCTCGGAGCTCACGTCATCGATGCCGATGTCATTGCGCACGACTTGCTGGTAAAGGGAACCAGGACTTACCTGAAAGTAGTCGAAGCTTTCGGGAGTGAGATCCTGACTATGGACGGTTCCATCAACCGACGAAAGCTCGGCGAAATCGTCTTCAACGACTCGGAAAGGAGGAAGCGGCTGAACGGAATTGTTCACCCCGACGTTCGTGACGAGGTCTTGCGCCGGGTTTGCGAATTGGAGGAGAGTCTGCCGGGAGGCATTATTATCGTGGATGCGGCGTTGCTGATCGAATCCGGTCATCACAAGCTTTACGATCGCCTCGTTGTTGTGACCTGTGATCCGAATCTGCAGCTGGCCCGTATCATCAACCGCGACGGGCTGACCGTTGAGCAGGCAAAGGCGCGGATGGCGGCGCAAATGCCCGCGCAGGAGAAGCTAAAGCTCGCCGATTATACGATTGAAACGTCGGGGACGTTAAAAGAGACGCGTGAGCAGATAGAGGCCATCTACCATGACCTCCTGCTGCAGGAGTCGCGCTTACGGAACCATAAATAGCCACGAATTTCACGAAAAACACGAAATTCAAAACATACAGGATTGCGCTTGGGCATGCTGTGGCATCGTATCCGTTCAAACAGCCGTTGCTCTTCTGAGTCCAAGGATTTTCAGTGCAATTCGTGTAATTCGTGGCAGAGTTTGATTCCTACAATTCGTGGCTTTTCGAAATCCGTATTCCGTTGACAATGGTCGAAGCGATGTGTTAGTAACATCTTCCTCTTGCGGTTGCTACTATTTGAAGCACTTAGTTTTAGAGCGTTTCTTCATCCGGCGTCAAATCAGAGGATTAGAAGGATTCGAACCCCAAGGCTAGAAACAGAACTATGCTGAAATACATTTGGTTAATTCCAATCTTGCCGCTGGCCGGGAGCGCCATCATCGGTTTGCTGGGGCTGATCAAGCTCCGAACTACAGGTGAAAAGCTCGGTAAGAGGTTGGTCTCTGCCATCGCGCTTCTTTCGGTAGGACTGGCGTTTGTCGTTTCGGTGCTGGTTGCTTACCAAGCTTTCGTGGTGGAGCACCAAGAGGTATTCACCCAGGACGTATTCACCTGGCTTCGCGGCGGGCTGCTGCCTCTTTTTGCGGGAGGATTGGCTAACTTCGAAGTGCCCTGGGGATTTCAGCTGGATCCTCTGTCTGCAGTGATGATCTTGGTGGTCACCGGAGTTGGTTTTATCATTCACATTTATTCCACCGGCTACATGTGGGATGACTCCGGCTATTATCGCTTCTTCTCCTACTTGAACCTCTTCATGTTTGCGATGCTCACGCTGGTCCTCGCAAACAACTTTGTCACGATGTTTGTCGGCTGGGAGGGTGTCGGGCTCTGCTCGTATCTGCTGATCGGCTTCTATTTCGACAAGAAAAGCGCCGGCGATGCGGGGAAGAAGGCCTTTGTAGTGAACAGAATCGGAGATGCCGGCTTCATTATCGGAATGATGCTGATCTTCGTCCACTTTGGTTCTCTGCGCTTCACGGAAGTTTTCAATCAAGCGGCTGGAATGCAGGTTCAAGTTGGCCACGGATTCCTTTTCTGGGCGACGCTCTGCCTCTTTATAGGCGCGGCGGGAAAGAGCGCTCAGATCCCGCTTTTTGTTTGGCTTCCCGACGCAATGGAAGGTCCCACACCTGTTTCCGCCCTCATCCACGCGGCCACGATGGTCACCGCTGGCGTCTACATGGTTTGCCGGTGCAACGCTCTTTACAGCCGGGCTCCGGAGACAATGATGATTGTGGCAGTGGTCGGGGCTGCCACAGCCATATTTGCCGCCACAATCGGTTTTGCACAGACCGATATCAAGCGAGTCCTCGCATACTCGACCGTCAGCCAGCTCGGCTACATGTTTGCGGCCCTTGGGGTGGGAGCTTTTGTGGGCGGCATCTTCCACCTTATGACGCACGCCTTCTTCAAAGCCCTGCTGTTCCTTGGTTCGGGATCCGTGATCATGGCCATGCACCACGAGCAGGACATGATGAAGATGGGTGGCTTGCGTAAGCATCTTCCGTGGACTTGCTGGACCATGTGCATCGGTTGCCTGGCAATTTCCGGAGTGCCGGGCCTGGCAGGATTCTTCAGCAAAGACGAGATTCTCTGGAAAGCCTGGAGCAGCGGACATCCCATCGTTTGGGCATTGCTCTGGCTGGGTGCGGGAATGACGGCTTTTTACATGTTCCGGCTCTTTTTCCTGACGTTCTGGGGCGAAGAGAGAATGGATCAGCACACAAAGCATCACATCCATGAATCTCCCAGGAACGTGATCTATCCTCTTGCTGTACTTGCGGTGCTGTCCGTCATCGGTGGCTACGTTGGTCTGCCGGGTTGGCTGGGTGTTTCAAACAAGTTTGAGCACTTTCTGGAGCCGGCGTTGAAGCTACCGGAGACCTCGGCGCATGCTGTTGTTCATTCGGGCAGCCAGGAGATGCTCTTCACCGGCCTTTCCGTTCTCATTTCTCTAATCGGGATCTTTTTCGCTTATCGCTTCTACGTGGCCAATCCGGGGACTGCGGACCGCGTTGCAGAGAAGATCAAAGGTCTCTACACGATCGTCTACCGCAAGTACTATGTCGACGAGTTGTACGATGCGCTCTTCGTCAACCGCACCAAAAACCTTGGTGATGCCTGCTTCTTTGTGGACTCGAAGTTCGTTGACGGAGCCGTAAACGCGACTGCGGCCACTACTCGCGGAACAGCGGCCGTATCGAGAGTGTTCGATAAATACGTGGTCGACGGTCTGGTGAATTTCGTGGGGTGGATCAACATGTTGCTGAACAGAGTTGCTACCTCATTCCAGACTGGCTTGGTCCAGAGGTATGCCTTGGCCGCGGTTTTTGGAATCGTGGTTTTTATACTGATTTATTACAACGGTCTATTGAACTTTTAGACTCTGCGCTGCCGTGAAATAAACGCGTTGTTGCCGAATACCTGTTCGAGGAGTTAGGTCCGATGGATTTCTTCATGAATAACATTTTGAACATAGTCTGTTACCTTCCCCTCGTGGGGATGATCGTGATTATGTTCATGAAGAGGGAGAGTGGGGACGCAATCCGATGGGTCGCGAACATCACCGGTTTCCTTGGCTTTGTCGTCTCCATACCGCTGATTACCGCGTTCTTCGATGCCCGCTATATAAGCCCGAGCGGGTTCCAGTTCGTCTATGAGCGGCCTTGGATCAGCACAATCGGCGCCAATTACAAGTTCGGAATCGACGGCATCAGCCTCCTGCTGATTCTCCTGACGACGCTTCTCGGATTCGTTTCGATCCTTTCTTCGTGGACGGCAATCACCGAGCGCGTGAAGGAGTATTACGCGTTCATGCTTCTCCTTCAAACCGGGATGCTAGGCGTTTTCATGTCCTTGGACTTCCTGGTCTTTTATGTCTTTTGGGAAGTAATGCTGGTACCGATGTATTTTCTGATCGGGGTATGGGGCGGGCCGCGCAAGCTCTACGCCGCAATCAAGTTCTTTCTTTACACCCTGGCGGGATCGGTGCTCATGCTGGTCGGAATCCTGGCCATCTATTTCTACCAATTCAATCAAACAGGGAAGTACACCTTCGACATTCTCGAACTGCAGAAGGTGGGGTTCCCCCACGACTTGCAGTACTGGGTCTTCCTGGCGTTCTTTGTCGGCTTTGCCATCAAGGTCCCGATGTTTCCCTTCCACACCTGGCTTCCCGATGCTCACGTGGAAGCACCGACCGCAGGATCCGTTATTCTGGCGGGCGTCCTCCTGAAGATGGGAACTTACGGGTTTGTTCGCTTCTCACTTCCGATGTTTCCGTGGGCCACGATGCATTTCCTGAAGCCCATGCTGATTCTGTCGCTCATCGGGATCATCTATGGTGCACTCGTTGCCATGATGCAGAAGGACATGAAATCCCTGGTGGCGTACTCCTCGGTGAGTCACCTCGGATTTGTCATGCTGGGAGTCTTTGCGGCGACTCCGGTGGCCCTCACCGGCGGTGTTCTCCAGATGGTCAACCACGGAATATCGACCGGCGCGCTATTCTTGATCGTCGGAATAATCTATGAGCGACGC
>Ga0315277_10008278_pt1 | contig 13397 bp, 11 predicted proteins | sample YL17G05_15_MG_FD_203695 | JGI IMG/M metagenome (GOLD analysis project Ga0315277, IMG submission 203695) | Sediment microbial communities from Yellowstone Lake, YNP, Wyoming, USA - YL17G05_15 | ecosystem: Environmental > Aquatic > Freshwater > Lake > Sediment | place: USA: Wyoming | collected...
AGGATCGAAAGACATCTTCAAAAGAAGAAAAAACTTCACTGGCATATTGATTTTCTTCTTCAATTCACACAAGTTAAGGGGGTGAAAAAGTGTTTGACAAGGATTCGAAAAGAATGCTCCCTTAACGCTCGTATTTTTGCTCAGTCGAAGGCAATAATCGTTGTAAGAAAATTCGGTTCAACGGATTGCCGGTGCGTGACGCACCTGGTTTTTTTTGATAAAAAACCGGACTTGGATTTTGAAACAATTTCGATTCCAAATAATTGAAGGAGGATTTTTATGAGTCCCAAGTATGTTTATTTCTTCGGAGAGGGGAAATCTGAAGGCAATGCCAAGATGAAGAATCTCCTCGGCGGCAAGGGGGCCAACCTGGCGGAAATGACCAGCATCGGCATTCCCGTGCCTGCAGGCTTCACCATCACAACAGAGGTCTGTACATCCTATTACAAAAACAGGAAGAAATATCCCCAGGGTATGGAGCAGGAGGTTCTGAAAGCCCTTGCGCGTGTGGAGAAGGTGATGGCGATGAAGTTCGGAGATCCGGTGAATCCCCTGCTTGTTTCCGTGCGTTCCGGCGCACGGAAATCCATGCCCGGAATGATGGAAACTGTTCTCAATGTCGGATTGACAAGCAAGACCATTACAGGTCTTGTTGCCAAGACAAATAATCCCAGGTTCGTCTGGGACGCATATCGGCGCCTTATCATGATGTATTCCGACGTGGTGATGGAAAAAGCCGCGGGTGTCGAGCCAAAGGATGAAAAGGGAATCCGGGTCCAGCTGGATGAGATCATGGATCATCTGAAGAAGGAGAAGGGATACAAACTCGATACGGATCTGAAGGTCAAAGACCTGCAATACCTGTGCGAAGCATTCAAGAAGAGAATCAAAGAAGTCCTGGGCAAAGAGTTCCCGGACGATCACATGGAGCAACTCCGGGGCGGCATTGCCGCGGTTTTCCAGTCGTGGATGGGCAAGCGTGCCATTTCCTACCGCCGCATCGAAGGCATCCCTGATGAATGGGGCACGGCGGTTAATGTGCAGGCGATGGTCTTTGGCAACATGGGCGATTCTTCTGCCACAGGCGTTGCCTTTACCCGTAACCCCGCCACAGGCGAGAACTGGTTCTACGGCGAATGGCTGGTGAACGCCCAGGGCGAGGACGTGGTGGCAGGCATCAGAACTCCCTATGCCCTCAACGAACGGATCAAGAATGATCAGAATATGCATCTCCCCTCCCTCGAAAAGGGAATGCCGAAACTTTACAAGGAATTGAACGGTATCCGCAATAAGCTCGAAAAGCATTATCAAAACATGCAGGATATCGAGTTCACGATCCAGGAAGGCAGGCTCTGGATGCTCCAGACCCGCGACGGTAAACGCACCGGACCCGCAGCCCTCAAGATGGCTGTGGACATGCTGAAGACGAAACTCATCGATCCCGCCACAGCAGTGGGCCGCGTGACTCCTTCCCAGCTTGATGAACTGCTCCATCCGATGATGGATCCTGAAGAGGAAAAGAAGCACAAGCCGATTGCTAAAGGACTTCCGGCAGGCCCCGGCGGAGGAAAGGGAAAGATCGTGTTCTCCGCAGACCGCGCGGAGGAGATGGCAAAGAACGGAATCAAGGTTGTGCTGGTCCGCAACGAAACCAGCCCGGAGGATGTGCATGGCATGCACCTGTCCCAGGCGATTCTCACAGCCAAAGGAGGCATGACATCCCACGCAGCGCTCGTTGCGCGCGGATGGGGCAAATGCTGCATCGTCGGCTGCGGAGACCTGATTATTGATTATGCCAATCGCAAAATGACCGTGAAGGGAAAGGAATACAGGGAAGGCGAGGTCATCACCCTGAACGGCACCAAAGGCCATGTGTATGAAGGCGATCTGCCGCTGGTGGTGATTGATCCGACCAGGAACCCGGATCTGAAAATTTTCCTCGATGCCTGCGACAAGATGGCGAGGCTCCAGGTCTGGACGAACGCGGACACGCCCAAGGATGCAGCCCAGGCGCGCGCGTTCGGCGCCCGCGGCATCGGGCTCACCCGCACGGAGCACATGTTCTTCGCGCCGGATCGGATCAAGGCAATGCGCGAGATGATCGTGGCGGAAACCGAAGAGGCGCGCCGCGCCGCAGTCATGAAACTCCTCCCATTCCAAAAAGAGGATTTTAAGGGCATCCTCGAAGCAATGCACGATCTGCCTGTTACTATTCGCACCCTGGATCCACCGCTTCATGAATTCCTTCCCCAGGAACCGCATCTTGTGGCAAGCCTGGCTAGCGAGCTGGGCATCACAGTGGAAAAACTGGAAGGACGCATCAAGCAGCTGCACGAGCTGAACCCGATGCTGGGACTCCGCGGATGCAGGCTCGGGATCATGTATCCAGAGGTGACGGAAATGCAGGTTCTCGCCATCCTGGAAGCTGCCGCGGAACTGACCAGGAAGGGTCTGAAGGTGTATCCTGACATCATGATCCCGCTTGTGGGCCATGTGAAAGAGCTCAAGCACCAGAAGGATATTGTTATGAAATTGGCGGACGAGGTCAAAAAGAAATACGGACTCAAGAAACTGCCTTTCCACGTGGGCACGATGATCGAGGTGCCGCGCGCCTCTCTCACCGCAAATGAGATTGCGGAGGAGGCGGAATTTTTCTCCTTCGGCACCAATGACCTTACCCAGATGGGATGCGGATTCAGCCGCGACGATGCAGGAAGCTTCCTTCCCGGATATGTGGCCATGGGCATCTATCCCAAGGATCCCTTCCAGAGCCTGGATCAGAGCGGCGTGGGGATTCTGGTGGAAATGGGCGTGAAGAAAGGCCGCGCGACCCGGCCCGAGCTCAAGATCGGCATCTGCGGCGAACACGGCGGGGATCCTGATTCGATCGACTTCTGCCACAGGGTGGGACTTGACTATGTGTCGTGCAGTCCCTTCCGTGTGCCGATTGCGCGGCTGGCAGCGGCCCAGGCGGCAATCCGGAATGGGGCAACGAAGAGCGTCAAGGCAAAAGCCAAACCCAAGGCAAAGCCGAAGACAAAAGCGAAAGCGAAAGGGAAAAGGAAGAAGTAAGGTTTTGCTTTATTCTCCATGAGATAATGAACCCGGCCGGAGCAAGAGGAAAGACACTTTTTCTCCGGCTTTTTTTATTGCAAAATCATCCATCCCTTAATATATAAGAACAAGGACATAACAAAAAAGGATCGCAATCCGAAATCCTTATCTGTAAAAATGAGGAAGGAAACCATGGAAACACTCAGGGTCGAATTGGGAGAACGATCCTACGAGATTCTCATATCCTCCGACTGGCTCAAGGATCTTGGCAAAAAGATGAAGGAACTGATTCCCATGGAAAAGATCCTTGTGGTGTCCGATGAGAGGGTGGGAGCTCTGTATGCAGATGCGACGGTGGAGAGTCTTCGGGAGGCGGATTTTAATGCGGACACGATTATTTTACCCGAGGGGGAGGAGGTTAAAAACCTTTCGTCTGTGGAACGGATCTACAATTTCCTTGTGGAATACAATTATCCGCGCAGATGCACGGTTGTGGCGCTGGGCGGCGGCGTGGTGGGGGATATCACGGGTTTCGCAGCAGCCACCTATATGCGCGGGGTCAATTTTATCCAGGTCCCGACATCGCTCATGGCCATGGTGGACTCGAGCGTCGGAGGGAAAACAGGCGTGAATCATCGCCTGGGGAAAAATCTCATCGGCGCGTTTTATCAACCAAGACTGGTGTTTATCGACACCTCCCTGCTGAAAACCCTTGCAAAGGAGGAATTCATCTCCGGCCTGGCAGAGGTGATCAAATACGGCATCATCCGGGACGCGCGTTTCTTCGAACTGATCGTGGATGAAATGGGGAATCTTGTCTCCGGAGACATGAAAGCCATCAATACGATTGTGAAGCGATGCTGCGAGATCAAGGCGGAGATTGTGTCAGCGGATGAGCGGGAGGCGGGGTTGAGAAGCATTTTAAACTTCGGCCATACAGTGGGTCATGCGATCGAGGCTGTAACCAATTACCGCAAGTATCGTCACGGGGAGGCTGTGGCGATCGGGATGCTGGCAACGAGCCGCATCGCCGTGAAAATGAACCTGTTCAGCGACATGGAGGTCCAGAGGCTGTGGCAGGTGATTGTCCGCGCCAATCTTCCTTACCGCCTGAAGGACATTGATACGGATGATATCATCGAAAGGATGAGAAAAGACAAGAAAGTCCGGTCGGAAAAGGTAAGGTTTGTTCTGCCGAAAAAAATCGGAGAGACGGTCATCCGCGATGATGCGCCCGAGCCAATTGTGAAACAAGTCCTGGACGATATGAAATTATAGTTAAGTGAGAGGTGGGGAGATGGCGAAAAAGAAACTCCTGGTGATCAATGGACCGAACATGAATTTACTTGGTGAACGAGAGCCGGATATCTACGGAAAAAAAACCTTGAAACAGATCGAGGAGGAGATGGTTGATCTGGGCAAGGATGCAGGCATTGAAGTGGAATTGTTCCAAAGCAACCATGAGGGTGATATCGTGGACAAGATCGGACAATCCAAGGGCAAGGTCGGCTGCATCATCATCAATCCTGCGGCATTCACGCATACATCCGTTGCGATCCGGGATGCGCTTTCCGCCATCAAAATTCCCGCGATCGAGGTGCATCTCTCGAATATTTACGGACGGGAGGATTTCCGGAAGCACTCGTACATTGCCGGCGTGGCATACGGCCAGATCGCCGGCTTCGGGGCGTTCAGCTATATCCTCGCCTTCCACGCAGCAAAAAATATTCTCAAAAAGTAACCACAATTAGAATCAGGTACTATTTTCCGATTGACTCCTGGTAATCAAAAGCAAAAAGATCTATTTGTTTAATTTTCAATTCCTTTAAACGGAGGATTTCATATAATGACCCACCGCTTGACCATAGAATATTCGGAAACATTGCCGGATTCCCTCCATGAATCTGTCGAAAATTTTGAACTGGAAGCCAAGATGGCAATGGCAGTAAAGTTGTACGAAATGAAACGGATATCTTCCGGTACAGCAGCCGGACTCGCAGGGATTGATCGTGTCTCGTTCCTGCTGCAATTGCGACGATACAATGTCCCTATGCTTGATACTGAACCTTCAGAGCTTTGTTCGGATATTGCCAATGCCTGATTCTCGCGAAATCGTCATTGATACAGGGCCTCTCATTGCACTGATTGCCGCGTTGGGCAATTTGGATGTTTTAAAGTGTCTTTATTCCCGCGTGATTATTCCTTTTGAAGTCTGTCGGGAGATACAAACAGATAATTCAACACGCTTTGGAGTTATGGAATTTACCTCAGCCACTTGGCTTGAAAAACGAACATCGCCCATAGATCTTTCTCCTTTTCTACGCAATGTACTCGATCCAGGCGAAGCGTCAGTTATTCAAATCGCAATAAATGAGCAGATCCCATTTGTTGCGATAGACGAGACCTTTGGACGGCGCATAGCGCGCCTACACGGGCTTCAGCTCACCGGTTCATTAGGAATACTCATCAAGTCAAAACGGCATGGTTATTCTATTGATATCTCTAACGCCATCCGCAACATGCGCAACAAAGGTATCTGGATCAATGCGAACCTGGAAGCCCAGATTATTAAAGAAACCGCAAAACAGTAAAAAGGCATATAACAAATAATGAGCGGATGATCTCTAAGTTTGGTATAATCACTGGAAATACAAAGATTTACTTTATTGCCCATATGTTATTGCTTCATAATTATTCTCCATATAACCATACACCAATTTCCTCAGCTATCCAACCTAAAGCCCTTGAGGGGGATTCCTTCAAAGATTTACATATTGCCCTTCCCGTTTCAGGAGGATTCATTAATCCGGTCATATTAACTACAAGAAGAGGTGAAGATCTGTCACATTCATTTATCAGGTGTGCATAATCCTCGGTTATACGCTGAAGAACCATGCAGGTTCTATATGTCATATTTCTAAGCTGAACATGATCTTCATTGGATTCCATTCTTGGATCTTTCATTAATTCTAAAAAGAAACGAAGAGCATAATCAAGTTTACAGAATCTTGCAAAACGGTAGCAAAATTCTTCCAAACGATGACCATAAAGTGATATTAATTCTTCCTCCACGAGGGTGAGAATTTCATCATAGGGCGCTATTTTGTCTGTTTTCATTCTATAGCATGTTGCAATTAAACGAGTAATTCTTTGAATAGTCATTGTAACAGTAGATGCAACAATCAAAGACCACTTTTTAAATTCTTCGCGATGAATAATTTTGGGATTACCATTATTATCCAATAGCTCATGTATCAAAATATGCCAATCCGACAAATAACGATCCGCTTCTACAGACGTGATCCCACCATGTACGGTACGTAATGTTGAATCACTATCGGCTATATTTAGCCACAATAAATAGGTTAAATATGCAGCGATACTTCTATCAATCGGCTCGAATGAAAATTCCGGATGAGTCCAGCTGACTATATCAGAAAATGCAGCAAGCGATGCTTCTCCGGTGCACAAGGTACCATAAATATCATGATGACGTAGGAGAGCCCACATACGATTTCTTTCATTGATACTTTCGAATAGATTTTCAAAGTAATCCCTATCTTTTTTTTCAATATCGCGCATAAGACGAAGACCACGTGTCACATGGAGGTCGGTAGAAATTATCTTTCCGATATCATGATACAAAGCAGCAATGCGAAGCAAAGCTCTGGGAAATTTGTTTTGAGATCCAATAAAAATAGCATTTTTATCATGCCAAGACCTGGAATGTGCTGTTGAGAGAAGTCCATCAGCACGTCCATTAATATTCTGATCTCCTGAAGATACAAGAAAATTGTGAGATAATTTTGGCTTAATCAATGTGTTGATAGATGCAATTACTCCCTTTATGTGAAGTCCAATTGGTCTCCCTCTTTCATCCAACTTGCCAAGAATAACCTTCCCATTATTATCTTTGATGTGATTGCCCGCTTTATCAACTTGAGGTTTTAAAAGAATCTCATAAAGCTTATTAGAAAATGGCCAATGATTCGGTATTTCAGTTGGGAATCCACTGATATCGGCAGTTTTTCCAATACCCTGCCATTTTGTTTGAGAAAGCGCCTCGGATATCTCAATAATAAGATCTTTCATATTATATTCTTTTTAATTATTATAATTCAAACTTCTTAAAACTGTTTTTTTATACTGGCAAAATATATGAATTAATACATGCAAATTGCGAAGTTTATATTTGGGAAGTTGGGCTGTTGTGTTTTTCATCGAGATCGACTTATTTTTATCAACAATCTATTCAAGGTTAATTACAAGTTACAAGTTATTAAACATGATGTATTTGACAAGTCAAGAAAAAAGCTAGGTTGAAAGAAAAAAGAAATTCTATTAATTAACTAAATCTGCGGTTTTGCATCCCTGTGTATCTGCGTTCAGTTATTTCTCTTCCACGATGTTTGTGATGAATTTTTTGAGGGTTTCGAGGGACACAGCACCGGGACGCAAGAGGGTGTAAGGTTCCCCGACCACGGAAAGAACGGTTGAGACATCGCCCCGGGCGAGTTTCCCGCCATCGAGAATCAGATCGATCCCGCCTCCGAAGTATTCTTCCACCTCCAAAGCGGTGCGGGCAGGAGCCTGGCCCGAAGGATTGGCGCTGGTGACTCCCAGGGGCCGCGCGACCATGCTGATCACGCTCAGGGCGATGGTAGAGTCGGGCATGCGCACCCCGATAGAAGGCCCAGGCGCTATTGCGGAAAGCATGGTTTCGGGTTTGGGGAACACTACGGTGAGGGCGCCGGGCCAGAGTTCCTCGAGCATGAGCTGCACATCCGGCGGGATGTGTCGAACCAGCATGGATAATGTCCGCATGGCATCAATGAGCACCGGGATGGGTTTATTTTTTTCACGACCCTTGAGTTCAAAGAGTTTTTTCACTGCCTTGGCATTCGTGGAATCACACGCCAGGCCGTAAACGGTATCCGTGGGAATGGCAATGATCTTTCCGTCGAGGATCATGTCAGCCGCCTTTTCGATATCTTCATAACGGGGATTATCCGGATCGAGCATGCAGATCAATCTCGCTCTGGATATTTTGGGGCCTGGAGGAACTGTGATTGCAACGGATGCGCGGACGCTCTCAATATCTTCCGTGCTGACAAAGGATTCTTTCGATTTTTTCTCACCGGTTTGAGGAGGAGTTTTCTTTTCCGCAATTTCCTTCGCAGGCGGCTGGGAAGAAAGCGCAAACTGGGGATGAGACTGGATAAGGTCCTGGTGAGCGGCTTCGAGTTTTGCAGCCTCTGATTTTCGATAAGTGACCAGACGTTTCTTGAAATCCGGATATTTCAAAGCGAGGATGTGCAGGGCAAGGATCAGGGCGTTTTTGACATTATTGATGCCCACAGCGGCAACAGGGACGCCGGTCGGCATTTGAACAATGGAATAGAGGGCGTCCTCGCCGCGCAAGGGTCCGATATCCACAGGAACGCCGATGACCGGAAGCAATGTCCCGGAGGCGACAACGCCCGGAAGCGCGGCTGCCATGCCTGCCACTGCGATGATGACCTCAACTCCGGCATTTTCCGCATCCTTGACCCAGCGATCCACAGCATCGGGCGAGCGGTGAGCGGAAGCCAGCTTCACGATGCAGGGCAGATCCAGGTCCTTGTAATTCTGGAGCGCTTTTTCCACGATCGGCCAGTCGGACTGGCTTCCGATGATAATCCCGATTTTGGGTTCCATCAAACACTCTCCCCTTTTTTCCCCTGTTTTAAAAACATACCTTGAAGAGAAGGGAAAAGAAAAGCAACATTTTTTATATGGCACACAAAAATTGACCTCCGGGGGAATGATCCCGGAGGTCAAAGAGCGCTTCCAGAAAATGAACTATGGAGCAGTGATACTGTCGCAGGTTTCAATATTCATACCAGGATTATAGGTATAACCTGAAGCAACGACATCAGTGACGCAGAAGTTAAAGGTCCCGCCATTTTTCTTGTTGGGGGACTGGAGTGTGACTTTTCCATCAGATCCTGTTGTGCCGGAAGATGTGCCTGAGACTGCGCCTGACCATTGGCCAGTGACTGTGGCGCCGGAGACATCCGCGCCGCTGTCATTCTTGATCCACACGGTTGCCTTGGCATAATAATTCTGTCCAACCTTTCCGGAGCTCATAGTAATGTCATACACATACACATCGCCGGAAGGAGTGGGTGTGGGCGTGGGAGTCGGCGTCGGTGTGCCTGTGGGCGTGGGAGTTGGCGTCGGTGTGGGAGTTGGCGTTGGCTGGCCCGAGAGTCCAAAGAAATTGATGACGCGCGACATGAGACTGGCGCGAACGGAAGCGGAGTTCACGCTTTCGATGGGGAATCCGAAAGCCACAAGCTTGTAGGAACCGGAATAGCTGACGCCGGCATTTTTCCCGCCGGGATATGTCAATGCCACAACAGAACCGTTGTATGCGGAGATATAATCCGGATAATCAACATTCATGTCTCCGCCGGAGAAATTGATGCCTGTGATGCCATCGAAAATACCCCCGGCAACGGCAGTTACATCATAGGTTGCAGCATCATCGCCCACGTAATCGTGTTTCAGGGAATTATGATAGAAACTCTGATCCGCTGTTGTGCCGTTGGCATCGAGGTCCCATCCGATCTCCGCGCCTGAGGCGAAGATTTTGCCGCCGGCATTGAGATAGGAGGTTACCAGATTCTGCTCCTGGGTGTTAAAGGTTTCATTGAGCGTGGATTCCTCGCCCAGGGTCCAGACCACTGCCTGATAATTGGAGAGAGGAGCTGCGCCGTTCTGCACGGATTGATTATCCGCTGTATCAAAGGCAAAGCCGGAGATGGCCTGGCCTGCGATAGCGGCAAAGTTGTGATTATTCTCATTGGGATTTTCAGTCTGGGTGATCCAGCGATCATTGCCATCCACTATAAGAATTAGAGACAGGTCATCAGAGACCATGGCGCCATACACATCCGAGCCTTTGCTTTCGGCGGAGGAGCCGAGGGCAGTAACTTTATAATAGCGTTTTGCGCCGAGCGAAAGAGCGGATTCGTGATAGCTTGTGTTTCCGCTTGCAACGGAAATCGGGGACAGGAAATTCACCCCATCGATACTCGGATATACCTTATATTGAGACACGGGGCCCGCATCGCGCCAGTTTATCGTGATGGAGTTTCCATCGCCGTCATTTTTCACGAGGATCAGGCGGGGGATGGGGGGATGTGCGTTCTGTGCCGGATCAGCGGAGATATTATTTTCTCCCATAATGACGATACAGGCATCTATCGCCGCTATTGTGGCAGCGCTGTCTGTGACATTGCCTGCCACAAAGGAAAAGAGATAATTCTGGCCGTCATAGGTGTTATAAATATAGCCAGACAGGGCGTTCACTCCGGTCAGGGTGCCGGTTTTGCCATGGACATTCCCCTCGCCTGCGGTACCGCAGAAACGGGAAGCAAGTGTTCCATCCACGCACCCGATGGAGAGGCAATCATCCCAGGTGGGATAATTTGCGAGCATATAGCGGACAAGATTCAGGGATTGATATGCGGTGAAGCGATTGTTATGAGAAAGTCCGGAGCCGTCCTCCATGACCATTTCCCCTGTATCCATGCCAATAACGTCCAGCCAGGAAAGGACCTGGGCAGCCCCGGCAGCGTAGGTGTCGCTTCCGGAGAGGACCCAACCGAGATGGCGGAGGAGCACATCCGCAAACACATTGACGCTGGCCTTCATAAGGGGTTTGCATGCAAGTTCCAAGGTCATTGATTGCCAGGATGTGTACAAGGTTCCCGGGACATTGAATCCGCTCTTGCCGCTGGTAACAACCTTTCGCGGCAGAGTGATGCCTTTTGCCTTGAGGGCGTCGGCAAATGCAGCTGCTGCGTTGGCATTGGAAATCACCTCTGCATACACGCACACGCCATAGGCATTGATTGCGCCTGTGACGCTGCGCAGGCCGAGGTTGTAGCACTGCTGTGCGATCTCATCCAGGGGCTGCCTGGATGAGGAATAGTACCGTGTGGACCAGGTGAAATCATGCTCGCCCAGGAGATTGAGGTCGCCGGTGAGCTGGCCGTTCCCATCAATAGTGCCATCGGCATAGACTTCCGTTGTAAAGCGGGAGGTTGGCCCCAGCAGTCCGAAGGCCGCTGATGTGGTGTACATCTTGGTATTGGAGGCCGGCTTGATGGCCATATCCTCATTCTGGTAATAATATGTCTTTGTTCCATCCTGGTTCTGTACCAGCACAGTCCAGGCATTGGCGGAAACGGCGGTGCCGTGCAGGAGGGCATCCATCCGTTCATAGATGGTCAGGCCTGAGGCTAGAGAGCAGATCATGCAGGCCAGGATCAAAAGCACCCACGAGATTCGAACTTTTTTCATACCTCTTTCCTCCTCCGAATAAATTTTGAAGAAACAATAACTCATTGCCAATAAGAATCCCACAATGATTTCACATGAATGATGGAAGGATAGGGAAAGGGAGCGGGAACGCTCAAGGGAAAGGTCAACGGGAAAAGGAACGAGAACAAGAAAGAATATATTCTAAAAATGATTTTAAGTTTCTTTTCTCCTACGAATGCAAGTGAAAAATAAGGGACCCTGGTTGAACCAGGGTCCCATTCAAAGGTATTATGGAGCTGTGATGGTGTCGCAGGTTTCAACGTTCATGCTGGGAACATAGGTATAATCGTAACCAGCGACATTTGTGACGCAGAAATTGAAGGTTCCTCCGCCGCTCTTGCTGGGTGATTGCAGGGTAACCTTGCCATCCGTGCCGGTTGCGCCAGAGGATGTGCCAGTAACAGCGCCTGTCCAGTCTCCGGTGACGGTAACGCCAGCGACATCGGAGCCGTTTTGGTGTTTGATCCAGACTGTGGCTTTGGCATAATATTTCGCCCCCGCTTTACCGCTGGACATGGCAATATCGTTGACGAAGATGTTACCACTGGGCATGCCGACAATACGCAAGTTAACCTCATTTCTTGCCTCTCCACCGTAATAATCTGCGCCAACATACTGATAGAGATTCTGGCCTGGGCAGGTGGTGGAGGCCACGTCCCAATGGACGCAGAGGTAACCGCAGGTTTTGGCATTATAGGTTCCGGAGCCGTACCCATTGAAGGGATCATCGACTTTCCAGGCGATCAGGTCATACAGGGCCTGGCGGATTTCCACAGAGGGGGTGTTCTTGCGGCGGAAATCGCCCATGGCAGAGAATCCCATACTGCAGGTATTCACGCCGTCATGGGCTCCGCGGGTTCTGGAAGAAATGGATCCTTCGCGGCCCTCAAAGCGATTGCCCAGTTTATCCGCCAGGAATTGATATCCTATATCGCACCAACCCTGTCCATCCATGTGATAGTTCTGATGCGACCGAACGCGGGCGCAGGAATATTCCAGGGAGGTGGTTTCATAATCCGTCGCCACCTCTGTGTGATGAATGACCGCGCGGTTGATGGTCGGCTCCTGGCTCATGGAGCATGACGGGGTTCGCGCCGCCCAGCAAACCCTGTCGCAGATTGTGGGCATGGGGACATTGCCGGCAGCCCAGGACATTGACACAAGGCAAAGCCATAACAGGGCTGCGACCAAGAAAGTAGCAGTTTTTTTCGACATTTTACATTACTCCTCCTTCTGAAAATATTGGAAAACCATTCAGGTTTTTTCAGCGGAAAAATTGTTTGAGGATCACCTCCTTTCTTTTTAACCCCTCTTTTCCTCTACGAAAACACAGGTATGTTCGAAACCTTCATCAAACTAAGCATTCCGGGTGACGGCTCCCGATAGCGCGTTGCCTGTGCGCGTAAAAGACTTTTTCACCAGATCGATCAACTCCTGGGGAGCGAAAGGCTTCTCTATACAGTCAATATTTTCCTTGCGCTTGAGTTCGACAATCTTTTCCTCGTGTCCCCATCCTGTGATGATAATAATGGGGATGTAAATACGGGCCTTTCCCAACTCTTCAATCAGATTGATACCATTGAGTCCAGCCATTTGGATATCTGTCACCAAAAGATCCACAGGCTCGGGTGAATTCATTCGCTCTTTAATAATCTTTAAAGCCGTTCTCCCCTCCTTTGTGGATGAAACATTAAAACCGCATTTTCGCAGAATAAGAGTCATTGTAAATCGTGTATGAGTTTCATCCTCAGCTATAAGAATATGTTTTGAATCCATTGGCATTTTCAATCAAAAAATGACTGGCCCCCCCTTTCTCATATACAATAATGGCATGTCTAATATATTAACAAGCAATTCCTTTGCCAATGATTGAAAAAAGCCCATGCGAAATCACAAAATGATCATTGGAAGAATATGGTGAGATCTCCACATGGACATTTGTATAACAAAAGAGGAACATGCTCTCTTTA
>Ga0315277_10008280_pt1 | contig 13395 bp, 10 predicted proteins | sample YL17G05_15_MG_FD_203695 | JGI IMG/M metagenome (GOLD analysis project Ga0315277, IMG submission 203695) | Sediment microbial communities from Yellowstone Lake, YNP, Wyoming, USA - YL17G05_15 | ecosystem: Environmental > Aquatic > Freshwater > Lake > Sediment | place: USA: Wyoming | collected...
TTACAGCCCTTCCATCCCTTTTGGGGATCGCGTGGATCCTGGGGCGTTGCCCCAGGCTGGTATAGAACGGGCCTTCGGCCCTTGGTTCAGGCCACTATCCGGAATATTGGCAAGGCCTGAATGCAGGCCGGATCATGCAGCAGCGTCTATTCACCCAAGATCCGTATAAGGTTCAGGCCCCGGCGCCGCTTTTACAGGCCGCAGGCGACCCTGGGTCGGGGGGCCGAGCGCGGAACGCAGCGACATGCGGGCCATGGACATCCCGGGCGGCAAGCCGCCCTGTTGCCGCAGCATTCGGATCGACAAAGCGGCGCCGGGGCGCCGCACTCCAGAGGCGCCTTCAGCGCCATGGTCAAAAAACTATGCCATGTTAGGGTGGGACGTTCGTGCTCCATCTCGAGTTGGGGGATTGAGCAGCCCGATCTCTCTTGACCCATTTGCCCGTCTGCACCTAAAGTCTTGAAAAACGTTCTGGCTTGTCAGGAGGACATGATGCTTAGACTTTCTGGTATTTCTTTTGCGATCAGTCTGATTTGCTTTGCGGTCCCGTGCCTCGGTTTCGCCGAAACGCACAAATTCACTCCCGTTAAGGGGTGTCCGACCTTTGCCCGGCGCGCTCCGGTTTTCAAGGTCAAACCCGGCGACACCCTGGTGACGAACACATTATGGGGAGAGTGGTACGAAAAAGCCGGCGGCGCGTGGCCGGGAGAGGTGGGTCCGATTGAGATCGAAGGGGCCACCCCTAACGATACGCTGGTGGTCAGGATTCTGAAACTTATGCCCAACCATAATACGGCGGTCTCGACGCACCGCCCGGCGCTGAGCGCGCTGACAGCCGATAAGTCGACGCCGATGCTGAACGATCCTCCGCCCTCTCAGCGTTACGTCTGGCAACTCGATTTGAGCAGGATGACCGGCACCCTGAATCTCCCCAACAGCCGCATGAAGTCCATTACCCTGCCTCTCAGCCCGATGCTCGGCCGCGTGGCCACCGCCCCCGCCGGCGAGGAAAGCTGGGGAGGGCTGTGGCCCGGCGAGTTCGGCGGCAACATGGATGTGCCCGATATCAAGGAGGGCGCAACCGTCTATCTGCCGGTCTTCCATCCGGGCGCGCTTTTCTATTTTGGCGACGGACATGCGCTGCAGGGAGATGGCGAGATCTGCGGTTCTGGGCTCGAAACCGCCATGGATGTCACCTTCCAGTTCGACTTGATCAAGAACAAGAAGATCCAATGGCCGAGAATCGAGGACAAGGACTACCTGATGACCACCGGCATCGTGCGTCCACTCATGGATGCCTTCCGGATGGCGCATGTCGAGATGGTTCTGTGGCTGACGCAGGAGTACGGATTTGACAAATGGGAAGCTTACCAGCTCGTGTCCCAGATCGGCAGCGCCCGCATCGGCAATGTCGTGGACCCGAACTATTGCGTCGTCGCAAAATTCCCGAAGAGATACCTGCCCAGGAGCCAGTCCGAGGATTAGGAGGGGCCGGTCAGCTTTCGTGGCGGAGGACGACGACGGCCAGCGGGGGCAGCGTCAGCGAGAGGCTTTGCGGCCGGCCGTGCGCGGGTTCGGGCAGCGTCTCTTTGCCGCCCAGATTGCCCAGGCCGCTGCCGCCATAAAGGGGCGCATCGCTGTTCAAAATCTCGCGCCAGAATCCGGGGAGCGGCGCTCCGATCCGGTAGCCGTGGCGCGGCATGGGGGTGAAGTTGCAGGCTGCGATCAATGTGCGGCTGTCCGGCGCCTTGCGCACAAACGTGAGCGAGCTCGCATCCGCATCGTGGCAATCCATCCACTCGAACCCGTCTGCATGGTTGTCCAGCCTGTGCAGGGCCGGCTCGCTTCGATACAGCTCGTTCAGATCTTTGACCAGTCTGCGCAATCCCTTGTGCGGCTCGTGTTGCAGCAGGTGCCAGTCCAGGCTCCGGTCATGCCCCCATTCCAAACTCTGGCCGAATTCTGCCCCCATGAAGAGAAGCTTCTTGCCGGGCTGGCAATACATGTAGGCGAGCAGCAGGCGCAGGTTGGCGAAACGGCACCATTCATCGCCGGGCATCTTGCCGGGCAGAGACCCCTTGCCGTGCACGACTTCATCATGGGAGAGCGGCAGGACGAAATTCTCGGTGAACATGTAGATCGCATGAAAAGTGAGTTGATCGTGGTGGAAGCGGCGATACACGGAGTCGAGCGCAAAATAACTCAGCGTATCGTGCATCCAGCCCATGTCCCACTTCAGACCGAAACCAAGCCCGCCGAGGTAAGTTGGCCTGGAGACCATCGGCCAGGCAGTCGATTCCTCCGCTATGGTCTGCACATCGGGGTGTTGGCGGTAGACCTGCTCGTTCATGGTGCGCAGAAAACGGATCGCTTCCAGGTTCTCGCGGCCGCCGAATTCATTGGGAACCCATTCGTCGGGCTGCCGCGAGTAGTCGAGATAAAGCATCGAAGCCACGGCATCGACGCGCAGGCCATCGGCGTGATATTGGTCGAGCCAGAAAAGCGCGCTGCTGATCAGGAAGGCGCACACCTCGTGCCGGCCGTAATTGAAAACACAGGTGTTCCAGTCCTGGTGCACTCCCTGGCGCGGATCCGAATGCTCGTACAGGTAAGTTCCGTCGAAATAGGCAAGCCCGTGTTCGTCGTTCGGGAAATGGGAGGGGACCCAATCCAGAATGACGCCGATCCCGTTCTGGTGCAGGTTGTCGATGAGCGCCATGAAGTCTTGCGGATCCCCATAGCGCCGGGTGGGAGCGAAATAGGAGGTGGTCTGATAACCCCAGGAGCCGTAAAAAGGGTGCTCCATGACCGGAAGGAACTCGACATGCGTGAATCCGGTCTTCTTTACATACTTGACGAGGTCGTGGGCGAGTTCGCGATAGGAGAGCGAGCGCTGGCGATCTTCGACGACGCGCCGCCAGGACCCGAGGTGCACTTCATAAATGGCGATCGGCTGGTCCAGCGACTGCCTCCCGCCGCGCGATGCCATCCACTCCGCATCGTTCCAGGCATAGTCCAGATCCCAGACCACCGATGCAGTCTGCGGCGGCGTTTCGGTGGCGAAGGCGAACGGATCCGCCTTCCGCGCCTGATAGGAATGATAGCGGGACTCAACGTGATATTTGTACAACAATCCTTTTCCCGCGCCGGCGATGAAGCCTTCCCAGATACCCGAATCTCCTTTGGGTGCGAGAGGCGCCGCATTCCTGTCCCAGCCGTTGAAATCACCGACCACCGAGACACGCTCGGCATTGGGCGCCCACACGGCAAAATAGGCGCCTTCCCGGTCCCCGTCATGGCATAGATGTGCGCCGAGCTTTTCGTAAAGGCGGTAATGCGTGCCTTCGTTGAACATGTACAGGTCATCGGCTGTCAGAAGACTGCAGGGTCCGCTCATCTATGCTCCCTAAGGCTTCACTGGAGATCCGATCTTATCACGATGATGAGTCATGAGCCATGACTGCTTGTTGGTGCGCTGCGATTCAGACAGAAGCCTGTGATTCAGGCAGTGGGTGGAAAAGGAGAAGATGGATCGGAATATCACCGCCAAGACCGCTAAGACATCAAAGTCGACTATACACGGCGACATAAATCGCCGCCTGTTTTTGTACCTCGAAGACCTCAAAGACCGCAAAGGTTTGTGATTTCGCTTCCTGCGCCTCACCTGCGGAGGAAGCGAGTGCGCAGGCAGGAAGCGCTCCAAAACCTTCGAGGTCTTTGAGGTCTTTGCGGTTTATTCTGTAAGATTCCCCTTACTGTCTGAATCGCAGGTTAAGGCGAGTCACAAATTCCACGCGCTGTCATGCGACTTTGATGATGACGGCGGTGAGGTCGTCGCCCGGTTTCTCGGCGCGCGAGAATTCCATGGCCGCCCGGTAGAGGCATTCGACGATCCCGGCAGCCGAAAGCGTGCGGCTTTTCCTGACGACGTCCAGAGTCCTTTCAATGCCAAAGAAGACCTCGTCGGACGATTGCGCTTCCAGAATCCCGTCCGTAAGCAGGATCACCAGGTCGCCGGATTCCAGGGTCACCGGCATGCCGGCCGGGAATTCGTGGCCGGTCATCAGGCCGAGAGGCATTGCGGTGCTCTCGAGAGCCGCTTTGATTTCTCCCCGGGAGTGGAGCACGTACCCCGTCGGATGACCGGCACTACAGTAAGTAAACGTGCGGGTCAAAGGGTTGAGGTGGGCGAGCAGAAGGGTCACGAAACGATCCTCTCCCGTGTCGCGGAAGAGCGCGGAATTGGCGAGCGTCATGATTCTGCTCAAATCAGTGTAAATCGGCGTGAGCGACCGCAGGTACGCCTGGGTGGAAGCCATCAGCAGTGCCGAGGCAAAGCCGTGCCCGGTCACATCGCCGATGGTTACGCACAGGGAGCCGTCGGGCATCGGAATATAATCGAAGGAATCCCCTCCGGCCGCCTCCGCAGGGTAGGAAGCGCCGGCTATGTCGAATCCGGGAATCCGGGGCGGCTGGGCCGGCAAGAGGTTTTCCTGGATTCTCTTGGCCGCCAAAAGTTGAAACTCATTTTCCTTGAGCGCCTTATCCGATTCCTGCCGCTCGATCATGCCCGCCAGCACCCGGGCAACGGAAGACAGGAACGTCTCCTCGTCGGATTTCCTGACGTGTCCCTCGTTCACGTATAAATTGATGACTCCATACATCCGGCCCTTGGATGCGATCGGGACGCAATAGTGCCCGTGAGGAAGTGTGCTTGCGTATGCGAGCTCGTGCCGATGGTCGATGGCATCTGCAAAAACGATGCCCTCGGAAGTTGCAGCGCTGCCGCACAGACACGTCCCGAGGGCAACTTCACGGCACCCCGCCAGAAGATCTTCCGGCAGGCCGCGTTGCACCACCATCTTCAGATTCTTTGAGCCGTTGTCGAGCAGAAAAATGGATCCCTTGGCATGGAGAGAAATCCAGGGGATCTCAAAGAGATGGTCGAGAATGCGCTGGAGCTGTTCTTCGAGGGGAATCGGCTCGAGCGATACCCGGAGGATCGCATTCAGGGCGCTCTGAATCAGCAGGCTTGCCTCGATTTCCTGTTCCGCCCGCTTGCGCGCGGTTATGTCACGAATGGCAGCGCAGATGAGCATCCCTTCACCGGCGCCCACCGGACTCAGGCTGATTTCCGACGTGAATTCGCTGCCATCGCGGCGCATGCACGGGATGCCGGACCGGCTTTCCATCGGCCGGGGAACCGGATCGCCGGCATATGCCTGCACGAGACGGGCATGAGTCTCGCAGACATTCGCTGGGATCAGGATCTCGATCGGCTGCCCGATCAGCTCCGCGCGCGGGTAGCCGAATAAGGCCTCCGCCAGCGCGCTGACCAGAACGATTTTGCCCCCCTGATCGATGAAGATCAGCGCGTCAGGCGCGTACTCGACAAGGTCCTGAAAACTACGTTCCATATCTTCTTCCACGGGCCGTTGAGAATGACCTGCTGTTCCCTATTCTGCGGCTTTCGCGGCCTCCGCGCTGTCGGCCCAGACCCGATTGACGACCCACAGCAGAACCAGGCCGCTCACGATGAACACCGCCAGCAGCGTGAACGCAAGATTCATGCGGCCATACAGGAAATTGCCGATCATGAACAATGCCGACCAGATCACCGCACACCCTGCAAACCACCCCAATAGCCCCAGGGGAATGTTCTGCCCCATGGCCCCGGCTTCCGCTTCAGAAACTCCGGCTTCCACGCGGATCATTGCCCAACCCGGCCCGAACGGCCTGACCTTGCGATAGAATTCGATCAAAGTGTGCCGGTCCGTCTCCGGGCCCCAATAGGCCGTCAGAATCCAACATGCCGATGTGACAGCTATCGTGATCATCAGGTTCACATGCGTGCTGAAGCCCGCGCCGTTACGTTGCAGGACCAGCAGCACGATCGAAACCAGGAACGAGCTGGCCATCGCCGCCACCTCGCACCATGCGTTGACGCGCCACCAGAACCAGCGCACCAGATACAGCAGGCCGGTGCCGGCGCCTACCTGAAGGATGATGTCGAAGGCATCCTTGGCCGTGTCGAGCAGGTAGACCATCCCCGACGAGCAAAAGAACAGCATGATCGTCACGACGCGCCCGGCAAGCACATAGTGCTTTTCGCTTTGATTTTTGCGCAGGAAACGCTGATAGAAATCGTGCACCAGATAGGAGGCGCCCCAGTTGAGGTGCGTCAGAATGGTCGACGAGTTGGCCGCAATCAAGCCCCCAACCATCAGCCCGATGAAGCCGACCGGCAGGAATTTCAGCATCGCCGGATAGGCCGTGTCGTGACCGATCAGGCTCGGATCCAGGTTCGGGAAGGCCGCCTGAATGTCCGACAATTGGGGATAGATGATCAGCGACGCCAGCCCAACCAGGATCCATGGCCATGGACGCAGCACGTAATGCGCGAGATTGAAAAAGAGCACGGCGCCGAGAGAATCTTTTTCGGATTTGGAAGCCAGCATGCGTTGCGCTATGTAGCTGCCTCCGCCCGGTTCCGCCCCCGGATACCAGACCGCCCACCACTGCACCGCGATCGGCATGATGAAAACGGCGAGCGCGATATCCCAATTGTTGGCGAAATCGGGGAGGATGTTCAGGTAGTTGAGGCCCCCTGGGCCCTCCAAAGCCGAGATCTTCTCCACCAGCCCGTGCAGGCCGCCAACCTGCGGCAACTGGAGGGCAAAGTACGCCGCGGCAATGACGGCCGTCATCTTGATGAAAAACTGGATCATGTCGATCACGAGAACGCCCCAGAGGCCCGAGTGCGTCGCGAAGACGACATTGAGCAGGCCGCAGAGCAGAAGCGTCTCCCAGCGCGGCAGCCCGAACAGGACGCCGGCAATCTTGCAGGCCGCAAGGTTCACGGTGGCCATGATCATGCAATTGAAAAACAGCCCCAGGTAAACGGAGCGGAAACCGCGCACGAAACCCGCCGCTTTGCCGGAGTAGCGGATCTCGTAAAACTCGAGATCGGTCATGACCCCGGACCGGCGCCAGAGCCGGGCATAGAAGAACACGGTGGAGATGCCGGTCAGCACAAAAGCCCACCACACCCAGTTCCCGGCCACACCGTTGCGGCGCACGATGTCGGTGACCAGGTTGGGCGTGTCGCTGCTGAACGTCGTCGCCACCATGGACAGCCCTGCCAGCCACCAGGGCACTGAACGGCCCGAAACGAAAAACTCCGACGTGCTTTGGCCCGCGCGCTTGCCGAAAAACAAGGCGGGGATAAAGCAGACGCCGAGCGAAAAAGCCACAATCACCCAATCGATCGCCTGTAGGTGCATGGTTCCGGCCCCTTTAAAAGAATGCGCGGACTCTATCAGAAGCGCCGGCAAAGGAAAAGAGATTATAGCGCCATCGCCTCCGGCGGCCGGAAGTGCCTGAGGTGCAACGGAGCGCGGGCGTCCCGCCCGCAAAATACCCATAAACTTGCCAAAAACCGACTCTCACCACGCACCTGCTGTACCGCAGTCGAGAAGCCTCAGGTGCAGGTGCGATTTTGCGGGCGGGACGCCCGCGCTCCCAGCGCTACTCGTCGAGCGAGCGCAGGTTGGTCTCCTTCATGGGAAGCATCAAAGCCAGGCCGATTAGGCCGTGAAGCATGATGTAGTAGGCGGGCGCCAGCGGCTGGCCCAACCTTTCGATCAGCCAAGTGGAGACCAGGGGCGCCGTTCCGCCCGCAAGAGCCAGCGTGATGCTGTAGGCAAAACTCATCGAAGTCACCCGGGTGCGCAGCGGGAAGATCTCCACTACCATGGCTCCTTGCAGTCCCAAAGCCATGCCTATGGGCACCGCAAGCAGGATCTGACCGTAAGTAAACTGCATGGGCGATCCATATAGCATCAGGCGCAGTGCCACGTAGACCAGGCTCATCGTTGCGACTTGCAGCAGGATCATCAGGCGCCGCCTTCCGGTGTGATCGGAAAGCCATCCGCCGAACGGCTTCGAAACCAGCACGACCAGCAGGCTGAGAACGGTTGCGAGCAGGAAGGTCTCCCCCCCTTCGCCCGTGATGGTCTTCCTTCTTTCCACCATGTAGGTAAAGGTAAGGTAATAGGCCGCATTGGTCATGGAAACAATTCCGAAAGTCTGCAGGATCGGAACCCAGTCGGAAATCAGGGAAGGGAGCAAAGGAGGACGGATTTCCTTCGCCTTGAGGCCCGCCTCAGTCTCGCTGATGCCGCGGCGCAGGAAGTAGCCGGCGACGCAGAAAAGGACGCTGCCGATGAATGGGATGCGCCATCCCCAGACCGACACCTCCGCCACGCTCAACCAGCGGTTGATGAGCCAGGCCGAGCCCGATCCGAGAATGAACCCGAGCGTCGTGCCCACCGCCGTGGAACTGCTTATCAGGCCCCGCATCATCGGGGAGGCTTTCTCCGTGGTGTAGACCATGGAGCCGGTAAACTCTCCGCCCAGCGAGAAACCCTGGAGCAGCCGCATGGTCACCAGCAGCATTGGCGCCATCACGCCGATCGACTCATAGGTCGGCAGCAATCCCATTAACAGCGTGGCCGCGCCCATCAACGCAATCGAAAGCGTCAGCAAAGCCCTGCGGCCGATGCGGTCCCCCACCATGCCGAGCGCCAGGCCGCCAACCGGGCGGACCAGGAAGCCGATACCAAAAACGGCAAAGGCCAGCAGTTGCTGCGCCGTGGGATCCGATTTTGGGAAAAACTGATGCCCGATATCGCTGGCAAAATATCCGTATACGGCAAAATCAAACCACTCGAGCACATTCCCGATCAGGCCCGCCAAGGCGGTGCGCAGCGCGGATTGCTGTGCGGCCGGCGGTTGCCCCGGAGCTGTCTTGGGACCAACAGTCATGCAAAGCACCCCCATGAAAAATAACGCGCATTGTAGCCCAGGAAGCCTCCAATCAACCACATAAAACGAAGAAACGAACAACCAACAGCCCGCTATCGCCAATGTCTTTGTGGCGCAGGCTTCCAGCCTGCGGCGGCCGGCTAATGCCGCGCGGCCACGGGCTGGAAGCCCATGTACTTATGGATCTTGGTTTAGATGACCGGAACCGGCGGATTCACCGGATCGTTCCTGACGTAACCAACGCGGCCCGTCGGCGTTTCGTCGTACGCATGGCCACATTCCGGTCGCAGGTTTGGGCTTAGCCAGGTTAAGGCCCGGTGCAGGGCGGTGTTTTGCAGTTGATCCCCTGACGCGAGTTTTGGATTAGCGGCAGCATCATAGCAGTGCCCGGCATATCACAGAAAAGGCATGGCACTGGCTGGTGGAGGCGGGAGGACGTGACGGCTCAGTCGTGCTTTTTCAGAAGACCGTTCACCGACAGGTCTTCATCAATCAATGGCCAGTGGATCCCGTAGCCTCCGGGTGACAGTTCCGCATCCAATCGTTCATGCTCCGAGGCTGCAGCCAGCCTTATTGAGCATTTCTCCCACGGAATCCGCAGCTGTCTCTCGCCAAACACCAGAATCAACGCCTCCGGAGTCAGCTTAATGCCACTTGCCGTGATTGGCTCAGTTGCTTGCATTTCTTCTTTCCCCAAAACTCTTCTCCCATTCTCCCACAATTAGATCAAAGTGGTCAAAAATGATCTTGCGCACTTCCCGGCGCAAGCGCGGCGTCACGTTATAGGACCATGCCTCCTCGATCTCATAGAGGTCGGGCCTCAGCCAGTACTTGCATTCGCCTTCCGCCTTGCGCGCGTGGATGTGAATCGGCTCATCGCCTTCGTTGGCGTAGAAGAAGAATCTCCATCCCTGAATCAGAAGTATCGTAGGCATGCGGCCCAGTCCCCCCCCGGGTACGTTTTATTCTTTAGCCGCCCGCGGCTATTGTAGCAGCTAAAGAGAAAGGCGGGATCAGTTTGTTTTTGCTTTTGTTGTGAGCCGCCGCCAAATGTACGGACCGGGGAATGAGGGACGCCGGGAGATGCGCCCTGCTTCATTCTTCTTCGTCGTCGGTTGGGCCGGCGGCTGAAGAAGAAAGCGCGTCAGCTGAAGGAATCGCTGGCGGTCGCCATCGCAGAAAAACACATCCTCGCGGCGATTGCCCCTCTGCGTCAGATGATGGGGAATTCCAGGCACCACAACTCTTGCCATTCGCGGCATGAGGTCGTGGCATCAGCACGAAGGCCAGTGTCAACATAAATAGGGTAGCGTCCCCAATTTCCAATCGTCGATCCTTATAGGTGGTCTGTTCTTGATCGTTTTCTTCTCTTGATCGTTTTTCTTCTCCTGCAGTGAAAAAATAAAAAGAGCTTTTTCCTTCTTCTTCCCCGATTTCTTTCCCTTGTACTTTTCTCCTTTTCATTTCTTTTGATTTGACGTATTTCCTTGGCGGCCAGGCCGATGCTGTTGTCATTGCAGGTGATGGCAATTGCTTGCCTGGAAGGTTTCTGGCGCTACTCACGGGCAGTTTGCCTGCAGTGCCCGCGGCTTCCGTCGTTGACTTAATGCGCCTCGGAGAGGAGCGACTTCCTCTCCGAGACTTGAGCTTCTGGGAGCGTCACCTCCCATGGCCCGTTCTCACGGTCCCTCAAAACATTCCCGAAATCAACAGCGAACCTCATCTCGTCGTTGGCCGCGAACCCGCCTTTGTTTGCTAAAGGGGTGCGGACGCCACTTCCGCCCCCGGCGATGGCGGCAGCGGTATTGCAGTAACCCATGCTGGCAGGAGGCTCTGGCTTGGTCCCGCTGGAAACAACAGCAGAAATACCGGGCCACAGCCGCGGGAAAAAGATGCAGGAATGCCCAATGCCGGCGCCATAGACAGCGAGTCAAGATCAAGATGAAAGAAGCCCCGGAGTCAACCGCCGGCCTTGGGAGGGTAATCAGTCATAAACATTTTATTGGGGGTTCCTGCGACCGCCCTGGCTGCTATGAAATGTTCCTGCACAGCGCAAGATCGCCACACCAACGCTTCTGCTCGTGGGGGTGCCGCCGCGCCGTGGAACGAGTCAGGGAGCGGGAAAGGCGATGGAAGGAGGGCCGAGCCGCAATCATAGCAACAGGATGCCCTCCAGGGACAACACACGCACAGCAGAGATATCTGTAATAACGAATCTCACTGGCGAGATCGTCCCGACGTATTTACAGTCCCTCCGTTTTGGATTACGTTCGACATCGCCATTGGTTGGCTCGCCCGGAATTGGGCCTGTTTTGAAGTGGTAAGTTTCTGGAGGTGGAGATGATGAACAAAAGACCTCAGCCGCCACAACCGGATCGTATTCGATCCATCCAGGATTCGTTCAGTTGGATCGACCATCGATTTCTTCGCCAGGGGTTTGACCAGGGATTGACCCGTGTTGAAAGGCTTCTCTACTTTGTGCTCATCGCCGTTTCCAATTGTGACGGCGTCAGCTTCTATTCGGACGAGCGCTTGTGGGAAATCCTCGAGATTCGGCATGGTCACGAACTCGACGGCGCCCGCAGCGAACTCGCCGCGCGGGACCTTATCGCATTCAAGGATGGGATCTACCAGGTTCTAGCCCTTCCCAGTAATCCGTGGAGAAACTGAGTTCCGGACGGTCAAATCTCAGGGCACATCGTCCCACTAGGAACCGCTCGACAGTTTGCAGAAGGCGCTCGAGTGGGACGACACCCTTTGGTCCGACAACGCATACTCAGATGTCGTCCGCCTGGAGGACTCTCCCATAAGGATTGCGCGCCGGACCAAAGTCGGCCTGCTGCTCGCACAAGGAGTGAGAACATGGAGTTCGAAAGAGTCGATTACGCCGCTTGGATCGGTCTGGACTGGGGAAGTGACAAACACGCCCTCTGTCTGCAAGCGGCGGACCGCAGTCCGGTGGAATGCTGCACTTTGGAACAGAAGCCTGAGGTCCTGCACCATTGGTTTATGAGCTTGCAGGCCCGCTTTGACGGACGAAAGGTCGCCGTGGCCATCGAGCAAACCAGAGGAGCGGTCATTCATTTTTTGCTCGGTCTCGATTTTGTGCACATCTTTAGAATCCATCCCAAGTCGCTAAAAAACTACCGGGATGCTTTGCACCCCAGCGGAGCCAAGGATGACCCTACCGATGCGCAGCTCCTCCTTCAATTCGTCCTGCTTCATCAGGACAAGCTGCAACCTTGGGTGCCAGACGAGCCGGAAATCCGCTTGCTCCTCAGGCTGGTAGAATTCCGCCGCAAGATCGTCGGCAAGCGCGTCCGCCTTACCAATGAGCTCACCCAGATGCTCAAAGAATACTTTCCCGCAGCACTGCACTGTGCTGGAGATCTGGACATAGTCATGGCATGTGACTTCCTGGCGAAATGGCCGACCTTGGGAAAATTACAGAAGAGCCGCCCCGAAACCATTCGCAAGTTTTACCGAATGCACGGCTCGAGGCGCAGCAAGGTCATAGAGAACCGTCTGCGGCAGATCCGTGCAGCCCTCCCTCTGACAACGGATGCGCCAGTCATTGAATCGTCGGTTTTCATGGTGAAAAGCCTTGCCCCTCAATTGCATTTATTGATTGAGGCCGTCACGCAATTTGATCAAAGAATCAAGGAAGTCTTCCAGAAACAGCGGGATGCGCAGATTTTCAGCAGCTTTCCCGGAGCCGGCGCCGCCTTGGCTCCACGTCTGCTTGCGGCGATGGGGTCCGACCGGAGCCGTTTCAGTTCCTCCGTGGAGGTTGCGGAATACTCTGGCATTGCACCGGTTACTGAACGCAGCGGTAAATCCAAGTGGGTGCATCGCCGCTTTGCCTGCTCACATTTTGTGAAGCAGAGCTTTCATGAGTTTGCCGCGCAATCAATCCTATACTGCGACTGGGCCCGTGGTTATTACGATCGGAAAAGGACTGAAGGGAAGCGCCATCATGCCGCGGTCCGTGCCCTCGCCTATAGGTGGATTCGAATCATCTATCGTTGCTGGAAAGACCGGATATCCTATGACGAAGACAAATACGTAAAGGCATTGCGGCCGAGGAAGCCTGATTTGCCGCATTCTTCGACCCCCAGCGTATCTTAAGACTCGGAGCACGCATCGTCCCGCTACGGATCCGTCGATCCTACCGTCCGACGGTTTGCCCCAGACGCTCGAGTGGGGCGATGCGCTTTGATCCTCAAACGCATTCTCAGATGTCGTCCTTCAGAGGATTCTTCTATAAGGCTCGCGCTGGACCAAAGCCCGCGTGCTCACAAAAAAACAAGGAAACAAGAAATGATTATATCCAAACACCTCATAAGCGATCATCACGACTCCGTGCGAGTCAATGGGCGAGGACGGCCTTCCTGGAGAAAGCTCTAAGCTAATACTTTTCTTTGACAGACTACCTCAGATGTCTGGGGCTGCTCAGAGGGCAAATCCGCAGGCCTGGAGCCCGGGATTGCCGGCAACCACCGAAAAAACCGCGGTTCCGGCGAATCACCAGTCGAATCCTGTCCCGATCAAAAGTCACCGGGAAGCGCA
>Ga0315277_10008281_pt1 | contig 13395 bp, 24 predicted proteins | sample YL17G05_15_MG_FD_203695 | JGI IMG/M metagenome (GOLD analysis project Ga0315277, IMG submission 203695) | Sediment microbial communities from Yellowstone Lake, YNP, Wyoming, USA - YL17G05_15 | ecosystem: Environmental > Aquatic > Freshwater > Lake > Sediment | place: USA: Wyoming | collected...
TAAACGTGATCATTTGCCACACACCAGCAGAGCAATCAGGCGTATCTACATCTCCGGAATATCCCGATCCGCCTGAATAATGGCAATTATATCTGACTTTGTTCTCTCCGCCTCTACCAACAACAATAGGGCGTGATTGCGCTGATCCATTTCCCCGCACAAAAATTCCTGGCCAAGCACCAAACGGCAATGATGTGGGATTTATCCAAGCATTAATTGTCAAATATCCTAATCCATCCAAGGCAGTATAACCAGCGCCAAGGTTAATATATTGAGAACTTGCGGCTACAAAATTTCTGGCATTACCAAGTTTGCCTGTTGCTGACGTTGAACCATTATTTGTTCCTGTCCATCCGTTTCCTGTTGAATCGGATATATTACCACTACCATCCATGTGATAGACGGTTTTGTATTCCGTCCATACGGCATATTGACCGTAAGCCTCGCCCGGAAGATAGGCGATGGCGTCCGATCTCCCCCACCAGACATATATAACAGTGTCCGTCGAAGAATTTACGGACGGGACTTTCACCCATATTTCGGCACGGGCATTTGCGGGATTATTGTCCGTGGAGAAAGAAACGATCTCGAAGGGTATCTGCGTGGTTCCGGCCGCGTCGCTTGTGAACCGAAGGTCACTGCCATCGGATTTCGCCGGTTGTGTCCCGTCGGCGTCGAACATGGCCTGCGGTAAATTTGAAGTCGCCTGCGAGCCGGTCCATACGAACGGAGAGGTAAAATTCGATTGAGTTCCGGAGCCGCATTTCGTATGGTTCTGAGTCAGAGGGCATTTGAACTTCCAGCCTCCGGGAAAAATACCCTTTGTCACTTCCGTATCAAGAATAATAAAAGTTTCAGGAGAGGATTGCGCGTTATAGGCGATTGCGGCATACGTGGCCGACGAATACGAGTTACCGATTCTTATTTCGTCCATCCAGCCATTAAAATAAATCGGACTTGCGTCATTGGATTTTCCCAGGTTGCAGTATTGCCGGACGGCGTTGCGGAGCCAGTCATTAGCCGAAAGAGGGCTTCCTTGCTGAACTCCGTTTATGTAGCAATAAATCAAGTCCGACGTCACGTTGTCCCAGGTGATGATAAAATGCTTCCACGTCGAGAGGTCTTTCCATCCGGGCGTATCACCCCTGTAGTGGTGCGTCGTATTATTTATGAAATCCTCTAAAATGTCCGATACCGCGAGGTTGTTGTAATTGTAAACCTTGAAATTGTCCTGTGCCGCACCGTTACCGAAGTCAACGACCGGAGCGCCGCTTGACCATGCGTTCCAGTAAGCCCATCCCATAATCGTCAGGTATTGCAACGTATCGGGATTGCCGGACGCGAGGCCGCCGCTGATATACATGTAGCTGCTTGAGCCGTTGAAACTCCGTCCTTTTCCTATTTTTCCGTCAATGATCGTCGTTCCGGAGTTCGTCATGTTCCATGTGGACGCTTTGGAATTGATCATGTTGCCGGAACCGTCGTCGTTACCGTGATACACCATGTTCCAGCCGTCATAAGCGTTATAGCGGCCGTAGGTGTCACTCGAAGCGTAACCGGAAGCCGCGGCATTGCCCCAGAATATATAGAAATAATAATCAGTCACCGAGGAAAGAGAGGGAAGGCGGACCCATATTTCAGCCCGCGCCCCGGAGGGAGCGCCGGCCTGGGAGAACTCTACTATGTCAAAAGCAAGCTCGTTGCCGTTCGCGTCCGTGAATCGGATGTCGCCGCCGTCGGACTTTGCCGGGCGGCCCCCGGAAGTTTGAAGCATGTCCGAAGGCAGGGAGCCGGCGCTGCCGTTCCATCGCAGGACGCATACGAACGCCTCGTAGTCGGCCGATACTTTCGTATGATCGACGTGCAGGGTGGCCCGGTATTTCCAGTTTGTGAAATCGGAAGCCATTTCAGCCCTGGCCCGGCGAAGCCTCGCCCGTTAAAAGAGGTTTCGGCTCTTCATTCATGTAATAGGCCGTTTCCGTTTCCGTGCCTTCGTTCAGCACGTAAAATTCGACGGCCCTCTGAATGGCAACCGGAACGTCATTGATCACGTTCGTTTCGAGAACCACGGAGCGATACCTTTTCACGGCGAGATTTTCCGCGTTCTGCGGGCTTGCTTCCGTCATCACGACGGCCGTGAACCGGGGGGCAAGGTCGGCAAGCAGTTCGTTTTTTGTCATAGAGTCTCCTTTATGCGACGTATTTGAAATAAAGGGTTCCGTCTATTTTTCCGGTTGCGGACGGAGGATCGCCGGTTCCGTAAAGTATGTCGGGCTGCGGGCTGGAAATCTCCCGCCACCTGGAAGTCACGTTGTCATACTGCAAAAACGCGCCCTTGTTCGGGACCATCGCAATATCATTGAGCAATGTAAAGCGATTCGCGGCTGTGGAGGAGGCACTTTCGTTTACAAGGGTTATTGTGTAAGAGCCGACGTTTTTCAGTATTATGATTCGTCCGTCCGCTCCGCCCGCCAGTCCCGTCAGGTTATAGGCCGCGGAAGCCGAAGCTCTTATGGTGTTGGCCCCCGAAAGTCCCGTCGGGGACCAGTCGTTCGTGCTGCCCGAAAGGGCCGTCGGGGTGATGATTCCCGTAAATCCGAAGGCGACGCTTGACTGCTTCGCGGTCGGGTTGGGATATGTGCCGGAGAGGTCGCCGCCCGCTGCGCCGGAGGGGGCGTTTGCGAAAGCCGTCCAGGCTGAGGAGTTGTAGTAATAGAACAAATCCTCTGCCGTTATGTAAACGGCCATGCCCGCCGTCTGCACCACGAAATCCCATGTCGCGCCGTTATATTCGGCAATCTGTTTCTCCTTGCCGGTCCATGTCCCCGACGCGGTGGCTGCGACGATATAACGGTCGCCTTTGCTTGCGGCCGGAGGGGCGGTATGCGTCTTGTCCGTTACCGGCTTCTGCCATTGGAAATTATTCAGCACCGGAACCTTATAGGCCGTGGGCATAAAATTCTTCCTTTTTTATTAAAGACAAGGGGGAGTAGCCCCCCTTGCCCTCATTGAATGAACCCTTACAGATTCATCACTATCGCTTTGTAGTCCGTATCGTAAGTGCCTATTGAGCTATACGCCGTGTCCCAGTTTGAATTGTTGTATGTTGACTGTGCGATAGTGGTATTTGTCAGGTTGCCGTTGCCGTCAAGACCCGCGAAGTTTCCGCTGGTGCTGCCGCCCGTTACCTTGTCGGCTTTCCCGGATATGTCATCGGAAGCCCATGCGGAACCGCTGAAACGAACGATAATGCTCTGGAACACGTCATAGCACTCCCATCCTGCGGACGGAGTATTGAACTCCCATGTGGGGGTAACGCCGCCCACCGTGCATAACGCGATGGCGTTATCGTGCGCGACCCAGTCTCCCGACCCTGTGGGCGCTACGATGTAACGATCTCCTTTGGCCGGAGAGGGGGGAGGGGCCGACTGCTGTTTTTTTATCGGCTGCTGCCACGCAAAGGTCTGTTCTACCGGAATCCTGTAAGCTGTTGACATAAACCCTCCCTGAAAAAGTTAAATGTTATACGTCAAGTCCTTGAAATCCGAATCGTAAACCAGCTTCGACGAGATCGTAACCTCGTCCGTTCCCGTCGTTATGTCAATTCCGTTCCCCGCCAGCAGGGTGCGGAAATTAAGAATATGCGCCACAAGGCTCTTGAAAATTGAGCCTGTGCCGGTCCCGACATTCGCGGCCCCGGTCACTTCGGTCGGAGCCATGACGCTTCCCACCCACGGTCCTTTTGCCTGTCCAGGTCGTATTCCGGGCATAGAAACCTCCTATACGGGCGTGATTTCCATTTCGGCGATACTGTCGAAAGTCAGCGGTTTCCCGTTGAAAGCATCGTCTATGGTGGAAAGATACATCTTGAAAGCCCCCGAAGCCGTTCCGTTGACTTCCAGCTTGCAGAACGGCAGCAGAATTTCATTCGCAGCCTGCGCGGAAATGTTCATAAAGATTTCCGTCTCGAACATGGTATTGAGGACCGACAGGCCGCTTACGGAAAACGTCTTATTGTCGGCCGGGATCATCGAATACAGGGAACTGTTATGTATTGTCCTGTATGAAAAATCACTCAACAGAAGGTCCCATGTCCCGTCAAGTTTATCGGTGATTTTTCTTATCCAGTAAACATTCCCGGCGTTCGCCCCCGTAAAGGAGGAGTTGTCGGATATATAAGAGACGACCGGGGCCGACGCTCCCGTAAACACGGCGACCGGACTGCCTATCGTAAAATCCACGGTCCCGGCAAGGGGGGTTATCATAAACCTTGCGGCCCCTATCAGGAGACCGAGACGGCTTATTTCGTTTTCAAGAACGAGGCCGTCCGCGAAGTTGCTGAATATCCCGCATCTCTTTATGGAAATATTGCTGTTTGAGTTCCAGAAAGAAAGGGGTTGTGCCTTGAATCTCTGCGCGTTGTAAAACTGCAAAACGCAGTTTTGCGCGATAGGATTATCGGCAAATGACATATATGTCGCATTGTTGACCACGTAAAGGCCATAATCAGGTGAAGGAGATGTTATGTATCTCCACAAGAGGTTCTTTGCCGAATACGTGCGGATGTTCGAGTTGTAACGATTAGCCATAAATCCTCCCGTCGGGATACCGTTTTTCAAATAGCTTGACAAACCCCTCGTCAACGATCTCCTGCGCGGAAATCACGGCGTTGAGCGTGATCGAGGCTTTTCCCATGAGTCCCGCGCCCTGGATGAGCGTCCCGGAGAAAGAGGCGTAAAGCTGGTCGTTGTTCTGCCGCGTGATCCACGCGAACCGATAGTCAAAGTTCTGGAAAAACTTCGTCATGTAAACCGGCTCCCTGAACAGGATCGCTTTCGCGCGGCTCTTGAGATACATCTGGAATTGCGGAATGACGCTGATGTTTGACGTAAAATCCAGCTCCTCGATGTCGGCCGCGAGGGTGACACTCCTGAAATAATACACGCCGCTCACCATGAGGGGGCGGACCGGAGTGAGGGCCGCGGGGGCGGCCGCCCATATATATTGACCGGCGTCAAGGTTCGCGGTCCTTTGATAGGTAAACTCAATCGGCGGAGAGGAGATATACGGAAGGTCCTCGATACGCGGAATTACGGGAACGGTGTTCATAAACCCCCCTCTTCCATCATTTCTTTCTGAGATTTCATATTGAAAAGATGCCGGTTCACTCCGTCCATATACCATACATACAAGCTTTTCCGTCCCATATTTACAGCCTCACTTTCACGCCATAGATGGCGGCCGCGACATAAAGGTCCTTCGTCGCGTGTGAATTTGTGAACTCGAACGTGAGAACGCCCTGGCGCGGAAGCAGGAAAGGCGTCCGCATGGTGCATACCCCGTAATCATACCCCTGTATCGTGTCGGCCGGAAGCGGTATGCGCTGCCCATTCCTGAGATACCCGGCGTCCTGCCCGCCGTAAAGGGTCGTGGAACCAGCCCCCTGGAACGACAGGGAAATTCCCATGAAACTAACAAGCGGCGTCCCGACCTTGTCCGTGTCGGGGTCAACGCCGTCCGAAAGGCCGCCGGCTCCGGCGGCGGAATTGATATTTTCATACCATACATAACGCCCCGGAATGTGCGTCGGCGGGGTCCAGTAATTGACGCCGTAACGGATGGAAAGCAGCTTGAAGGCGTAGTCAGGGTCCAGAAGCACGTTATGGTTGAGCTTCGAGGCGGCCGGAACAAGAGGGCCGAGGTTCGCAAGCGACGGCTGATTGCCGGGCGTCACCGGCGTCCAGGTATCGTCGTTGCGATTGACAAGGGAAAATATAAACGGAAAGGACTTTTGCCCCTCAAGGCCGAGGGACGGGTCCTGTCCGAATTTCACCGAATAATCTTCCGTCCGCTGCTCGAACATAAGGCTCCTTCCTTTCGTAATATACTTAATGGAGACGAATCGCGGCAATCGGGGATCGTCCTGCGACGCCGATTCGTCTTATTACAAAAATCAGGAACCCGGCGTCAGGTATTTATACCCGTGCATCACTATCGAGAACGAGTGCGTCCTGTCCGCATTGTCGAGATTGCGGATGTCGAACCTTATCTTGCTGTTCCGCAGGAAAAAGTAGTGAAACGGGAACGGCTTGATAAAGGAAAGACCGTATCCGGGCGTCGCGATAAGCTCCATCGGGAGGTCGCCGGAAGTCAGGTCGCGGCCGGCGCGGGTGTCGGTGATGCGGACCGTGAGGCCGCGTCCCGCCCAATGCGTAAGACCGCCGGAGTTTGGAATCGGAAACGACGAAGCCTTGCTTGCGTCATAGGAAAAAACACTCGCCGTCAGGTAGCAGCACTTGAAGTCCGTTCCCTGCTCGATGGTCATGGTGAATGGTCCCGAAGCCTGTCCCGCAATCACGTCGGACAGGACATAGGAATACCACCACTTCATGGCCTGGCATTTCCGTTCGTGCAGGACTTCCTGTTCGAGGGCCGCGAAGGTAGAGTCCGCCGCTATGCGGGCCGCGAGTTCGGGCTGGTTCTGATAAGGCTGCATGGCGGCCTGCGGGCGGGCCGAAGAGGGCTGGATTATTCCGGGCATGAGATTCTCCTGTGTAAGGTTGAAATCCTTTGGCCTTGATTATGAAAACGGAGGAGGAGGCCAGTTCCCCCTCCGTTTTTTCCTGCATGGGGACGCTCCGTTCAAGCGTCCGGCGTTTCCCTACTTCGCCCTCGTCAACATACCTTCGAGCCGGACCTGCATGGTGCAATAGTAGTCTGCAAGCCAGTCGAAAGCGTTATAGAGGGGTTTCCCCGACGACTTGATGTTCGTTGTGTCCGCGTTGTTCACGATCTGCGTGACATTGAAGGACACGAGTTCATCAAGGAAGATCGGGGACGGTTCCAGCTTGATCCAGCCCGAAACGATGGTGTCGCCCATACGCGCGACCGAACCTGCCGTTGCGGGGTTGTAGCCGTTGATGCACAGGGACGGGAGGAACTGGCTGCCGTGAACCTGGAAGTCGTATTCGCGGCCGGCAATCCTGATCTCGAAAACGCTGTTCTGCATCACGTTGACATACGCCTGCGCGATGAGGGAAGCGTTCTTCGCGGCCAAGCCTGCCTGACCCGATGTTCCGGTGTCATACTGGCTGATGAGGGCCACGCCCATACGGGTAACGAGGAACGTCTGACCGTTCGGCAGTTTGCCGCTGTCAAGCAGGTTCGTCTCGTTCTTCGTCTTGCTGCCGACTAACCACGACGCGCCGATAGGCTGCGCGAAGAAGGTGTTGTCGGACGGCGTTTCGGAGAAATACCGTGTATCCCATATCGTATGCCGGATGGCATCGCGGGCGGTGGAATACGATCCGCCTGCACCTAACTGAATCATGTTTTTGGCGGTTTTTGTGATCGCCATAGACACTCTCCTTTTAATTGTGGATTGTGGTTGAAAAACGGAAGCGCCCCATACGGGACGCTCCCGGTGTTAATGTCCTGCTTACCCTATGTCAATGGCGTCATCGCCGTAGCTGATGTCGTCACCTTCATAGGAAGCTCCGAGCGCCGGCGCATAGTCCGCACCGACCTGCTGATACGACGCGCCCATTCCGATTACGCCCGGTTCATCGCCTGCCGCCGGGGCCGCTGCTGCGGCCATCGGGATCAGCTTTGAAACGTCGGGAATCGGAGTGAGGCCCAGGAACGCGATGTTCGAGGCGATGAGGTCATAGACGCCGACCCCCGCGACCACGAGCGCCATTTCCCTGATGTGCTTGTTCTTCATCGTCGTTGACAGCACGGAGCCGACTACGACATGGAACAACCCGAAGAACCGCCTATACTGATAGAGGTTCCCCGGAAGCATGGTTGCAAGCCTGACCGCTACCGGCATGCCGAGCATACCGACCACGATCCCGCCGGCAACCTTCGCGCCGGCTATCGCCATCTTGTCCATCCCGAACGGAATCTTCGGGTTCCGGCGATACCAGCGACGCCGCGGGTTGATGCGGGCGTGACGCCGGAGAAGTCTGCTGTGCCTTCCACGTTTCCAACCGCGGCTCGTATAATGCAGAGACGGCCTGTGATACCCGTAGAGAGGATTGCTGACCGTCGGCAGCGAAGGACCGGCATTGATTAACCGGACCGAACGCCTGAGCAGCCTGGCCCGTCTTGAACGGTGCCAGCCTCCGCGGCCATACCGCAGCACGGGCCGGTGAAGTCCGAACTTCGGGTTGTGACGCCGACGGGAAACCCGCCGTGCAGCCCTGCGTCTGCGAGGGCGACGCATAAGAGAGAAAATAGCCATACTACACTCCTTTTGTGGGTTGAATAAACCCCTGCTCGTTGCAGGGCTTTCGTAACGACTTAAAATTTCACGCTTCTTCGCGGGAGATACGACATGGTGCCATATATGCCCCACGATCCTGCGGGGGTCCCGGTATTTTCCCGAACGGGAGACCTTCGCATACGTCTTTTCCCACCACGCCTTCGGAGGGCGGCGGGGGTTGCGGCGCGAAGAACAGGGATTAATAAACGGTATCAGCATATTTTATCTCACCAGATAATGATGTCCGAACCAGCCTATAAGAATGAAAATCACGGCCGTCGGAATTACGTATTTCAGGGCCAGGGGCATAAGCACCGGGCCGAGTTCGAGTTCGAGAGACGGCGGGACCGCGGGCTTCTTCACGGCCGCGATAAGTTTCCCGTCGAGCCATTTTCTCATAATGCCCGCCTGCTGCGCCGTCATAAGCACCCTGGCGCGGTTGCCCGCAAGCGTCTGAACGGTCGGGGCCTGCCCGGTCACGGCCTGGGTAAAGGCCGCGAAGCCGCCGGCGGTGAAGCCGTCCATGGTATTGCCCGTGATGGTGGAGACTTGCGTTCCCACACCGAGAGCGGGCAGATAATCGGTCAGGTCGGACATATTACTTCTTCCCCCACAATCCGCTTGTTAATGAAGTCGCCAGCGACACGCCCGCCGCCCCCATGAATATATAGGAAGCGGGACGCATCTTGTTATACGTCGCGTAAGCGAGCAGGCTGTATCCGGCTATCCGGCCCGCCGCGAGAAGCATATCGGCCCCCGCAAACGGGACCGGAGTAAAGGGAAACAGCCCCAGGACAAACCTGTTGATGTTCGGCTTGATGGGCGCGGGCGTCGTTGCCGACGCCCCCGTATCGGGCTGCAATGTTGTGGCTGCGCCGTTATTGCCCATTATGTTTCTCCTCGATGGCAAGAAGGGTTTTGGAACATTTTACCATGACCTCGACGATTTTCCGGTAATATGCCCACTCGTTACGGGAGGGGCTTTTTTCACCTTTGTCATAAACGGCAGCTCCGAGCGTAAACACGGCGCTCGAAGGGGAAATCCGCCGGAGGGCCTTCGCCGATGCCCGGCGGAGGGAGGGGGAGACGGTGAATTGTTTGACGTAACTCATATTCTTTCCCTATACATGAATTGCCCCGTATGATAATCCACCACGAAATGATCGTTCCCTCTTTCGAGCTTCCGGATGGCCCTCATGGTCTTTGCGTCACGGGAAAAGCTGTGCCGTCCGGGGTGATTCTTCACAAACCACAACAAATCGTATACGTCACGGTCACTTATGTCAAGACCGTAATGGGAACATTTTGGTATTCTCATATTCTGCCTCCTAAAGCACCAGAACCGAAAAGTTGATTTTCCTGATAGTGAGAATGGCGGCGTCAAACAACTGCTCTCCATATACGGCCCTGAGTATATTACTCTCGTTCCGCTCTATGGACGGTCTGTTCGGGGCAATAACTTCTACGCCGATTATCTCTCTTTTCCGCATCATCCTTACGTCATAGTGTTGCGAAATTTTCATCTTTTTATTCCTTCATCATCCACCGTGATCCGCGTCCCGATTATGTAAAGCTGCTTCCTTCCGGTTTCGTCCATACACACCACGGAAGGCGTCTCGAACTCATGCCTGTAAATCGCCGTCCTTCCGTCTCCGCCGCCGTTTCTCTTGTTGCAGCGGTATTCTATCGCGACCGCCCGGCCGAGAAAAACCAGCTTCTTCGGCTGATGAAACTCTATCCCGGACAGCCGGCGCGGAGCCTTCCCGTGAAACTCCGCGTATTTCTCAAAAGCGTCCATCACGCGGCCGCCGGGGCGGAACGCTTTTTCTTCGTCAACATCACCACCGCGAAGAGGGCCGCGCCGCCGAGCAGGACATAGGGGGCCGCGCTTTTAACGGTGTCAAGCCAGGGGGCGGGCGTTATGACGGATGTCTGCGAAACGCCGCTCACGACCTGCGGGGTGATCCCCATTGCGGCCTGTAATTCCGCAAGGGTGGCCTTCTGCGTCGGAGACATGAGAGACGTAGCTGCGACGATTGCGGCGGTCCCGCCCGGAGTCTGAATGGTGTCCCTGACGCCCTTGGCGAATCTGGTGAAAACATTTTCCCCGCCGTAAACGACATCGTCGCCGAACATGCCGGAGCGGGCTTTGGCGAGGGCGCTCCATTGATGGAGGGTGCCGGAATCATAGGTGGCGTCAATGTCGTTGCCAATGACAGTCTGAGGAACAGATGCGCTCGGCGGAGGAGTCGGTTGCGTGGCTTTCGCTGCCGAAATCATACCCTGCGCCCATCCACCTGACGAAGTTCTCGCCCCGACGGTCCGGGGGGCAGCATGTCCGACGCTCGATCTCTTGAAAGCCTTCGGGACCATCTTCATCCAGTCGAACCCGTAAACTACATCGTCTCCCAGGACTTGAACATTCATAATTCCTCCGCGTTAAAGTTATTTCTTCTTTTTCAATATTATGATTACCCCGACCGCCGCGGCTGCCGCCACAAGAAGCATGACGCCGCCGACCAAAGCCCCGGTTTTGGAGGAGGTCTGGACAGGCTGCTGTGGCTGCTGAACATTAACGGAAGGTTGAGCCAGTTGTGCGGCAAGCTGCCGCATGTAATCTTCCGCCGTCGGGACCGCCGAAGTATCAAGCGTCGGGACATAAGAAGGTTGAGGCTGAACCCGGGCTTGAGGTTGCGGTTGCGGCTGCGCCTGGGCCTGGGGCTGCGGTTGCGTCTGCGCGACATAATTCTTCAGCGCCGTCACCACCGGAGAATCCGCGACGATTCTCGGCATGTCCGTAATTTTCTTCCCGGCCGCCACATACTTGAAGGCTTCCTGCACCGCGGGATTGTCCATGGTCATCCCATAAGCAGTCAGTTTCCTGGATTTCTCTTCCGGCGTAATCGGCGCGGCAGCAATCTGAAACGCCAGACGACGATCCGTCACCGCAACATCAATGTCATGCTGAGTAATTCCACCCCCAAAAAAATCACCTTGCATATACGACGCCATAGGGCTGCCTCCCGCCTTTTAAGAGTAATATGAGAAGTAATGCCGCGCCTCCCGCAAGGAAATACGGCGTATAGTTCGTTTGTTTTAATCCTTTGAAATAATTCATAAAGTCAGTATCCGAATTGCTGCCGCCCGGAACTGGGACGGGGGGAGATACCGCATTCTTGACAGCGGAGTATCCGGCCGCGGCGCTTTTTGCCATCGAGGAACCGGCTTCAAAAATATTTTTTCCGAACGAAAAAACTGCGTTCCAGTCAGTTCCCATCATTTCCGTATAAGAAGCCATATTACCCCCATCAGGCCCAAGCCTGCGATTCCTAAGATAACAAGATTTGAGATTTTTGGTTCACCTGCTCCAACTACATAGGCTTCTTTTACGGGAACTGTGGTGGAAGCACCAGACTTTTCCGGAGCTTGGCTGGTTGGCCGATAAATTGTCCCCCTGCTTTCGGCTTCTCTCATTTGCTTTTTTGTTAGCTCTGGAATATTGGGGAGCGCCCAATCAACTCCCGTCATTTCCATATAAGAAGCCATAAAATCTCCCTTTACAAAAGAAGTAAAAGCGCCCCGACGCCCGCAAGCCCGGCAAGCGCCGGTCCGGCGGAACTCTTCGGCTTCGCCGGCGCAATCTGTTGAGAAGCGGCCTGCGCCTGTGTAGTCTGCGGAATCACTACAAGGGGCTGTTTCAGTTGAGTTTCCCGAATGTTGGCTTTGTATGCGGCCGCGGCTCCGCCCGCGGCTGCGCCGAGAACAAGCCCCGGAATACTGCCGGAACCCAACCCCGTAACAGCCCCGGCCGCGACACCCTTTGCCGTCTGTATAGGATGATAAGTTGCCCCCATGCTTATCCGGCCGGGAGCATCGAAAATCCTGCTTGCGATAGTGTGGCTCGGAAGGACCTGCAATCCCTTGCCGCCCATGCCGGCGCGGAGGACGCCGTGAGCGCCGCCGACTCCGAGAAGGCCGACGGCCAGGGGAACGGCCGCGGCCCCGCCTGTTGCGATTATAGCGCCGGCGACAAGAAGCCCGGTCCCCGCGCTTGCTACGAAACCCTTGATTGCGCCTTTGGGATTTCTTACAATGGATTGAACGGCATGGACGGGGACCGAGGCGACCTTCTGTGTCTTGGAGATTATCTTGCCGACGACGGTGCGGTTTTTGAAGTCCGCAATCCACCCGTCAAACATGACTTCGGGGTATATGTCACCGGCGAGATAGGATGCCATTCGTCAAGCCTTTCGCGCGTGGGTTCATAAGACAACCCTTTCAGCTTCTTCGCGTGTCTGGCCGAACACATTGAAGCGGTAAGTGGGGTCAGCGAAAATCCATCTGTCGTTAATATACAATTCAAGGGCAACATGATGCAAGGTTTTCCTTCCGGGGCGTCTGATTGCGATAAAACGAAAGGGAATGTCCTGGAGCCGGGCATAGGCCGCAAGCGCGACCGCTTTGCAATCGCAGTCTCCGCCGGGACCTGTCATGCTCATCGTATATGCGGGACGCATGAGGGTTTCGACATCAACGGGATCGGAGCGGTAAGGGAGGTTTTTGATAAGGTCAAACATATCCAGCACGGAGAGGGAGGCATAGGGGGCCATATCGAGATAATATTTCTCGACGACCTGGCGCATGATGTTCCCGGTGGACTTCGCCTTGCCGTCCGTGACGATTTTATAGACTTCCATTGACGCTCCCTCCGTCCATAATATATTATATGGAAGGAAACAGGACAAGTCAACCTCAATAAAGGAACCCTATGAACCAGCAAAACAAGCTGCAACTGCCGGAAGGCGTCACGCCGGAAGAGATCACGGCCGCCGCGAACGTGACCGAAAGCTATGTCAAGGCCGTAATGGAAATACCGGACGCGCTCGCGGAACTGGCCGGTATTTTACAGGAGATAAACAACTCCCTCGGACTTCTGGCCCTTTATGCCGAAAAGAAAGGCGTAAAGGAAGGCTTGCTTGACGACGCGGACCTTGCCCCGGAGGAAACGGATGGCGGACCAAAGCCGGCAAATTGAAGGGTTCTTCATTTCCTTCCCGGAAGCTGAGATCGCCGAAATCAAGGCCGAATTGATACGGCGGGGTTATGCGGACGATTCAGGCGGGATAAAG
>Ga0315277_10008282_pt1 | contig 13394 bp, 9 predicted proteins | sample YL17G05_15_MG_FD_203695 | JGI IMG/M metagenome (GOLD analysis project Ga0315277, IMG submission 203695) | Sediment microbial communities from Yellowstone Lake, YNP, Wyoming, USA - YL17G05_15 | ecosystem: Environmental > Aquatic > Freshwater > Lake > Sediment | place: USA: Wyoming | collected...
GCCTGGGCGCTGTATATTCGGAGGTCTGCCGGGCTCTGGCACAGGGCCCGAGGACCGCGGCTGTCATCCTCCGGGTTCCGCCAGGAGGCAGACTCATGCCAAAGACTCCCGAAATGGTGGCGTACCACTTCCACAGCAGCGGAGAGGACACCCGGACCCAAGCCGGTGACAACAGGCATCCATCGCACCAGGGCTTTCGCGTCTCGCACCGTCTGCTGGAGACGGTTCGCGCGAACGGCCAACCCCTCATGACCAAGAGTATTTTCTCCTGCGACACCCAGACCACGATCTCGTTGATTGACGAGCACAGTCCTCGAGCTCTCATGTGTGCCCCCCTCGGCCTCGGGAAAGACGCCATTGACTTGCTCTACGTCGATGTTCCCATCGATGATCGCATGGCACACGGCCCGGAGGAGATGTTCGCCTTTGTGCAGGCAGTGGTGCAACAGGCCTCCTCCGTCACTGCAGCATTGGCTTCTGCAAATGACGGGCGAGAATCCGCCCACTGATATCTTTGAATGTCTTCCGGATTCATAACAAGGGCGGCAATCTCGTGGGGAGCGGCTTGAGCACAAGGGATAACCGACGCCTATTCGGGCGAATAGATCGTTGTGGCCGGTAGTAGCTTCCCTCTTGGCATGGCCAACGGTCTCTACGCCTTGCGGCACGACAAGAAGGCATTCTTCATCACTTGACCCATACCGCCATGCTTTTCCTGCAATCCTCATCTGTTCTGGCCGATACCCCGGCAAAAGACACCGAGGGAAAAACCATGAACATGCAACAAAGCCTCGAGTTGCCGGCCATCCTGCCGGGCCCAGATGGTGGATTCCTCCTCTGCCCCACTGTCATGACAGAGGAGGAGTTGATCCGCTTTCTCCGCATCCCGGAGATCAGCGATGCCGCCAACCACCGACCTGTGATCGAGAACCTCAAACGTGCGCACGGCCTGCCCCGGATTCGCTTGCGCGGAAAGGCCGTGTATCTGACGGACTCCGTAAGACAGTGGCTCCAGCAGCGTGTCGCCTGTGGCCAGTGAAGGTTCGCTCTGGTACAATGAGGCTTGGACCAACCCAAGCCCTTGGCCAGCATCGGAAAGGAGGCAGATATGAAAGAGCTGGTAAGGCTTAGGATGAGGCCCTCGCGTAATAGAAAAGCGTTTCGGTACATGCTTGATTACGTGGATCGAAGCGGGAAACGACATCAGATTTCTCTCGGCCATGCGGACAAGCGTCAAGCCGAGCGTCAGAGGCAGGAGAAGGAATTGGAGCTACGGGTGAACATCGTCGGGCCGGTATCGATGAAACTCACGGGCTTCTTTCAAGACAGCCTCGCACGTACAAAGGGGCAGGTTCGCACCACTACCCTCAAGGAAACGGCAAGGTCGATGAGAGATTTCATCGCATGCGTAGGCGATATCGACGTGCAAGATGTTCGATACGAGCACGGTGAGCGGTTCATCCAGTACTGCTCTGACCAACAGGTCTCTGCCGCCACGGTCGCGAAGAAGGTGAAGCACTTGAAAAGGGTATTCCAGCTTGCTGAGGACCGTGGCCAACTTGATCGGCACCCACTTCGCAAGCTCAAGCCATCGAAGGTTCCAAGGTGGAAGATTCGCGTGTTCACAGATAGCGAATGCCACAATCTTTGCGGGGCCGCTCGGCAGTACGAAGAGAAAGGCTCTCCAATCAAGTGGGAACTTCTCATTCGTATGTGCCTCGGCACCGGGATGCGACGTGGCGAACTTATGAACACCACGTGGCGAGATGTCGATTTCGGTACCATGACGGTCGATGTCTCTCCCAAGAATGATCGCGAGGATACCTGGGAGTGGCACATCAAGGACACCGAACGTCGAACGCTTCCTCTGACGGCCGACTTGGTGAGACTGCTGGTCGAACTCCAGATGTCCCAGCCGGAAGGGAACCCGTACATCTTTGTTCCGATGGCTCGGTATGAACGTATCCAGGGCCTCAGTCTTCATGAGGTTAAGGAGCTGGCCGGACATGCGGGGATTGAGACCACCGAACGGTTCTATCTGGCAGTCCGAAAGGACGTGGTGGACCGCGCTCGGGCCGCCTCCGAGGCATCACGCAGGGGCAATTCCGTTGCGCGCCCCATGTGAATCGGACGAGAACCCGAAATCGCCATGCGCAAGTGCTTCATAGCCATAGCTTTAGAGAGCAACGTCCTAGAAGCGTGCGCAGGTAGGTCTAGGACAACAAGTCCGATTACCCCTCTGTCAAGCCCTATCAGCTCACCGGCGGCCTTTAGCAGTTGGGCACGGGACAAAGCGACACAGCCTTTCCCATTGACCTGCAAGCCAACCGCACCTATGATGCGGCTGTCTCGCTATTACCGTCCGACCCACGGGCTATCGTCGCGCTTCCTCTCTCCCTCTCCAACGGTCTGGACGGCAAGCCGGGTACCGTCAAGTCGCAGCTTCATCTAATAAATAGGTGCCGTTGACCGCTTCTGAGATAGTATCCCTGAAATGGCTATCCAAAGAAACCACAGACCAGAATTGGGTCATGTCGCAAGAGCTTTGTCATGGTTCGGAGACGGACCCGCTAGGGTTCCCGGGTTGGCATCCGCTTTGTGCTGAGGAGTAATTCAAAGTAACTGATTGTCCTCTTCAAACCCTCTTTCAAAGACACTCTTGGTTGCCAGCTCAGCTTCTCCACGGCCAGAGAAATGTCGGGACAGCGTCGTCGGGGGTCGCCAGAAGGTGCGGGTCGGTAGGCTAATTTCGACTTCGAATTTGTAAGGTCCACAACCGTGGTAGCGAGTTCCAAAATACTTATTTCGGTTGGATTGCCCAGATTTACAGGGCCGACAAAACCATCTGGCGAATCCATAAAACGAACGATAGCCTCCACCATATCATCAATATAACAAAATGAACGAGTTTGTAGCCCGTCCCCGTGAATCGTTATGGGCTCATTTGTAAGTGCTTGGATCACAAAGTTGGACATTACCCGGCCATCGTTGGGGTGCATGCGTGGGCCATAGGTATTGAAAATACGAGCCACTTTTATGCGCAGTTCGTGTTGGCGATGATAGTCGAAGAATAACGTCTCTGCGCAGCGCTTTCCTTCATCATAGCATGAACGCTCACCAATAGGGTTCACATTCCCCCAGTAGCCTTCTGGTTGCGGGTGTACTTTAGGGTCTCCATAAACCTCACACGTCGACGCCTGGAGTATCTTAGCTTTGAGCCGTTTCGCTAGCCCGAGCATGTTGATGGCACCGTGCACACTCGTCTTGGCCGTCTGGACACGGTCAAACTGATAGTGAACCGGCGACGCGGGACAGGCCAAGTTGTATATTTCGTCCACCTCTACGTAAAGCGGGAAGGTCACATCATAACGCATGGCATCGAAGTCCCCGTTTGCCATCAGATGCACGATATTGGACCTTCTTCCTGTGAAGTAGTTATCAACGCAGAGCACCTCATGACCGCCATTTAGAAGTCTCTCGCAGAGATGCGAACCAATAAAACCTGCTCCGCCCGTTACAAGAATCCTTTTCATGATGTGATTCCTCTCTGGCTCAGATCGGTATCAAGTAGGCCCCGGCCAACTCACGCACAAACTTGTTCCATCGGCTTGGTGTATGGCGCGATCATCGCACTTCAAAAAGTCCAAGATAAGAAAGCCTGCCATGCCGTGCCCGACCAGAGGCCTTGGCCTCCTGGGATAGAGCAGTACGTATATGTCGCTCCACCTCGTAACCGCCCATTAAGCTCGATCTGAGGCCCCACAATCAGTTGCACCCCCATTTGTGAACGCTCGAATACGTAAGGTGTTCCTACAGTTGCCTCGGCAGAAAGCCATTCGGTGAAAGCATGCCTGATATCCAGTTTGGGCCTCAGTAACTGCCAATCTGCCGGCGTCCAGTAATTCGCCCTCTGCTCAGCAAAGCGCAACAATTCATACTCCAAACGGATATAGCTTTCTGGTCTCGGCGTCAGCCGGTAGGAGAGCTGCGGCTTGAAATTCAACCAATGATTGTCATCGGAGACTCTCGCCATTTCTAGACTGCCTTGAAACGACCATGGCCCATAGACCTTTGCATCAACTCCTACGCCTAGCGAGTCCTGACGCATGCCAGAGTAGACCGTGGCGATGCTGCTGTCGAATGGATAGTCAAACAAACATGTGGTGTAAATATCAAGGCTCGACCATGGTGAACACTTTGCTGAAATCCCGCCCCCGAAAAACGGATCACGATTTGCATAGTCAAAGTAAGAAAACTGCAGACGCGTATCCAGCCAGCTCCCCCAATGGTATTCCATCTCTGCACCGGTATCCATACGACGAAGGTCCGCAAAAGCCGGATGACGGAACTCCCACACGGCACCCTTGCAGAGCAGATAAGCCCTGTCATTCAGGTGCACGCGAGTCTCGGCCTCAACATAGGAGCGTCCAAAGTCGGTCGTGTCGGTGAACCCCCACGACCTGACAGTAGCCGAATATGAACTGAGGCTCTCGATCTCGCGCAAGCCAGTGATAGCACCGCCGTGCTGTGCAAAACGATCCAGGACCTTTCGATACTCTGCACGAGCCTCGGACAAATGCCACTGCCAGCGCCGAACGTCTGCCAGCAAAGCGCGAGCGTCTGCGTTCTCCGGTTCCTCATCGAGGAGTCTCCCCAGTCGTTCTACGGCGTCTTCGGACTTCCCTTGCCAAGCAGATAGTTCCGCCTGCCCCAGGCGCGCATAGAAACATTGCGGGTCGACGGCCAGAACAGAACCGTAGATCTTGCCTGCTTCTTCGAATCTGCCCACCCGCGCCAGTGACATGCCGAGGTTTACCCACCACCAAGACTCGTCCAGAGTAACCGGAGGCACCAGTACCTTCTGTAGTATTGAAATTGCCTTGCTCGGCCGCCCGGTCTGACGGCATGCACAGGCAAAAAGCTTCCTTGCGCCCAAGTCAAAGGGATGGTTGCGGATCACCGCATCCAAGTGTGGGTAGGCAGCACGAGGCTCGTAGGTTTTATCCAATAAGACCCAACCAAGGGTCTTGCGGATAGCGAGATTGTCAGTATCCAGTTGAACCGCCCTCTGCAGCCATTTGGCGGCATCCTCGAAGTCCCGGCGTTCCCCACTGGCATCACCAAGTGCGATACAACGGTCTGCCTCCAAGGCGAGTTTAGTTGCTTCGATCACCTGATATGAATCGCCTGATGCCACGGTCTCCGGTCCGATACTCCCATAGGCAATCAAGGCCTCATGGTACCTACCATTTCGAGCAAGAGCCTTCGCATACAACTCTCTGGCCTCATCGTCATCGGGAGAGAGTGCTCGTGCAGACTCTGCGGCTGCCAGCGCCTCACTTTCTATGTGTGCTTGCAGGCACATCGATGCAAACCGCTTTAGAACGTCTATATCATTAGGATTTAATCCCAACTTCACCCGAAGCGATTCCAGTTCGGTCGCATCGTCTGGTGCAGCAAGCAATCCTTCCGCAAGCCCCCCCAGGCAGAACACGAACGCCAGGGATGTAGCGGCAAGTCTGCTTGCTGAAAGCTTCATGGCGGATCCTTTTCCTCGCACAGACCGAGCCGATGCCAACAAATATCGAACCTACTCGAGGTATACATCATCGATGTAGAACCGCGTCACCGGAGATGTGTCAGGCTGGTTAAACCATTCGGCCAGGACTACAAACCCACTACAGACACGTCCCAGTTCGCTGGCAGGAGTATCAGAGAGGTCAAGCTCATATCGTGTCCAGTCCTTGGTCAGATGCAGCAATCCCGTCGAAAGGGGCTTGCTGACGCTGTCGCCAAAAGCTTTCTTGCCGAGAATGCCCATCTGCACCTCGACCGCCTCCCCTCCCTTTTCGCCCCGGGCGAAAAAAACAAGCTTCTTCCGCCCGCGTAGATCAAAGTACCATCCACGCCTGTCATCGCCCCACCAGCCGGGTGCAGGTCTGTCGGGGCCGGAGATAAACGCGATCCCAGCCCATATCGCCGACTTCCATTGCATCTCGATGCGCATACAGGCGTCACCCTTGGAGGGGACATCCTGGGGGGTGTCGGTGTGAGGATTAGACGGACATTTCAGGTCCAGACCGATGACTGTGTCTGCTGGGCCATCTGACATCCAACCGTATGGTCTAAAGGGCATGGCCGGCCGGTTGGGGTCGTTGCGGTAGATCCAGAACCGACCGGCCGGATCAAGCCTGGGCGTCAATATTCGCAATTCGCTTCCCAGAGTGAACGTTATCCCAAACAGGGAAATCACCAAGACTGCCATGCTTTTGCGGCGCCTCACCACGTAGTTCATTTCCGGTTCTACTCCTTTCCGATCGCATACCAATCAACGATCTCCTCATCCGTCTTAGCCCTGGTCTTGACCTTTGGCGTGCGCAGAACACCCAACGCTATGCCACTCTGCGAGAAGAAGATCAACGCTAAGAAGATGAGCATGCCCCAGACCGTTTCTCTCCGATCCGGGCGCGCCAACAACCAGGTGGAGGTTCCCAATGCCGCTGCGGCCATAAGAACATGCGGGAGAACAGCTCGCAGGGACCCATGCTGCGCCTCTCGAGATTTGGATGTCACTTGACGATCTCCCACACGTCGGCGTGGGATTGCCCGCACAAATGCCGTAAGAAATCCCCACCACATTCCTACCCATAGTATTCCGGCCCGCCACCAGAAACCCTTACGACTTCCATTCGGCACAAGATACCGCTGACCCAGAAGCACCAGGATACCAAAATGCAGACCCAAGAACGGCAAGTACCGACATAGGAAAGTAGATATCTCCGCATTGACCGGCGGGTTACCTAAGAAAGCCGACAGGAACGGGATCACCAGCAAAAGAGAGAATCCCACACCCATAAGGTAGTATGAGGAGAAGAACAGATACGTCAGCTTGCATCGCAGTGGCATGCCGCGCAGCTCACGGCGATAGTAATGAAAGAACAAGTCAAACATCGAGTATGCCCAACGCCGCTGTTGCCCGGCATATTCGTCCCAGGACGCCGGCGCGAGTCCTTCCGCGATCACCTCGGGCACATATACCCCTCGTTTCCCGCGGGAATGCAGACGAATCGACGTCAGAATGTCGTCGGCGTCGTGGACGGCATAGTTCGGCTGACCGTCCGTGAACAGGTCTTTCATGCGAAAGGTAGAATGGCTGCCATTGACCACACACGCACCTTCGGCAAAGAGCCCCATTTGAATGGGCCCATAGAAGAAGTAACTCTGCTCTGTTGCTCCTCGGGCAATCGACCCGCCACCGTCCCGGTTGGAGAATACTTGGGCCGCCTGGACAAAGGCGACATCAGGATCTGCAAAATAGCCGAGTATGCGGTCTAGAAACTTTCTTGTTGTCGGCTTATGATCCGGATCCATGAACGTGACAAAATCATACTTCTCCTTATACTGGTCCAGCCAAGCGTTTAGATTCCCTCCCTTTGTACGCGCTTGAAACTGTCCGGACTCACAATTGTATTTCTCTTTTCCCTTGCGCGTGAAATGGACCGCCCGCCCCCCCCTGTCGAGATGGTCACAATGCCACCGCGCCATTGCGCTGTCTTCCTCGTCGAGCAAGTATGTGTCATGTGGGAACGTGACTTTATCCATTGCTTCCAACGTCTCCTTGATCAGTGAAATGGGTTCCTCTGCGACTCTGGTTGTTACCATGGCGACCTTCCAGTGCTTCAGAGGCTCGACCCACGTGGGCTTGCGCATGTTCCAGAGCAGGTGCCAGACGTAAAAATAAAAGAGGATGCCAGTAGCACCAACAGCGGAGAGCGCCACAAAAAGAACCGGATGTACTATGTAGAACTTGAGTCTTACTGGGTGAAACCACCACGCCAGAAAGAAAAACAAGAACACCAGATTGCCGAGAAGTGCCAAAACGAAAACATACCTTGCGAGCTTGCTCATGGCTGGCTCGCTTTTCTTGGCGCAAGCTACGTCCTTGTTTCGGAACAGACGAGAGACCAAGAGAATCGCAGTCGTACAGCACAGGCTGAATAACGCCGCATTGCGCCAGCTATCATCGATATAGGGGGGCGATAGTTCAGGGAACATGCTTTGGATCGCTCTGTCAAAGCGCCGGAAGCGACCGTCAGCCTGCCTGAGATGTCCATATGGAAACAGCTTCTGGAGTTTCTCGAAAGCATCTTGGGCTTCTTTGACATGGTCTTGCACAGCCCTGGATTCGCTCAAATGTTCTCCCCTCCAGAGTCGTATGGCCCGAGCGAGAAACCCTGAGCGGGCTGGTTCACCAGGTGCCACGCGAGCTTGCCCCATACGGCACGTGCCAATGATGAAGTATCCCGTCCCTACGGTTGTAATCGCCCAAGCCTTCTCACTTGCCCCGGCGCCATATGGAGAGGATGCCGCTATCAGTTGTTGCTGCTGCGCCAAGGCAAATGGAGTATAGCGGTCTATCGCGCGGCCAGCGTAAGCCATGGCGTTACCGTAATCCGGACGGTGCCTGGCCGCGTAAGACCCGTTGATACAGTTCCACGCCGCGTTGATGAGATCATGGGGTGCATCCGTCTCAGGCAATACCATAGCCTGAAAATCCTGCTGCTCCCTGAGGAAAGCGTGTAGAGATTGTTCCGCAGACTTGCCGAGAATGCCATAGTATGCGTCGTCTTGCCGATCTCTCTCGTATCGTTTCCAGCCTTCGTCTGTGACTTCGTGGACGAATGCACCGAGCACACGTCCGCTGCCGGTATGCCCGGCCCCATGCGAGAGAACGACCGCGAACACCTGCTTGAGATAGCCTCCTTGCAGGCCCTCCGCCTCGGGTGAGTTGGCCGGCTTTCCAATCTCCGCGAAGTAAATTGGCACTGGTAGAAAGTCTCTTGCGGTGGCAATGACTTGCTCGAAACCCGCAGCATCGTCGCGATAGCAATTGATGCCAACAGCGTCGATGTTTTTCATCGACGCCATAAGGCGCGCTTCGGCTTCCGTGAGATCCCCTTGGCCAAGTGCGACAAACTGCCGAAGACCGCGGCGTCTAATTTCCTCCCTTATTGCGCCGGCAAAGTCGTCCATAACCTCATAATATCGAGGCAAATCCCAATCTATCTCATGGTCCAGACTACCTGTCCTGACATGATAGTTGTTTTCGTTTCCGACCTGCCACCCAAGTATCCATGGCTCTTCACAATAGGTCGTCGCGAGTGTCCTCAGATGGTCGCGAATAGAGGCGAGAGCCTTGGGATTTCGAAAATCAACTGCCGAATATAGTCCTGCCCAGTCGCATACCAATACTTTTATCCGGTGCATCTGATGCAACCGACGGAAAACGCCCTTGACTCCCGCCACGTCGGCGACGTCTTCCACGGGTAACTGGTAAACCCGGATAGCGCTAATCCCGAGCAGTTCCAGGCTCTTGCCATGGGAAAGCCCGCCGAGAGACCTATCATCCAAAGCTCCGTACAGCGACCGGAAGTCGTTAGTGTAGGAATCGATGTGCCTTTCGCCCTCTACGGGCTGATAGACTACGCCTGTGAAGGCGGGCGTGCGAACGTTGTCGATATAGAGCCAGTATCCGTTGGATTGTTGTCTGATTTCCGATGAGGCGATACTGACCCACTTGGCATTTCTTTGGTATGGGGGGACTCCGGTCGCACCCAAGACCGGTCCGGCAAGAGCACCGATAAGAACAGGGAGCAGCCACAGGCGGTCGTATCTAAGCCAACACACTCTCATTTGGGCCGACCATCACAGACTATTGGCCTGTCATCTCATCAACCACAAGACATTACCTATCGTGTTGTGTCATATCGACACTCAGGGTCAACCTTCGGCGGAACAGGAAGCCTGCCTCCCGAGCAGGTCGCGGAGCCCCCTGATTATGGAGTCAGAAATACGGAACTCTTGACAATAGGTAGTACAGCAATCCAAAACAGCACACAGAAACCCGCCGACTTCCTTCGTTAGTGCGTACTTTCCTTGGGCAGTGTGCATGAACTCTTGCCACGGCATCTCGTTGTCGCGATAGTTCGTCACCAACCAGAGTCCAGCGAGGTACTCGGCCAATGGATCCAGAGAGAAACGCAGCAAATCCGGGTGACCCTTCTCATGTCGCACAAGGCCTAGCAGTACTAAATGCTCAAGGCAGCCCGCAGAAGCGGCGTCGCTGCCTAGAGCTGCAGTCGCTACGGCATGAGTCAAAGCTGACGGCAGGAAGTACTGACGAATGGACACCCATGCAAGGGTCTTCGCAGCTTCGTACACCACATCATTGGTTGGCATGCCGTCGAGAGGATTTCGATTAAGGAACTCCAAATAGCGTACCATGAGTTCGGGTATACAGGACGGTAGAGTGAGGTTTTGGTTTTCCCTTTTGCGGTGAAGAACCAGCTCGGCATATATTCTGGGAAGACAGACAGTCACACTGCCCCCTCTGGCAAGTGTTGTCAGATTACCGCAGAGTCTGCGCAACTCACCAGGCTCAAACCGCCATGCCTGACCGAGCCTTTCAATGTAGGACTCAACAAAGTCCAGTATCCTTTCTCCCCGAAGTCGCTCAGGTTCCAATACAACGCGCGGTGTGCCCCGGAGAATCCGGTTACTCCGAGAGGTCAAGATGATCGCATTGGCAGGGCAGCCGGACTGTGCAATTACCTTCGGCCAAGGGCTGGCTTCTGAGATGTCATCGATGATCACGAGGATGTGCCGCTGTATGAGCAACTCTTTTAAGAAGTGCTCGCCGATAGGCTTTTTGCACTGTGCAAGGTATTTCAATTGGCCGCCAATGGCATCAAGAAGGTGCTGGCCGCATGACGCTGCATCGTGAGCCCCCTTCAGCAACTCTTCGGTCAAAACAACCGGTAACATCATCTGTTGCCTGCAGAGACGACCAGCCGAACTCTCTTTCATTGACCGCCTTGCCAATTCAAAGGCCAGGTTGGTTTTACCCGTGCCCCCCTCACCTTGAATCAGGATGCACATGCAGCTACGCTCGAATACTTTGTGGAGTTTGTCGGCATCAAGATCTTCTAACAACTCATTATCAAATACTATCGGCAAGGGGACACGTATAGCATGGTTCTTTGCCTCGGCAAGAAGGCTGGTACTTCTCTCTACTTGCCCGCGGTGTCTCTCGACCCAAGTGCGCAACACGCTTGGTCTACCAGCCCAGAACTCGGTAAAGAGGATCTTCGCCAGAATAGGACCCGCTGGCAGCCACTTACTAACCGTCTCGGGGATGAAAGATGACCTAACCCAATTGCTCCAAGTAGGCAAACCGGCCGGGTAAAAGAAGAAGAGGAGAACTGAGAGGACTTCCAGGATAAAAAGAACGGCCAGAATCACCACTGGCACGGGATGTGCCTTTAGGATTTCACCAAGAGCGTGAATCGGGCTGTTCTCCCGGTCCTTTAGTACCAGTACAAGGTATTCTTCTGACCGACGAAGTCGGTCAACATAAGGTCTATTCGATGGGTCGTCTTGGAAGATGCTCGCCGCCATTTCGTGAGACTTCGTCAATAGACCTACTGCTTCGCGCATTTCCTCGAATCTCATGCGGCGAGCGTTGTCATGTAAGCTCTCGGCAATGCTCGACAAAGCTCGTAGCGAGAACCTTTGTACCTCTGGCCTCCCAAGTGCATCGGTGAGGGGTCCGACGGCACTTCGGGCATCAAATCCTATGATGCCAAGGCATTGCGCTGCATGCATTGCGACCCATTGGTCCTCACTCTCCACGGCTGAAATGAAAACCGGTACGGCTGCGCTTGACCCCTGTGGATAATTGCCTGCGATACGCACCAAGACCTCGAAGGCGGCCTGCCGGAGCTTCTCATCTTGCCAGTAAGCACCCACCAATTCCTCTAGAGCACGTAGCCCCAATTTGTCGAACCCCGCCAGAGCCTCAGCACGACGTTCTGGCACTGCGAGAAGCGAAAGCAAGTCACGCACGTTCGGCTTTACGCTCTCACCGGCAGAATCCGTCGGACCGGCAATCGCACCGGTACAGAGGAGAAGTTCGCACATTACGGCGGTGAATGAGAGTGCACACTTTCTGTTCCAGAGCCCGACCATGGCAGAATCCTGCAAATGGGGACCCATAAGGGCCCACAACCGGCCATTTTCCGCGTCCTGGACCTCCGACTTCTCCGCCGTCGCTCCGCAGCGTGGAAGCAAACCAGACGTTCATCAGCAGCATGCCGGCACCGGCGGCCACCAAGGATACCCAGTCACAAGATGACGAAGTCCAACACGTCCAGTGTGCAAAGCGTACACCGCACCACGAGGCCTGTCAACGAAAATGATGGTCGGATGGCCGGACGGGTGCGGTCGGCATTCGGGGGCGAATTTCAAGCGGATTTTCGAAGTAGCCACTTTCGTTGGGCTTGCCAGGCCGACAAGTCGTCCGGCCATCGGCAAAAGTCCCGCCCGTAGCGACCATCCTTGACGGCACAACGCACGCGCAACAACGGCTCGATACCTTGAGTATGCCAACGCATCCCCGCCTGTTTGCACCGGGCCTGAACCAAGCTCTTGCACTGGGCTTCCACCTCTCCGCTGCCGATGCAGCCCCAAGGCCTCATAGCTAGCTGCGTGCAGGAAGTACGGCGTCCAATGTCACATCTGGAAAGTCAACTACAATATGGGTTGGGCCACCGACAAAGCGTTCTCAGCTCAGAAGAAGGCAGAGGATCGAACCCAGGTCAACGCTGACGGTTCGCCGAATGACCGGTGGCTATGCCCTTCGCACCCTGAAAACCAGAAGCTTGAGATTGAATCCATGTTGGAAGTCGCACGGAAACACGATGTGGATGGTTTGCACTTTGACTATATACGTTACCCGGATAGCGAGGGCTGTTTTTGCCTGGGATGTCGAGCAAGGTTTGAGACGGCCACGGGAAGGGCGGTCAAAAACTGGCCAGCAGATGTGCGAAACGATGGAGATCTGGTCCCGAGGTGGTTGGACTTTCGCCGTCAACAAATCACGACTGTCGTGGCTGCTGTAGCCGGGCGCGCAAGACGGATTCGACCGGGTATCAAGATCTCAGCGCTGTCTTTCAGAACTGGCTGGCTGACCGCGACTCCGTAGGGCAGGACTGGAGAATCTGGTGCCAGCAGGGGTATCTCGACTTCGTCTGTCCCATGGACTACACTGCCTCCGGCAGCCATTTTCGTCACATGATTCAGCAGCAGCTTGCATGGGCCGGCAAGGTTCCCTGCTATCCTGGGATCGGCTTGAGTACCTGGAGTGACCCCACTGATATCTGCAGGTTGATTGAACAGATCAACATCACCCGCCAACTGAAGACAGGAGGTTTTACGGTCTTCAACTATGGCCCTACCGAAGCGACCCAGGTCCTTCCCCTGTTGGGAGAAGGTATGACACGAAGGAAATGATGCGGGGCAGCGGTTGGCAAGTGGAGAACCCCCACCCTCGTCCA
>Ga0315277_10008283_pt1 | contig 13391 bp, 10 predicted proteins | sample YL17G05_15_MG_FD_203695 | JGI IMG/M metagenome (GOLD analysis project Ga0315277, IMG submission 203695) | Sediment microbial communities from Yellowstone Lake, YNP, Wyoming, USA - YL17G05_15 | ecosystem: Environmental > Aquatic > Freshwater > Lake > Sediment | place: USA: Wyoming | collected...
GCCCGTCCAGTCAGTCACAGGCTGGCCGTTCAGGATGAATCTGTAGAGCAGCGGGTCATTCTCAGGATCAGAGGCCTGAGCCGTCCACACTATGACCGCTCCCGCTTCTTGCGGACTGCTCCTGTCCGGACCGAAGCTGGTGATGGTTGGAGGCTGGTTAGGCATAGCTATGGAGAATCCAGCCGTCCTGGAGTCGTCTCCTTCTGGATTATGATTGCCGTCTTTTACCTGCACCCCAACCTGGTTGGTTCCTACGTCAGCACCGGTGGTCGTCCAGGTCCACTGGCTCATGCCCGTCCAGTCAGTCACAGGCTGGCCGTTCAGGATGAATCTGTAGAGCAGCGGGTCATTCTCAGGATCAGAGGCCTGAGCCGTCCACACTATGACCGCTCCCGCTTCTTGCGGACTGCTCTTGTCCGGACCGAAGCTGGTGATGGCCGGAGGCTGGTTAGGCATAGCTATGGCAAATCCAGCAGTCCTGGAGTCGTCTCCTTCTGGATTATGATTGCCATCTTTTACCTGCACTCCAACCTGACTGGTTCCTACGTCAGCACCGGTGGTCGTCCAAGTCCACTGGCTCATGCCCGTCCAGTCGGTCGCAGGCTGGCCGTTCAGGATGAATCTGTAGAGCAATGGGTCATTCTCAGGATCGCTAGCTTCTGTAATCCAGGTGATGACCGCTCCCGCTTCTTGCGGACTGGGCTTGTCTGCACCGAAATTAGCTATGGACGGGGGCTGGTTTGGAGGTGCCTGTACCGGAATGGTCGGTTGCTCCAAAGCGACCTCAGGCTGAGCCGGAGTTTGAGTTATCTGATAGTCCACGGTCCCCTGATCGTCGAAGTTCTCAGAATCAGAGTGCTTTCCATCCCGGATCCAGACGCCGATCTGGTTATTTCCAACATCGCGGGAAGACGAGCTCCAGTTCCAGCTATTGTCCTCTGTCCAACCGGTCATCCTCTGCCACTCTCCTCCCGTCGAAGGTCCCTTCAGCCGGAACAGGTAGTAGATGGGATCGCCATCCGGATCAAAGGCATTGGCCGTCCATCTTATTATGGCACCTTCCTCCTGGGGACCTGGCTTGTCGGGCGCAAGGCTGGCAAGCTTGGGCGGCTGGTTGAAGCCCGCGTCAGGCTGTGCCGAGGCTGATGTCGCCACAAGCACTGCAAATACCATCACTGCTAAGAAGACAAGAAAAATGTCAACATACATTTCTTTGAAATTGGTCTTCAGTCCACTCCTGCTATTCTGCTTTCCCATATCCTCACTCTCCATCTCTCTGATCCCACTCACCTTCAGGCAATTCATGATTGAAAATCCGCGCCTAGGATTAATAATCTATTTTTCACATTGATGCCGTATCAACCGCCCATTCCCTTTGAGGACTCATGTGAACCCTTTGTGGATCTCATCCGTCCAGATCCACCCGCGGTTCTTGGTCCATCATCTTCAGGCAAAGGGATGCTTTGCGGTATCTTTCCTGGCCATTATCTCCTCAGTCGTCGGCTTTCCGGTCACTGCGCGCTCGATGGCGGACTTGGTGGCCAGATAGTTGTAATCGTAGATCTTCTTCTTGTCCTTGGCATCCCACTCCAGGAATACGGATACTATTATCATGAGATCTTCAGATATCTCCTCAGGCAGGATTCCTTCAAAGACGCAATCTGCCACTGCCTTGGCCACCGCAGCCTGGGCAGGGCCGTACATGAGGACTGCCTGGCGGGCTCCCTTGATGGTGACCTTGTTTACCATCAGAGTCAATGGTTTCGCGAGCAGGTTGGGCTCCAGGACCGCCAGCAAAGGCGTATGGCCCTGGGCAGGCGAGGCCAGGGCGTTTACAAATGCCTGCTCCACGGCGCTCCCCTTTGGTCCTATCACCAGATCGATATGCGCAACCTCAGGCCCCTCGCCTGCCAGCGCCTCACCTACCAGCGTTTCTTTAAAACCGCGGATCATGATTACACCTTACGTTATTTTTCGTATAAATTTGTGTGCCAGGCTAGATCCCGACCTTTTCTATGCCTGGACCAACAAAAGCAATGCACTCTACGCCCTCGGAAGGACCACCGAAGCCAGTGCTGCCATCGCCAAGGCAGCAGATGTAAGGGAGGCAGCCTTCGCCAAAGCCAAGGAGCTGGGGTACAGTGGGTAGGGCTTTGCCCCGATCCCACATCATTTTTAAGATCAGATCGCCTCCAGGCTGCATGAGCTGCTCGGCGAGTTCGCGGGCCGGTCATGAGGTGCGCGCTGCCACCCCAAAAATCACTGAAGACCTGGTGAATGTATCCGCTCTTGTGGTCGAGGTCCAGGGGCTCTGAGACCGTGCATTTGGAGGGCCAGAACTGCTCTCTTTTTTATACCAAAGGCTTTTCCGCAAGAGAGACAATAGAAACTTATTGAGGGATTATATTGAGAGTGAGAACGGCTCTATGCATACTTTTCTCGGTGGCATTGGTTTGGCTGTGCCTTCCGGTGTTTGGGCAGACAACCGCAAAGGCAATTGAGGCGAGACCTTATTCAACTGAGACCGCAACATATACCTTCATTAAGGACATGGGTTCTGCTAAAGAAGTCGAAGTTATCAAGGTTCATTTCAAAAATGCATTTCGAGGAACCGATCAGAACTTAGCTACCATAGATCGAGTTTGGCAGGTATCTGATACTAATTCTTCTCAGGTGCTCATCAACTATTCTTATGGCAAGATGACGATCACCAGTGGCACACCTTTGAAACTGGGAGAAGGATATGAGTTAGCCATCAAGTCTATCGACATCGATGGAGTAAGAGTGAATTTAGAGCTATCAAAGAATGGAAATGTCATTGATTCTAGGATCATCACAATTCCCCAAACAACGGATGACCTCTATATCTACGCAACAGACATAGGTTCTGCTAAAGATGTCGAAGTCGTCAAAGTTCATTTCAAAAATGCATTTCGAGGAACCGATCAGAACTTAGCCACCATAGATCGAGTTTGGCAGGTATCTGATTCCAATTCCTCTCAGGTGATCATCAACAATTCTTATGTCAAGATGACGATCACCAGTGGCACACCTCTGACGCTGGGAGAAGGGTATGTGTTGGCCATCAAGGCCATTGACATCGATGGGAATAAAGCATATGTAGAGCTATCCAAGAATGGAACGGTAACTGATGCAGCACTGATCACACCACCTAATGCAGTGGAAGACACTTATACTTATACAAAGGATTTAGATCATTCAGGCAGTGTCGAAGTGATCAAGGTTCATTTCAAAAATGCATTTCGAGGAACTGATCAGAACTTGGCCACCATAGATCGTGTTTGGCAGGTATCAGATACTAATTCCACTCAGGTGATCAACAATAATTCGGATAGATTAACACTAACTAGCAGCACACCTCTGACGCTAGGAGACGGATATGAGTTAGCCATCAAGGCCATTGACATCGATGGAAATAAAGTATATGTGGAGTTATCAAAGAGCGAAGAGGTAGTTGACGCTGCAGTGATCATACTACCCGCCCCTATCTTGTACAACAAAGGTCTCGCTCTCTATTCCCAGGGCAAATACGTTGAGGCAATCAGTGCTTTTGATGAAGCCATCGAGATCGATCCACAATATGCAGCCGCATGGTGCTACAAAGGCTGGGCTTTCCAACAGTTGGAACGGTATAATGATGCTTTGGAGGCTTACAACCGAGCTATTGATCTGAATCCAAAAGATGCCAATGTATGGTTCGGTAAGGGCTATGCGCTAGGTAAACAAGGAGAGCTAAATGAATCTATCAAAGCTTATGATAAGACCATAGAGATAGATCCTGAATATGCAATGGCCTGGAACAACAAAGCCGCCAACCTTCTGGACTTGGGTATCAACGATGGGTCCCTCCAGGCTTCCGAAAAGGCCATCGGGATTGATTCTAAACTTGCCATAGCTTGGAGAAACAAAGGCAATGCCCTCGATGGCCTGGACAGGTACGACGAAGCCATCCAATCATACAAGAAAGCAAACAGTATAGACCAAACGTATAGCGTTAGCATGGTGGATAAGGGCAATTTCCACTATAATGCTGGTGAATACGTCGCAGCTATTCGCTACTATGATGAAGCCATCAAGCAAGATCCCAAAGATAAGTATGCATGGTATAACAAAGCAGATGCTCTTCGGATGCTTCATCGCGATTCGGAGGCAAAAGCAGCCTATGCCAAAGCACGCGAACTAGGATACAGCGAACCCATGAGTCTGATGGAAATGACAACAAGATGAACGAGTAGTGCGTGGAAACTGCAAACCATCCCCTCTTTTTTCGATGCCCTTTAAATCGCTGAAGATTATTTAAAAATGCCCTATCTATTTCCTTCAGCCATCGACCCAGGCAAAAATGATAACAGTTTTCGCCATTGACCTCGGAAGAGCTCATATCCCGGCAGTCTCCCTCCCGGCCAAAAAATATATCAGCACAACACGTGCCTGGTGTTGCAATGCGTATACTTGTAGTAAACAACTATGGACAGTTCAATCACCTCATTCGCAGGAGCATAAGGGATATGGTGGAGACCGATCTCATCTCCAACCAGACCCCGCCGGAGAAGATCGATGCCAACGGTCTCATCCTGGGCGGAGGGCCTACCTTAGATCGTGCCGGACGCTGCGCCGAATATCTGCGGGATCTGAATATACCAATTCTTGGCATCTGCCTGGGCATGCAGCTCATGGGAACCACCTTCGGAGGAAAGGTCGCGCCCGGAACCATCGGCGGATATGCAGAGGTGGAGGTGGAGGTTCTCCAGGAGAACGATATCTTGAAGGGGCTGCCGCCCAGGTTCAAGACCTGGGCCTCCCATGCCGATCAGGTGGTGGAGCTGCCTTCCGAGTTTGAGGTTTTGGCCCGCTCCAATGTCTGTGAGATTGAGGCCATGCGGCATCTGAAGAGGCCAATGTTCGGAGTTCAGTGGCATCCCGAGGTGGTTCACACCGAGCACGGACAGGAGCTTCTGGACAACTTCATCGCCGTCTGCAAGAGATGAGCCTGCAAGAGTCCAGAGAAAGGCAGCTGGCAGAGCTGCGCAAAAGTCTGGAGGCTGCGAAAGGGCTCTCGACGAAAGAGCTAGCCGCCCAGATTGAGAGGATCGGCTTTCAATGCCTGGGCTGCAAAGATTGCTGCCGCGGCGAGGACAACAGCGTGGTCGTCTTTCCCTTCGAGATAAGAATCATCCTGGCGGCGACCGGCCTGGACTGGCTGGAGGCGGTCGAGCCGCCCAAGAAGGGCGAGTGGGACCGCAACGGCTGCTTTCATACCCTGGAGTGGCGGCTGAAGAAGAACGAAGGCTCCTGCCAGTTTTGCAAAGAAAACGGATGCAGGATCTATGAGGCAAGGCCCTTGCTCTGCAGCACCTATCCATTCTATCTGGACCATGGCGCTGTGCGGTGCTCCGAGTGCCGGGGACTGGGAAGAATGATCGAGCCAGCCGAGGCAAAGAAGCTGGCAGAGCGGCTTATGGTGAGGAGCATCACTGAGATTGGCGAGGCCATCTCTCTCCTTGAAAAGTACCATGACTTCGAGCGAGGCCAGCCCAAGGAAAGAGGGCCCTGCATCGTTCACGACAGCGAAGGAGAGCATAAGATAGGAGCCTGAAAAGAGTGCGCTAGTGAACCGCGCTCTTCACCTCGTCCACGATCTTGTCGATGATGCTCTTCTCCTTCTCAGTCTGGGCTGGCCTTTTCTCTCCAAACTCCGCAGCCAGAGCTTCCAGAAGCTGCTTTTGCCGCTCGTTCAAAGCCGAAGGTGTCTTGATCTTTACTTTCACGTGCAGGTCGCCTGAGCCAAGGCCCTGCAGCCTGGGCAATCCCTTTCCCCTCAGCCGGAAGACGGAGCCGGTTTGCGTGCCCGCAGGAACGCGGACCTTGGCCCGGCCATTCAGCGTTGGAACCTCCACCTCCGCACCGAGCGCAGCCTGGGTGATGCTGATGGACTTCTCAAAGAGAAGGTCGCTGTTCACTCGCTGGAACTGAGCGTGGGGAAGGACATTGAGGACGACATAGAGGTCGCCGGGCGCGCCTCCCTGGCCGGCTGCATCCCCCTGGCTGCGAAGCTTGAGGTGCTGTCCGTCCTCCACTGCCGACGGGACCCGGATGTTAATCTTGCGCGTCCTATGCATTCTTCCTGTGCCGCTGCAGTCGCTGCAAGGGTTGGTGACGATCTGCCCCCGACCCCCGCACTTGGGACAGGTCGTGGAGGTGACGATCTGGCCGAAGGGCGTATTCTGGGCTCGCGTCACCTGGCCGGAGCCGCGGCAGTTGCTGCAGACCGCAGGGCTGGTGCCGGGCCGAGCGCCGCTGCCTCCACAGGTCGGGCAGCTCTCCGTCCTGGGAACCTCGATGGTCGTTTCCAGGCCCGTGGCCACCTGCTCCAGGGTCAGGTTGAGGTCATAGCGCAGATCCCTGCCCCGCGAGGGCCCTCGGCCCCGGCCTCCGCCAAAGAACATATCGAAGATGCTCTCCCCGCCTCCGAAGCCGAAGCCTCTAAGCAGGTCTTCAAAGTTCACTCCGCGGAAGAGATCCTCCTGGGAGTACTGGCTGTTGATTCCAGCGTGGCCGAACTGGTCGTACTTCTTGCGCTTATCCGCATCGGAAAGGACGGCATAGGCCTCTGAGATCTCCTTAAACCGCTCCTCAGCATCAGGCGCGTCCGACCTGTCGGGATGGTACTTCATGGCGAGCTTGCGGTAGACGCTCTTGATCTCCTTCTCGCTCGCCTCCTTGGGTACTCCCAGCACCTCGTAATAGTCCTTCTTCTCCGGCATGCCTTATTTAGTTCCTTTTGAGGGCTTACTTCTTATCGTTTACTACCTCGTAGTCTGCATCCACCGTCGGACCCGATGCTCCAGCCTGGTCTTGCTGCGAGCTTGGGCCCTGCTGGGACCCACTCTGGCCTTGCGAAGCCTGCTGCTGCGCTTGCTGCTGTTGCTGTGCTGCCTTCTGGTACATGGCGCTGGAGAGCTCATAGATGGCGTTCTGCAGGCTTTCCGTCTTGGCCTTGATCTCGGAGATCTCGCCTCCCGTCTGAGCATTCTTCAGGTCGGCGATGGCCTTCTCGATCTTGTCCTTCTGCTCTGGCGTGGCCACATCTCCCGTCTCTTTTAGCATCTTCTCCGAGGCGTAGATCAGGGAGTCGGCAGCGTTCCTGACCTCAATCTCCTCTTTGCGTCTGGCATCATCGGCCGCAAAGTGCTCCGCATCCTTGATCTTGGCCTTGATCTCCTCCTGGCTGAGCTTGTGAGGAGCGGTTATGGTTATCCTCTGCTCCTTCTTGGTGGCCAGATCCTTGGCCGAGACGTGGATGATGCCGTTGGCATCGATATCGAAGGTGACCTCAATCTGGGGAATGCCGCGCGGCGCCGGGGGAATGCCCACCAGGGTGAACCTGCCCAAGTTGACGTTGTCCTTGGCCATGGGCCGCTCACCCTGCAGGACGTTGACCTCGACTGAGGTCTGGTTGTCGGCCGCAGTGGTGAACACCTGGCTCTTGCGGGTGGGGATGGTGGTGTTCCTCTCGATCAGCCTTGTCGTCACGCCTCCCAGAGTCTCAATGCCCAGGGAGAGCGGTGTTACGTCCAGCAGGAGAAGGTCCTTGACCTCGCCTCCCAGAACGCCGGCCTGGATGGCAGCGCCCATGGCCACGCACTCCATGGGATCCACACCGCGCTCGATATCCTTGCCCGTGAAGCTCTTCACGAACTCCTGCACCACAGGCATCCTGGTCGGCCCGCCCACCAGGATGATCTTGCCGACATCGACCTTCTCCAGCTTGGAGTCTTTCAGCGCCTGGGTCATGGGACCGCGACAGCGCTCCAGCACATCGTGGATCAGCTCCTCCAGCTTGGCTCGCGTGAGCGTCATGCTCAGGTGCTTTGGGCCGCTGGCATCAGCGGTGATGTAGGGCAGATTGAGATTGGTCTGCAGAACAGATGAAAGCTCGATCTTGGCGACCTCGACCGCCTCCCGCAGGCGCTGCATGGCCATGGAGTCCCTGCGCAGGTCGATGCCCGACTCCGTCTTGAACTTCTCCAGGACGAAATCCATCAGCCTCTCATCCATGTCCCTGCCGCCCAGCTGAGTGTCGCCGGAAGTGGACTGCACCTCAAAGACGCCCTCTCCGATCTCCATGATGGTGACATCGAGGGTGCCTCCGCCCAGGTCGAAGACCATGATCTTGTGCTCGCCCGCCTTGTCCAGGCCAAAGGCCAGAGCCGCAGCCGTAGGCTCATTGATGATCCGGACGACCTCCAGTCCGGCTATTGTGCCGGCATCCTTCGTGGCCTGTCTCTGGTTGTCGTTGAAGTAAGCAGGAACGGTTATCACAGCTTTATCCACGGTGTCGGCCAGATAAGTCTCCGCATCCGTCTTGATCTTGCGCAGGATCTGGGCGGATATCTCCTCCGGGGTGTACTCCTTTCCATAAACCTTGACCTTGTAGTCCGTGCCCATCTTGCGCTTGATGCCCGTAATCGTGCCTTCCGGATTGGTGACCGCCTGCCTTTTTGCAGGCTCGCCTACCAGAGCCTGGCCGTCCTTGGCAAAGGCCACGTAAGATGGGAATGCCTTGCCGCCGATGCTGGTTCCCTCTGCACTGGGAATTATGGTGGGTCGGCCGCCAATAAGAACTGCTGCTGCCGAGTTGCTGGTTCCGAGGTCGATACCGATAATTTTAGACAAGATCTCATCTCCTGAAACTGAAAGTTATCAATACTTTGTAAATATTTAAACCTATCATCATCGTTTTGCCAATCAGCGCTTTGCTACGGCCACCTTGGAGAAGCGAATGACCCGGGAGTTGAAGAGGTAGCCCTTCTGTATCTCCTCCGCCACGGTATCCTCCTCCAGCTCATCCGCCTTGACCTGGTAGAGGGCCTCATGCCTGTAGGGGTCGAACTTCTTGCCTACAGCTTCCACTGGCACGAGGCCGTCGGCCTTCAGTATATCGAGGAGCTGCTGGTAAAGCACCTTGGTGCCCTGGTCATGCTTTGCCGCCTGGTCGAGGCTGTCTAGCACGGGAAGAAGCTTGCAGATTATCTTCTCCGACGCGTATTTCACATATTCTTCCTTTTCTTTGGCCGCTCTCTTCATCACATTGTCCAAGTCCGCCCTGCAACGCAGGAGCTGATCGAGGCGCTCCTCCGCCAAGCTCTGAGCTTCCAGAAGCTGTGCCTTCAGCTCCTCTGCCTCGGAGGTCTCCCCCAGGTTCTCTTCAGATCTCTCAAACCATTCTTCAGCCATAGGCTCCACCGACGAAGTAGTCATTCCAGAAATCAAAGGGAAGGATTGGGCCGGCGAGAAGGCCGGCATCCCTGCTCATTAATGAGGCATGGGCATCTGAGGCATGGTGTAGTCGTGCGGGCTTTGGCCCGGCTTTGCCTTCATCTCTTCCCTCTTGGCGGCGATCACATCGTCCACACGGAGGACCATGGTGGCGGCCTCGGCGGCGGACTTTATGGCCTGCGTCTTTACCTTCAGCGGCTCCACCACACCCATAGCCAGCATATCGGCAGGCTCTCCCGTGGTCAGGTTCAATCCATAGTTCTTCATGCCCTGGCCGTGCTTGGCCCGCAGGCCCGCCAGGGTGTCCACAGGATCAAAGCCTGCGTTCTCCGCCAGCGTCAAGGGAATGGACTCGACCGCTTCGGCAAAAGCCCTAATGGCCAGCTGCTCGCGTCCTTCCAGGGTGGAGGCGTACTGCCTCAGCCTCTCTGCCACCCTGATCTCAGGAGCCCCGCCGCCGGGAACGATCTTTCCGGAGCGGATGACATCCAGGACGACGTTATGCGCATCATCCAGGGCCCTCTCCATCTCCTCCAGGAACTGCTCCGAAACGCCGTGCAGGATGATGGATACCGCCTTGGCCTTCTCGCAGCCCTCCACGAAGATCATCTGCTTGTCCTTGCCTACTTTTCGCTCTTCCACTAGCGTGGCCTGGCCCAGGTCCCGAGACGTGACCTGCAAGACGTCTCCCACCAGCCTGGCTCCGGTGGCCAGGGCCAGCATCTTCAGATCCTCTTGCTTGACCCGGCGGGCAGCCAGAATTCCGTTCTTGGCCAGATAATGCTGGGCCACGACCCCGATGCCCTTCTCGCAGAAGACCACGTTGGCCCCAGCTGAGACTATGGCCTCGACCTGCTCTTTAATGATCTTCTCCTCTCCTTCTTTGAAGGTGGCGAGGTTCTTGGCCTCGGTGATGGTGATCTTGGCATCCGTGTCCAGCTTCTTCAGCTCCAGGGTGCCCTCCAGGAGCATGATCCTGGCGTTCTCGACTTTTTTGGGCATCTCCGGGTTCGTCCGCTCCTTCTCCACCACTATGCCGTAGTTTATGACTGAATCCTCAATTCTTCCGCCCGGGATCTTCACGATCTTGATATTCTCTTCAATGTCCTTGCCTTGCGAGCCTGCCACAGCCAAGGCCGCGTCCACGGAGATCTGGGCCAGCGTTTCCATGGCGATCTCGATGCCTTTTCCTATCATGGCGGTCTGGGCGATCTTCAGAAGCGTCTTTGAATCGCTGGAGACGTCAATGGCCATCTCCTGCAGTATCTCCTGGGCCCTGGCCTGAGCCTGCTTGTATCCCAGAACGATGACCGTGGGGTGGACATCCAGATCAATGAGGGCCTCGGCCTTCTCCAGCAGCTTGCCGGCGATGATCACCGCCGTGGTGGTGCCGTCTCCGATCTCGTCATCCTGAGCCTTGGCCACCTCGACGATCATCTTGGCCACGGGGTGCTCGATGTCCATCTCTCTGAGGATGGTGGCGCCGTCATTGGTAATAGTAGCATCTCCGCTGCCGTCGATGAGCATCTTGTCCATTCCCTTTGGTCCAAGAGTGGTCCGGACGGCCTCGGCTACCGCCTTAGCCGCCAAGATGTTCTTATGCTGCACATCCTTTCCGGTCTCTCGTTTGCTTCCTTCTTTTAGTATTATTATTGGTACGCCGCCTAAACCTGCCAAATCAAGTCCTCCCCGACTTTTTTCCTATTACCAGTTTGAAGTTCTATATAAAAGATTCGCATGATCGCAGGTCTCAAATTATATGCAGCGCAGCACATATATAGTCTATATAGAAAGCTCTATATAGCCGCTTCTCGTCTCAAGGGTCTGCCGGGAAAAGAAAGAAATCCCAAGATCAAATCTCACTGGCAACGACGTAAAAGGGATCTGTGGTGACCTCTAAGATCATCTCCAAGAATCTGAACCTCTGGTATGGGGAAAAGCAAGCCCTCAAGGACATCTCCCTGGAAATTCCTGAAAAGAAAATAACCGCGCTCATCGGCCCGTCCGGCTGCGGCAAGTCTACATTCATACGCTGCCTGAACAGGATGAACGATCTTGTGGACAAGATCAGGATTGACGGCGAAGTCCTTTATGATGATATTAATATTTACGGGAGAGATGTTGATGTGGTGGAATTGCGGAAGAGAATAGGAATGGTCTTTCAAAAGCCCAATCCCTTCCCCATGTCCATCCGTGACAACGTCGCCTACGGCCCGAGGATTCACGGGCTGAAAAATATCGACCGGATAGTGGAGCGCAGCCTGAAGGATGCCGCCCTCTGGGGAGAGGTCAGCGAGAGGCTGGACCAGCCCGCTTTGGGCCTCTCCGGCGGCCAGCAGCAGAGGCTCTGCATAGCCAGGACCCTGGCCATGAGGCCGGATGTCATTTTATTTGACGAGCCCTGCAGCGCCCTCGATCCTATATCCACGAGCAAGATCGAGAGCCTCATGGAGACCCTGAAGGACAACTACACTCAGGTGATAGTCACCCACAATATGCAGCAGGCAGCCAGGGTCTCGGAATGCACCGCTTTCTTCTTGATGGGAGAGCTGATAGAGGTAGGGGCGACGAAGCGCATCTTTGAGATGCCAAGAATGAAGAGCACTGAGGATTATATTACGGGAAGGTTCGGATGAGGTTTGTGAAGGGGGAGGGATGATGAGCCCGTACAGGGAGAGATACCGCAGAGAGCTGGACGAGCTGAAGGATCTGACAGGGGACCTGGCGAATCAGGTTAACTCTGCCATCTACAATTCGGTGATGGCCTTGTGTGATTCAAATGTGGAACTGGCCAGAGAGGTAATAAAGCAGGATGAGAAGGTGGACGACCAGAGCCAGAAGATCGAAAACCTGTGTATGGAACTGCTAGCCCTGCAGCAGCCCATGGCAAAAGACCTGAGGAGAATCATAGGCGTCCTGAAGATTGGCATAGACCTGGAGAGGATAGGCGATCTGGCGGTGGACGTGGCCAGAGTAACGGCACAATCGAAAGATAAGACCCCGATAACCAAGCTGGAGTACATACCCCGTATGGGGGAGATCGACCGAAATATGCTCACCCAGGCCATGGATGCATTGATGAGGGGCGATGCTGATCTGGCCAGGCAGGTCACCAAGTGGGACTACGAGATAGATGGGCTTTATGTAAAAGCAAGAGACAAGCTGTTGAAGATGATAATTGAGAGGCCAGAGGTGATAAACCAGGGCACATCGCTGCTCATGGTGAACCGACATCTGGAAAGGATCGGAGATCATATCTGCAACATCTGCGAGACCGTCGTCTACATGGTGGAAGCAAAAAGGGAACATCTCAACTAAGGTATTTATGGACACGAGAAAAGTTCAGAGGACCGGCAAGTCCACTTTTATAGTCTCCCTGCCCAAGAACTGGGCGACTAAGAACGGGATACAGGCTGGCTCGATAATTTACATCCATCAAGGCGATAATGGAGCTTTGACGCTGTCCACAGACCGCTCCGAAAGAGATCTGCGGGCGAGGCTGGACATCGGAGACAAGTCAGGAGAGCATCTGGTAAGGGACATAATAGGATGCTATGTGGGAGGATACCGGACCATCGAGGTATTCTCCGGTCACATGTCTATGGCCCAGAAGAAGGATCTGCACCAGATTGTGAACAAGCTCATTGGGCCGGAGATCCTGGAGGAGACCATAAACAAGGTGGTCATCCAGGATCTGCTCAGCTCCGAGGAGCTTCAGGCGGAGAAGGCACTGAAACGTATCAGGACAGTGGTGAAATCCATGATTCAGGACTCCCTGTCTGCCCTGCAAAGCGACAACAAAGAGCTGGCCATGGACGTGATCCAGAGGGACAATGATGTGGACAGGCTCAACCTTCTCATCGCTCGCCAGTTCACTGAGGTCCTGAGATCCGGCTCGGTGAGGCAGGAGACCCTTAACCCCATCACGGCCTTTAACTACATGCAGGCGGCATCAAATCTGGAGAGAATCGCGGACCATGCCCATAAGATTGCAGAGATCGCCAGCAAGTGCAGCAGCCCCCTGCCAGAGGAGCTGAAAGAGGAGCTTTCCAGCATAGAATCCCTGCTGTGCGGCCTCATAGACGACTCGC
>Ga0315277_10008287_pt1 | contig 13385 bp, 10 predicted proteins | sample YL17G05_15_MG_FD_203695 | JGI IMG/M metagenome (GOLD analysis project Ga0315277, IMG submission 203695) | Sediment microbial communities from Yellowstone Lake, YNP, Wyoming, USA - YL17G05_15 | ecosystem: Environmental > Aquatic > Freshwater > Lake > Sediment | place: USA: Wyoming | collected...
GGCCGTCGGCCCGTTCGACGGTCAGGCGCACGTCTCCCTGCCACGGGTAGTCGGTCTCCATGCGCACGGCCACGCTGCGGCCAGGCTCCAGTGTGGCGTGCACGGTGGCGGATCCGTACTGGTGGATCTGCAGCCCGGCCGGGTCATGGGTGGCAAAGTAGTGGCCGAGCGATGCGATCAGGCGCATGACGTTGGGCGGGCAGCACGCGCACGAGTACCATTCCGCCCGCTCGGCCCCGCCCCGGCTGAGCAGGGGGTTGACGTAGAAGAACCGGCGGCCGTCCAACGACACGCCGCTCAAGAAGCCGTTGAGAAGCGCGCGCTCGATCAGGTCAGCAAAGCGCGCCTCGCCCGTGGCCAGCAGCATGCGCCAGTTCCACAGGATGCTGGCGATGGCGGCGCAGGTCTCGCAGTAGCCACGATCGTTGGGCAGCTCGTAAGGCTCGCCGAACGCTTCCCCCTCGTACCGCGAGCCGAGCCCACCGGTGACGTACAGTTTGCCGCTCGTCACGTCCTGCCACTGGCGGGTGGCGGCCTCGAACAGGGCGTGCTCGCCGGTCTCCAGATAGGCGTCGGTGACGCCCGCCAGGAGATACAACTGCCGCACCGCGTGGCCGGCGACCGCCGTGGCCTGGCGGACCGGCACGTGGTCCTGGTAATGGGCCGGATCACGACCCCCTGCCAGGGTCCCGCGGCCACGCTGGTCGAGGAAGGTACCGGCCAGTTCCAGGTAGCGCGGCTGGCCGGTCTCGCGGTACAGTTCCACGAGCGCCATCTCGATCTCGGGGTGCCCGGGCGTCCCCGCGCGCCGGCCCGAGCCGAACACTGAGTAGATGTGGTCGGCGAACCGGCACGCCACGTGCAGCAGGTTTGTGTCGCCGGTGGCGCGGCGGTGGGCTACGGCTGCCTGGATCAGGTGGCCGGCGCAGTACAATTCGTGGCCATCCCTCAGATTCCTCCAACGCTGGCCTGGCTCGGCCACCTGGTAGTAGGAATCGAGATAGCCGTCGTCAGCCTGAGCGGCGGCGATCAACTCGATGGTCTCAGCGGCGATCCGTCGCAGTTCGTCGTCGGGGCCGTTGGCCAACTCCCACCCGAGCGCTTCCAGCCACTTGTACAGGTCCGAGTCCATGAACAGCGGGCCACGGTATGGGCCTTCGGCCAGGCCCGCCGCCAGGCGCAGGTCGTGGAAATTGCCTGCCCGCTCGAGCATCTGGTGGCCGTGCGGCAGGCTGGCCTTCCGGTTGATGGTCTGCCTGGTATGCCAGAAGCCGCCGGTCAGCACGACGCTGCCCACGGGCAGGGTGTGCCAGTGGGCGTATGGGCTGTGGGAGGTGTCGGTGGGGCCCGGTGCAGCGTCTGGAAGGGATGGAGTGCACATCGTTGGTGTTATAGGCGCAGGGTTTGGCCTGTGACCAGGCCGGCCAGCAAGGGAGCGCCCGGGGCGAGCCCTTGCGGGGCGGCCACAGAAGCCACCCCCTCGGCGATGGGAGCACCGGCTTTCCAATCCGACCAGGACTGGCCCCCGTCGCGAGAGATGAGCAACGCCGCGCCCATGACTGCCAGGACGTCCGGCTGGGTCGGGAACTCGGGCGAGAGTACGATCCCATTCACCGCGTCCATCACCACGTCCTGGCCCAGGCGCGTCCACGTGCGCCCTCGATCGTCGGACCGGAAGAGCCCACAGGATTCCGTACCGGCGAACAGGATGCCGTCGCGGGTGTAGTGGGGAGAGAGGGCCAGGCTGAGCACCGGGGCAAAATCCAGAGGGAAGTCCACTTCCCGCCAGGCGCGCCCGCCGTTGGTGCTGCGGAAGATGCCGCTCTCCGTGCCGACGAAGAGCGTGTCGTCGTCGGCAAAGTGGGGAGAGAGCGCCATGCACAGGACGTGCAGGTCCAGCAGGCCAAAGTTCCAGGCGGACCAGCGGTTCCCCCGGTCGGCCGAGCGAAAGACGCCGTCCTCTACCGTCCCGGCGAACAGCGTGCCGTCGTAGACGAAATTCGGCGACACGGCGAGCGCGGAGACGAGTGGCGGCGGAGGGGGGAACATGGCCACGTTCCAATTTTCGCCGCCGTCCGCCGAGCGCAAGACGCCGCCCTGGCTGCCGGCAAACAGGCTGTGGTCAGAGTCGAAGGCGGGTGAGAGGGCCACGGCCGTTGTCGCCAGGGGGGCTTGCAGGTCGAGCGAGCCGTAGAGCGAGCGCCAGGTCAGGCCGCTATCGTCGGAGCGGTACAGCCCAGAGGAGCGGGCGGCGAAGCAGACGCCATCCTGGGCAAAGCAAGGCGATGCCGCCAGGGCGTACACGAGGTCCTCAATCGAGGTCTGTACTGTGGTTACGTCGTCCATCGTCGTCATCTCCTGTCTGGCTACGCGGTTTCTACGGCCTCTTTGGGCTTCTTATGGTGGACCAGCACGTCCACCGTCAGGGCGAGGGCGGCACTGGCGACGGCGCTGTACACCGCCTCGCGCACCACGCTGGCCGCGTCAAAGATGCCCGCCTGGGCTACGTCCACCACCTGGGCGGACCGCACGTCGAACCCGCAGCCGGGTCCGGCGTGCTTGATCTCGCCCATGACCTCGCTGGCGTCGTATCCGGCGTTGGTGATGATGGTACGGGTTGGTTGTTCCAGCGCCTCGATCAGGATGCGGCAGGCAGCGCGCTGATCGGGATCGGTGCTCTGGTCGAGCATCTGGCGCAGGGCGGGGCGGCAGGCCAGCAGCGCCACGCCGCCGCCGGGCAGGATGCCGTCCATAATCGCGCCGCGCACTGCATCGGACGTGCGCTCCGCCAGTTCCTTACGGGCATTGATGTCCAGTTCACTGGTGCCCCCGATCCACAGCGTGGCCGACCCGCCCATCAGTTTGCCGATGCGTTCGCGGAGTTTCTTGCGCGTTTCGGGATCGTCGGAGCGGGCAAAGGCCGCCCGCAGGTTGGCGATGTGCTGGCGCAGGGCGCGGGGGTCCGCCTGGCCTCCCACGATACCGAAGTTGTTGCGATCGGCCCACACCCGGCGCGCGTGCCCCAGGTCCTCGAGGGTCACCTGGCGCAACGTGTAGCCCGCGGCCTTGACAAACGGGCGTCCACCGGTCAACACGGCCAGGTCATCCAGCGCAGCCACGCGGTCACCCAGCGCCAGTCCCGGGGCCTTGACAGCGACGGCCTGGAACTGGGCGGGGTCACGGCTGAGCGCCACCACCAGGTTGACCACACTGTCGGAGAGTTTGGTGGTCACGATCATGAGTGTGCGAATTTTGGCCTTGACCACCTTGTCCAGCACAGGCACCAGGTGGCGGGGGTCTTCGATCTCGAGGTCGCTGATCAAGATAGCGGCGTTTTCCAGGTCCGTCCGCAACCTGGAGCGGTCGGTGATCATGGCGGGGGAGTAGATGCCCGCCTGCCAGTACATGCCTTCCACGTATTCCCGTTCCAATTCCCGGCTGCGACCGGAGCGGACCTCCAGCCGGCCGTGCTCGCCGAGGATGTCGAAGATTTCGCCGAGCATTTTGGCCAGGGGGGCGTCGTAGCAGATGGATTCGGCGATCTGGGTCAGTTTCTCCCTGTCTTCCACGGGGATGGCCATGCCGGCCAGTTCGTCGAGGGCCACGCGCAGCCCGGCTTCCAGGTAATGGCGGAGCCGCATCGCGTTGCCACCGGAGACGAGGTAACGTAGGCCCTGGTTGTAGATTGACTGGAATATCACGGCTGCGGTGGCGGCCCCATCGCCGATTTTCTCGTGCAGCCGCCACAGCATGTGGCGCACAAACATGGCCCCCATGTCCTCGTCGCGGTTGGGGATTTGGATGATGCGGCGGGCGATGATGCCGCCATCGTCGAGGAGTTCGGGCATGCCCGAGGAGACGACCTTGGCGATGGCGACGATGCGTGGCAGGGGGCCCAGGGTCGGGCGCACGACGTCCACCATCTGGTTGATGCCTCGCTGGAAGCCTTTATAGGCGGCGGGTTGAAAGATGACGCGTCGGGTCTTCGATTTCTCCATCCGGTAGAGTGCCTCCTGAGTCAGCGTTATGGGGCGGTATTATACCACAGTTTAGAAACCAGGTTTTTCCCAAAAACCTGGTTTCTTAGCCCTCATCAAACAACAGCTGCTCAATGACTTTGAAATCCTGGTCGCGGTACGATTCTACAAAGGCTTTATAGTCCTGCGGCGAGCAAAACTGCGAAAGGACAACGCCGGGCACTGGTAAGGTGCCTGCGCGAAGGCCGATGTAATCCCGATAACTGGAGAAGGTCCATTCCTCTGCTTGCGTTACCAGACCAGCCGTGACCGGGTTCAGGTGAATATACCGGGATAGGTGCAGCAGATACTCATCCTTGTCCACCCAGGCAGCCTGAAAGGGCCCTTGGAAGAGTGGGCCAACGCGTCCCTGCTGTGTGTTGATAGCCTTGGTGTAAGACAGACCGAAGGGCTGCATGATCCGGGCGGCCAGGTCGTCGGTATTCAGGTAGACCAGCAGATGGTAGTGTGTGGGCATGAGGCAGTAGGCCAGGATATCTACCAGTGCGGGCAGGAAGTAATGCCTGAGGCGTTTGAAGTAGCCCCAGTTCTCAGTGCAAAAGAAGATAGGCTGGCGGTTGATGCCACGATTGTACAGATGGTAGTAATGGCCGGCACGGAACTCGATCTTGCGATACGGCATGATTCGCCCCTGAGGTCCTGAGAAACCAGGTTTTTGGGAAAAACCTGGTTTCTTACTCGCCTGGTCGCTAGGCCCAGGTAGTAAGGAGTGCTTCGATCTCTTGGATTCTCGATTGCATATCCAGCCTGCGGTAGATTTCAAGGGCTTCTAGCAGCATTTGCCTGGCGACTTGTTTTTTCCCAGCGTCAATCTCAATCTGGGCCAGTCTCCGCAGTGCATCAGCGATCTCATCAAGGCGGTTTACCCGCTTGACATTGGACAAGGCTTCTTCCCAGAACTCTCTGGCTTGTTGGAGGTTACCTCGCTGGCTCGCTACACCACCCAGGATGTTCAATGAGCGCGCGACACGTTCCAGATCATTGAGCTGGCGGGCAGACGCAAGTACATCGTTACTCAACCTCCAGGCAGTATCTAGATCGCCTTGCTCTAACGCCACGTCTGCAATATTAGCGGTGACAAAGTAAACAAACTGCCTGTCTCCACTTGATCGGTAGAATGCGAGCGCTTCTTCAAACAGCCGCTTTGCGTGTTCAAGATCACCGCGCACTTGCAAAACGCGCCCCAGTTGCCGTTTGGCATGAGCAACGAATGGCTCGTTATCAAGCCGCTCGAACACAGCCAACGCTTGTACTACTTGCTCCTCCGCTGAATGCAGATCTCCCCGGTGACGACAAATCCATCCAACAGGCCATACCCGAAACATTGCAGCATAAAGTTCGTCACCCAGCCCAGTGGCTATCGCAATAGCCTGCTGGCCTAGCGCCATTGCATCGTTCCAATAGCCGCGGACCCCCATGAAGTCGTTGATACTGAAGAAGGTACTCATAGCCAGATTGGCACACTGATTCTGCCAGCACCACCGAATGATCGCCAGAAGGTTTGGCAACTCATGCTCCAATTGAGTATACCCCTCTTCGCTCCAGAAGCCACCATATTTCTTGCTGAATGCCTGGAAATACTCCGCCAGACGCTGATGGGCGGCGCGCAATGCCTCTGCCTCTCCCTTCATGTTCGCTTCGGCGAACGCCCGCGTCAACGGGTGGATACTGTACCGCCGCCGGGCCAGGTCCAGTTCGTCCGTCGCATCCACCAGCGACATCTCGACCAGTTGTCCCAGGGCTTCGTCGAGATCGTAGTGGTGCATGTCGCTGGCGGCCTCGATCCCCGCGCGGGAGGCGGAAGTGGCGAAAATGGGCATCACCACGAGCACCTGCCGGGCGCTGGCGGATAGCAGGCCCCAGGAACGGGCAAAGATCGTGTCAAAGATGCTGCCCCGGGCCTCGTGCAGGGCCGCCAGGACGGTGTCCAGCGATTGCCCCTTCTGCTTGATCTGCCCCACTGCCCACTTGATCGCCAGCGGAGCGCCGCCCGTGGCCTGATATAGGTGCGATAGCAGCGAGTCTTCGGCGTGCTCCAGGGACGCCAACCCCAGCCGCCGGCCTTCGTTGCGGATGACGGCCAATGCCTCCGGTTCGGTCAGGCCCTTGAGCGAGATGGCCCACACGTGGCGCAGCTTTTGTTCGCGCGTGGTGATCAGCGCCTTGGACGGCTCTGGCAGGTCGTGCAGAAAGTCGCGCACCCCCTCGTCGGTGATCGTCTCCAGGTTGTCCACGATCAGCAGGTAGGGCTTTTCCTGGAGCAACTTGCGTACGGCGACGCGCTTGTCCTCGATCGGTTGCTGGGCGATGCCCGGGTATTCCAGGGTACGCGCGACAGCGTCGAGCAGCGCGTTCAGGGTGAGATCGCGGTCCTTGGCCGTGGTCCAGATGAGGCCGCTGAAGGTAGGGATGCCGTCGGTTGGACCTTCGCTCCTGCTGGCGCGCAGGCACTCGTGGGCTACTTCCAGCGCCAGCACGGTCTTGCCGATGCCGCCGATGCCGTCAATGCTGACCAGGTACGGGCGTGACCGCAGCGCCTCGTAGACCCGGGCCTTTTCCGCTGCCCTGCCGATAAAGTCCGTGCGGGACGGCAGGTTGTGGGGGATGGTTGGAGAGGGTGGGGGTGGTAAAGCCGGCGGTTCTTGGCGGGGCTGCTCTGCCTTCCTGCGCCGCTTCTGGAGATAGTCCAGCACCTGCACGACACCAGCGGCGATGCCGACGACGACTCCTATACCGGCTCCTATACTGGCGATGATCGTCCAGACGGTCATACACGCCTCTCTTAACCGCGATTGGTCTTGGTCTGTGGCGAGACCTGGTGGTGGACTGTGGCCCAGTATAGCATGCTCTGGCTCAAATACGAAATCGGTTGCCTGCAAGACAGAAACCAGGTTTCTCCCAGAAACCTGGTTTCTCTGGTTTTGACCAGCCCTCCAGAGTGTGTTATCATCTTCGCGTCCGATCTGCGAGGAGGGCTGGGAAGCATGGTGTGTCGAGGGATTCGAGGGGCTACCGGCGTGGACGCCAACGAGGCCGGGGCGATTGTGGCGGCGACGCGCGAGTTGTTGGAGCGCATCGTCGCCGCCAATGCTGTGTCGGTGCAGGACGTGGCCGCGGTGCTCTTCACCGCGACGGACGACCTGGATGCAGCCTATCCGGCCCGCGCGGCGCGCGAGATGGGATGGACGAATGTGCCGCTATTGTGTGCGCAGGAGATGGCGGTCACGGGTAGCCTGCCGCGCTGCGTGCGGGTGTTGGTGCTGTGGAATACCGACCGCTCTCCCGACCGGGTGCGGCACGTGTACCTGGGACGGGCGCGGGCGCTGCGGCCCGACCTGGCGGAGGAATAGAGCATGATCGTGGTCATGAGGCCGGGCGCGACGCAGGCCCAGGTCGCCGAGGTGGTGGACCCCCAGGCCGTGCCACTGGTGGCCCAGTACGCCGACGTGCTGCAGGTCGGCGCGCGTCACATGCAGCACACGGCACTGTTGCACGCCGTCGGGGAGGCGCGGCAGCCGGTCCTCCTCAAGCGCGGGATGATGGCCACGCTCGAGGAGTGGCTGATGGCCGCCGAGTACATTCTCTCCCGTGGCAACGACCAGGTGATCCTGTGCGAGCGGGGCATCCGCACGTTCGAGCCGTACACCCGACACACGCTCGACATCAACGCCGTGCCGTTGCTCGAGCAACTGAGCCACCTGCCGGTGGTGGTGGACCCCAGCCACGGCACAGGCCGGTGGGACCTGGTGGAGCCGGTCGCGCGGGCGGCGGTAGCCGCCGGGGCCGATGGACTGCTCGTCGAGGTGCATCCTCACCCCGAGGAGGCGCTCTCGGACGGGGTGCAGGCGCTCACGCCAGACCGTTTTGCCGCGCTGATGCGGAGCCTGCAGGCGGTGGCCGAGGCAGTGGGACGGACGGTATGAGCCGGCTGGTGGTGCGTTCCGGGGGGCCGCTGCGCGGGCGGGTGCGCGTGCCGGGGGACAAGTCCATCGCGCAGCGGGCGGTGCTGCTGGGTGCGTTGGCCGAGGGGGAGAGCCGGATCACTGGCTTTCCGCTGTCGGGTGATTGCCTGGCGATGGTGGCTTGTGTGCGGGGGTTGGGGGTCGAGGTCCTCACCCTCACCCCTGCCCCTCTCCCTGGGAGGGAGAGGGGAGAGCCCACCCTCACTCCTGGCTTCTCTCCCTGGGAGGGAGAGGGGGGAGGAGTGATGTTGGTTGTGGGTGGGCGGGGGTTGGGCGGGCTGCGGGCGCCTGCCGGGCCGCTGGACTGTGTGCGGTCGGGGACGACCATGCGGCTGCTGGTGGGGGTGCTGGCGGGCCAGCCGTTCGAGAGCACCCTCACCGGCGACCCGCAGTTGTTGCGCCGGCCGATGGGGCGCGTCGTCGTACCGCTCCGCCGCATGGGAGCGGAGATTGAGACGGTGGATGGGCACGCCCCGCTCGTCGTGTGCGGGCGGCCGTTGCGCGGCTGCGACCACGTGTTGCCGGTCGCCAGCGCCCAGGTCAAGAGCGCGCTGCTGCTGGCCGGGCTGTGGGCCGCTGGCCCGACCACCGTCCGCCAGCCGGGGCCGGCCCGCGACCACACCGAGCGCATGCTGGCGGCGATGGGGGCCGGTGTCGAGACAGCCGGGCTGGCGGTCACGCTGAATCCATCCCGATCCCTCTCTCCGCTCTCGCTGTGCATACCGGGGGACGTGTCATCGGCGGCCTTTCCATTGGTCACGGCGGTGTTAGTGCCCGGCTCGGAGGTCACGGTCGAGGGGGTGGGCATCAATCCGACTCGCACGGGCCTGCTGGAGGTGCTGCGGGCGATGGGAGCCGGGGTGGCCGTGGACGGCGAGCGCGAGGAGGGGCACGAGCCGGTGGCCGACGTGACGGTGCGGGCGTCGCACCTGCAAGGCGTGGAGGTTGGCGGCGAGCGGGTCGTGCGCATGATTGACGAGCTCCCGGTGCTGGCGGTGGCCGCCACGCAGGCGCACGGCACGACAGTCGTGCGCGACGCGGGCGAACTGCGGGTCAAGGAGAGCGACCGGATCGCGACAGCCGTGGCCGAACTGCGGGCGCTGGGCGCGCGCATCGAGCCGTTGCTCGACGGGTTCGTCGTGGAAGGGCCGACCCCGCTGCACGGCGGGGTGGCCGAGAGCCATGGCGACCACCGGCTGGCGATGGCGCTGGCGGTGGCCGGCCTGATTGCGGAGGGGGAGGTCGTGATCGAGGACGCGGACTGTATCGCCGATTCCTTCCCCGGCTTCGTCGAGTTGATGCGAAGCCTGGGAGCGGAAGTAGCCACTCGTAACGCGTAATGCGTGGTGCGTATTGCGTGTTCCGTCGTCATCTGTCACGTAGCACGCAACACGCAACACGCAACACGCAACACGTTTCACGTTTCACGGAACACGAACCACCGGGGTGTAGCAATGACCATTGATGGACATACGCAGTTGGTCGGATTGATCGGGTGGCCGGTGGAGCATAGCCTGTCGCCGGTGATGCACAACGCGGCCTTCGACGCGCTGGGCTTGAACTGGCGCTACGTCCCGTTGCCGGTGAGGCCCGGGCAGGTCGAGGTGGCTGTCAGGGGGCTGGCCGCGCTGGGTTTCCGGGGCGCCAACGTGACGGTGCCGCACAAGCAGGCGATCATGCCCGCGCTCAACTCGATCGAGGTCAACGCCCGCGAACTCGGGGCGGTCAACACGCTCGTCATCGGGCAACGCACGGACAGAGCGCCGGTCATCATGGGCTGCAACACCGACGACCAGGGCTTTATCGGCGCACTGCGGCAGGGCAGGTTCGAACCGGAGGATGGGGGGCAGGCGGTCGTGGTGGGGGCGGGCGGCGCGGCGCGGGCGGTGGTCTACGGCCTGCTGTGGGCCGGGATCGGGGGAGTCGTGGTGCTGAACCGTACCCTGCAACGGGCACAGGCGCTGGTCGCGGACCTGGGTCGCCGTCCCCAGGATGCGGCCCGCCTGCAGGCGCTAGCGCTCACGGAGGAGACGTTGGTCGAGTCGGCCCGGGCGGCGGACCTGCTGGTGAACGCGACGAGCGTGGGGATGTGGCCGCACGTAGCAGGCTCCTTATGGCCCGAAGGGGTGCCCATCCCGAGCAGCCTGACCGTGTGCGACCTGGTCTACAACCCGCTGGAGACGTGCCTGTTGCAGCAGGCCCGGCGGGCGGATGTACGCACGATTGATGGGCTGGGGATGCTGGTGCGGCAGGGGGCGCTGGCGCTCGACCTGTGGGCGAACCAGGGCCTGGACGTCAGCGAGGTGGCTGCATGGATGCGGGAGGCGTGTGAGCGAGTGCTGAGGAGGTAACGTGTTGCGATTTCTGACCGCAGGGGAGTCCCATGGCCCCCGCCTCACGGCCATCGTGGAGGGACTGCCGGCCGGGTTGGCGGTGGATGTGGAGGGGATCAACCGGGACCTGGCCCGCCGGCAGAGGGGCTACGGCCGCAGCGCACGCATGGCGCTCGAGCAGGACCGTGTGGAGATTCTGGGCGGGGTGATCGCGGGCCGCACGACCGGAGCGCCGGTGGCGCTCTCCATCGAGAACCGCGATTGGGTCCACTGGCGCGACCGGTGGGCGGCGGGGGACCTGCCGCGGATGAGCGTGCCGCGCCCGGGCCACGCCGACTATGCGGGGATGGTCAAGTACGGGCTGGACGACGCGCGCCCGGTGGCGGAGCGGGCCAGCGCGCGCGAGACGGCGGCGCGGGTGGCGGTGGGGGCACTGGCGAAGCAGTTGCTGGCCGCCGTCGGCATCGCCGTCGGCAGCGTCGTCACCGAGATCGGGGGCGTCGTGGCAACCGTGCCGGGCCTGCCGCCGGAGGAACTGTGGGCACTGGCGGAAGCGAGCGACGTAGGCTGCCCCGACGAGCAGGCGGCCGGGCGGATGAGGGCGGCAATTGACGAGGCGCGCGAGGCCGGTGATTCGCTGGGTGGCGTCTTCGTCGTCACCGCCACGGGGGTGCCGGTGGGACTGGGGAGCCACGTCCACTGGGACCGGCGGCTCGACGCACGCCTGGCGGCGGCGGTTATGTCCATCCCGGCGGTCAAGGGGGTGGAGATCGGCCCGGCGTTCGAGAACGCGCGGCGGCGTGGAACGCAAGTGCAGGACGAATTCGAATTTCTCATTTCTCATTTCTCATTCCTCACTCCTGCCCGCTCTACCAACCGCGCGGGGGGGATCGAGGGGGGGATGAGCAACGGGCAGCCGATCGTGGTGCGGGCGGCGATGAAGCCCATTCCGACAGTCCTGGCGCCGCTGCGTTCGGTGGACCTGGCCACGGGGGAAGAGGCCTCGGCCCGCTACGAACGTGCGGACGTGTGCGCGGTGCCGGCGGCGGCGGTCGTGGGGGAGGCGATGGTGGCGTGGGTGCTGGCGGAGGCGGTGGAGGAGAAGTATGGGGGGGATAGTTTGGGGCGGCTGGAAGGGAAGGAGGGAAAGGGAGGAAGGGAGGGGAGGGAAGGGGTGGAAGAAGTCGAGGGGGCTTGAGGTGGAGATGGCAGGATGAACAACGTGGTGTTGACGGGGTTTATGGGCACGGGCAAGACGGCCGTCGGCAGGGAGGTGGCCCGGCGGTTGGGACGGCGGTTCGTGGACATGGATGCGGAGATCGAGGCGCGGGCGGGCAAGTCCATCCCGCGCATTTTTGCCGATGGTGGTGAAGCGGCGTTCCGGGAGATGGAAGCAACCCTGTGCCAGGAATTGAGCGCACAGGAGGGGCTGGTGATCGCCAGTGGCGGCGGGACACTGCTGGATGCTGCCAACCGGGCGTCGCTGTTGGGGGGCGGGATCGTAGTGTGCCTGGCCTGCGACGTGGACGAGATCCTGCGGCGGTTGCGCGAAGGGCCCCGCTCCGGCCGGCCCCTTCTGAACGTGGCCGACCCACGCGCGGAGGTCGAGCGGTTGCTGGAAGCGCGCCGCCCGGCTTACGCGACTATCCCGTGGCAGGTGGATACGACCTGCCTTTCGGTCGAGCAGGTCGCCGCGCGGGTGGTGAAGATCGTCGAGGATGTACCGCGAGACGTGGTAGAGGCGGTCCTGTGTGGGATGGGAGCCAGGATCGGGGATCGGGGATCAGGGATCGGGGATCAGGGACCAGGGGCCAGGGACCAGAGGGCACAGGGCGCGGACTGCCAATCGCAGGCCGTGGATGGCGAATCACAACCCGCAATCCGCAATCCGCAATCCGCAATCTCCAATCTCAGGGTGCTCGTTCTGCATGGCCCCAACCTCAATCTGCTGGGGCGGCGGGAGCCGGAAGTTTATGGCCGCGTGACGTTGGATGAGGTCAACGCCGCGCTGCGGGAGGCGGCGGCAGCGCGCGGGGCGGAGGTGCGTATCGTGCAATCCAACCACGAGGGGGCGTTGATTGACGCGCTGCACGAGGCGATAGGGTGGGCCGACGGCGTCCTCATCAACGCCGGTGGGTACACGCACACGAGCGTGGCGCTGCGGGACGCGCTCGTAGCGGTTGGGCTACCTGCCGTAGAGGTACACCTCTCGAACGTCTACGCCCGCGAGCACTTCCGCCACGAGTCGCTCATCGCGCCGGTGTGCATCGGGCAGGTCAGCGGGTTCGGCTGGCGCAGTTATCTTTTGGGGCTGACGGCGCTGCTGGACTACCTGGAAAGAGCGGGAAGGCGAAGAGATCACGGGACCGCCAGTTCCGCCATCATGTGAGAGATGAACCAGGAGCCGTTCCCCGTCAGGCGCAGGTTAGAACACGGATCAGCAGGGCTAATGGATTCGACCAGGGCTGATTCCTGCCAGCGGCGGAAGAGCACTTCGGCGCGCTCCTGGCCCAGCACGTCGGCGAACAGGCCTGGAGGGATGCGCGCCGACAGGAGGGCGACCTCCAGCGAGTGCAACTGGTTTTCGAGCGCATTCCGCCGCAGCCCACCTTGCAGCCCGGGGAAGGCCGGGGTGACGCTCTGGCAGTACGCCTTGTACTCCGGGTGGCGATAGTGGTAGTCGCCGAAGACGCCGTCGGCGATGGTGCCCAGCGCCAGGCAATCCTCTCCCCGCTCCGGGAAGGTAAAGTAGAGATTGGTGTCGCGCGCGCGTGCCAGATGGTTGAACAGCGTTTTCCGGTAGCCCAGGGAGATGAGCAGACGCGAGGCGGCTTGCATCAGGAGGTAGTTGGCCAGGCGCTGGCGACTGGCCAGGCCGTACTGCTCGGCGAACCGGCGGTTGCGCGAAGAGAGTTGCAGTTCGTACAGGGAGAAGCCGTCCACGCCCACCGTCTCCAACGCGTGGACGTCGGCCAGCGCCCCTGCCAGGGTCTGGCCGGGCAGGCCGAGGATGAGGTCTACGCTGACGATCCAGCCCAGGCTCACCGCTGCGG
>Ga0315277_10008288_pt1 | contig 13385 bp, 13 predicted proteins | sample YL17G05_15_MG_FD_203695 | JGI IMG/M metagenome (GOLD analysis project Ga0315277, IMG submission 203695) | Sediment microbial communities from Yellowstone Lake, YNP, Wyoming, USA - YL17G05_15 | ecosystem: Environmental > Aquatic > Freshwater > Lake > Sediment | place: USA: Wyoming | collected...
TATGAAACTAAAGTTAAAAGTAGAGAATTAGGAATAGAAAAATCTCATATAAACGATGCCTTTGTTATTGCTGGTGGAAGTATTCAAGATAGAAGCAAATCATTCATTATGATACAAAAAAGAAAAAACAATAGATGCTTGCAATTAAATAGAAAAGGATTCAAGCCATCAATTAAAAAACAAAGGTCTAAAATTCAACCTTTAGATTTATTTTGGGTTAAAGGTAAAGAATATGTATGCAAAGGCATGTTTAATTATGGTAAATATATCTGTTATGGTAGCACAAAGTTAAAAGAATATTTTAAGATAGAGTTAGTAGAAAGATATTTCTATCAAGGAAGTTTAGTATGGAATTAAGAAATCTTCCGCCTTATATACACACCTCTGAAGAGGGTGTATTTTTACGGCGGGTATATAAAAATACTAATAATTATATAAAGTTAAAATGAGGTTAATTAAATGAAACGCTATACAAGTCTAAAAGAAGCTTCAGATCTAAATGAACTTATTGGTCAATTTAAAGCACAGTTTAAATCAATATTTCAAGTAAAGAATTGTCCAAAATTTAAGGCATTATCTTCTTCAGATAAAGAATATGTGCTTGATGAATTAAAATCAGATGGGTTTAAATAAATATTTTTGATAATTATTTTACTAATAAATATAATGAAATAATAAAAAACTTGAGGTTAAGTAACTAATATGAAAACAAAGAAATACACATTTGTACCTGCTAAAGATAAAAGAGTTAGAGGAATTAAGTTAGCAGAAGCTGAAGGAGATGAAGGTCAAGATGCTCCAATGAATCCAGTAGAAGCAGATGGCAATATGAAGATAGTTTACAAGTACATGCTAAGAGAAGCAAAGACTAAGATCAATCCTCAGAGGGCTGAGATACTTGTAATGACACTTTTAAATCTCTTTAATGGATTACTTGATAAGAAGTTTTCTTCATCTTTAGAAGGGTTGTTAAATAGAGTTTTGAAGATTATAAACGTTCAGTTGATGAAATAATTTTTTGAGGAAATAATGAAAAAATATAAACCAGCATTAAAAAATTTAAAAGAGCAAGATGTCTCTATAGAAGACTTACTTAATGAGTTAAAAGATATGACTCTATCTAATGAAGATGCAAGAAGAGAGTTTGTAAAGATCATTACAACGGTTGCACTTTCAAACGAATTGATTGCAATGTCATTCATGAAGAAAGTAGGAGAGTCTTTAGGAGAGATTGTAAATAAAGTAATAAATCCATCAAGTTCTATGTTGCCAGATAGAGGTGATGTAAAATATAGAAGTGGTGGGACAATAAATATGGATAAAGGAAAATGGTCAAAAAGTTAAAGTAATGAACACAATTCAAGATGCAATTAATACTTTATCAGATAAAGAAAAAGAGCAACATTCTGAATTAATTAAAGAATGTTTACAAAGAGAAAAAGAATTAGAACAGTTAAATTTATTACAATTATATACTGATTTTATAAATTTAGTAACATTAAAAACATTACCTGAAGATGCATTTTATAATGCTTAATGTGTAGAAAAAGTTCACGAAACCCATATATTATTAAAATATATGGGTTTGTTGTTTGTTAATACATTAAAATAAGCTTCCAGTATGCTCCAGAATGACACAGTAAGCAATCAACCTCAAAGTCATATTATCCTATTACTTCCTGAATTATAAGTTCCAGAGCACAATTTGAGCAATAGCCTCTTTTTGTTCTTATTTTCTCAATTCTACTCCTTTCCTTTTCATTAAATACTTCATAGTTCTTTTCATTTAATTCAGCTTTGCAAATTGAACAGGTTTTCATAGTACTTCTCCTTTTTAATTTATTATGCTTACATTATTATTATCTTATTGTTTACTGAAAAATATTAACATTTTTTTGATAAGCATTGAATTTTTTACTAATAATTAGCAGATAGGTTTGCAGACTGAAAAATAGGAGAGGGTTCTAATCCCACCGAAAGTCCTCGCACTTCTCCTATTTCTGCTATTTTTTTATAAGATTAATACAATAATTTTTACTAATAAATATAAGGACTGCAATCCTTAATTATTAAAAAAGCGAGGAAAATAATATGAAAAACAACTATTACGTTTATGTGTATCTTAATCCATTAAAACCTGGAAAATTTATTTATCTTAATTGTGGTTTAGGAATAGATTTTGATTATGAACCTTTTTATATTGGGAAAGGACAAGGGAGTAGGTTGATTTCTCATTTAAAAGAAGCATTAAAGTTTACTCTAATTGAGAAAGAGTCTATAACAGAAGAAAAATATAATAAACATAAAATAAATACAATTAATAAAATTATAAGAAATGGAAAGAATCCAATTATATATAAAATTATTTCTGAAATTAATAATGATAATGCTAACTTATTAGAAAAGATTTTTATAAGACTGATAGGAAGGCATGATAAGAAATTAGGGCCACTTACTAATTTAACAGATGGAGGAGAAGGTACAACAGGAAAAATATGTAAAGAGGAAACAAAGAATAAAATGAGTAAAATACATAAAGGAAAACATATAAAACCAAATTTAACTCAAGAACAAAGACAAAAGAAAAGAGAAAGAATTTTGGGAAATAAAAACCCGACAAAGAGAATTGAAGTAGGTGATAAAATTTCAAAATCATTAAAAAATTCTGTAAAGGCAAGAGGAAAAATTTGGATACATATTAAAGATGTTGAAGCATGTATAAAGGAAGAGGATATAGATTCTTATTTACCTTTTGGATGGATTAGAGGAAGAAAAGATTTAATTAGTAATAACTTAAGCGAATATAATAAAAGAGAAAATAAAAATAAAACTACAAACACAGTTTGGGTACATAAGATAGAAGATAGTAAAATTATTAGAAAGAGAATAAAAGAGAGTAAAGTATCTGAATATATTGGTAATGGTTGGATATATGGAATTGCTGATCATACCCTTCCAGAAGAATTAATTAGTATGTTTTATAATACAACAATGTCTATAGCCAATATTGGAAAGTTATTTGGACTTAATAAATGTTATATGATGACACTTCTACGAAAAACTTTAGGAAATGAAGAATATGATAGAGTAGTTTTGTATAGAAAAGAAAAGAGGAAAAGTAAGGTAGCTTAATTAAAAACTTATTATTTTTGAATTTATTTTTACTAATAAATATATAGTAATTTTGGACTTAATTGATAGGTATATAATGAAAGAAAGAATAAAACTAATTGAGAAATTAATTCTTCAAGTATCTAAGGAAAATATAGAAACTATTGAAGGGAATACTCTTATGGAAGCTATAGGAGATACTAAGCAACCATGTAGAGGAATACTAAGAAATGTTCCAATAAGTAAGTATACAGAAAATCAAAATGGTAGAATCTACCCACGTTTAATATTTGAAATTATAGAAAGAAAAAAATTAGCAGAGGGTAATGTTGCATTAATGGGGCACCCTGATGAGGGGGATGGTTCACCAAAAGATATTGCAGGTGTTTGGAAAAATTTTAAGTGTCAAGAACAATTTCCAATAGCTGATCTTTATTTAACTGGAGAGCATGGGTCACATATTTTAGAAATGATAAAAGCTGGTGGAAAAATTGGTTTATCATCGGTTGGCTGGGGGTCTTTTTTAGAAGATGGGAAAACAGTGGATAGTTCTGATTACACCCTTGAACGCTGCGCCGATTTAGTTTTAGCCCCGTCTCAAGGTGTTTATGCGTCACTTGAAAATACAGATCGAGATCCTGAACCAGAGAAGAAAGAAATTATGTCAGAAATAGAAAAAAAAGATAACATTTCTGAGAAATTAATTACTAATAAATATACAGAAAATATTACTATTCCCAAACAGGAAAGTACTAATATAGAAAATATAAAAGAGAAGAAAGAGAGGTTTAAAAATATGGAAGGTCTTGAAAAATTGTATGAGGCCAATCATAAAAACCAAATCAAGCAGCTTATAAGTGAAGCTAAAGAAATGGTTGATATTGATAAGGCTATAAAGAAGCTTAGTGATCTTACAGTTGTAGACGCTGATCTTAAGAAAGATGTTGAAAGAGAAATAGATTCTCTTCAAGTTAAATTAGCAGAACAGAAGAAAAATACAGAGTCGAATTTAAAGACTAAAGAAGCTGAAGTTACTGAACTTAAAGCTAAGATTGAAGATATTTCTAAAAAGCTTACAGAGTCAGAAGCTAAGTATGCTAAAGCAAAGACTATTGTTGAGTCTATTGGTGTAAAGGAAGATGCTGATCCTATTAAATTGAAAGAAGAAAAGATTAAGTTAGAAGAAGAACTTAAGATAGCAAAAGAAAATATTAAGAAGATGTCAGCAGATATTATAGCTGTTGAAAATATCTTTAAGTCAAAAAATGCAAAGACTATTGATGTTAAGAATTTAAAAGATGTTATTGGTCTTTGTGAAGATACTATTAAGAGAAATAAAGATTTGAAGTTCCTTTATGATTCATTGAAGAAAGCAGAAGATAGAATTAAAGTACAGGAAAAAATTCTTGTGAAATATGGTTACATGTTTGAACAAGAATCACCTATAGCCCCCACAGTCAAAAAAGATGATAAAGACGAAATGGGAGAGGATATAGATGTTGCTACTGATATAGTTCCAGATGAAGATGAAAATGTTGTAATGTCAGAACCTGGTGATGAAATGGCAGAAGATGATGAAGTTATAAATCCAGATGAAGACGAAATGGAAGAAGATATTGATGTAGATACTGATACAGTTCCTGATCAAGGAGAAACTGCAAGTTTAATGACAGCAACTTCAGAACCAAAGCATACAGGTACAGCTTCAAAGAGTGAGCCTAATTATAATGCAGCTGGTTTAATTGAAGATGATGAAATTGAAGTTGGTACTGATGAAGTTCCTGAAGATGAAGAGATAGTTAATATGGATGAAGAAGAAGGGGAAGAAGATGAGTTTCCTGTTGAAGTATCTCCAGAAGATGCAGAAAAAATGGAAGCAGAAGATGATGCATTTATGGGTGGACCCGATGGAGATTCATGGGTAAATGAAGAAGATGAAATACCAAGTGCAGAAGATAAGATGCCTTGGGAAGAAGAAGAGGGAATTGAAGATGAGGAAGACGAAGAAAAACTTCCTGAGTCAGAAGAAACAGAAGAAGACCCTAAAGATAAAATGGCAGCAGTAAGAGCAGCTAAAGAAGAAAGCATATCAAGGAAGCGTGAAATAAATATTTTTGTATCACGTGAAATTAAAAGAAATTCAGCTCTTAAAGATGTAGAAGTGGCTTTACGTAAATCAAACTCTTTAACAGAAGCAATGTTGAAGATTGATAAGTTTCTTTCTAATAAAGTAAAGAAAGATAAGCCAGTTAAGATTAAAGAATCTGTATCTGTGAAGAAGAATGTAGTACAGAAACCTGAAATCAAAAAATATGTCTTTTCGAGATAAGGAAAAAATAAAAATTAGAACATTAGAGATAAAGATAGAACATTAGAGATAAAATTAAATAAGAGAAGATAGTACAAAACATAGTAAATAGGTAAACAAAATATAAACTTATGGTAAAGGGAAAAAATCAGCTTCAAGAAGAAGCTAAAGCATATGCAGAAATACAAAAACAGAAAGGTCGTAAACTTTTAGAAAAATGGGCTCGTACAGACATTGGCCGGGGTGTTGGAGAAGACACTAAAGGAAGAGTTGACCTTGTAAAGCTTGCTAATACTAATCTTGGAAAAGCAGGATTGATAGCAAGGGCAATGGAAAATCAGGAAAGGCATTTAAAGCAGTTAAATGAAACCACTATATCAAGTGACTTTCAGACAACTCCTGAGAATGTACTGAAAATAGTAAAGAAAGGTGTTGCTAATAGTAATAGGAGTGAAATGTTTACAGAAGTAACTCTTGATACTACTGACGATGCTCTTTACTTTATAGACATGACTCACTCAGCTACAGCAGCATCTAAAGGTACAACTGCCGCTGATAAGATATTTGAACATGCATATCCTTTCTCAGCCGGTCAAGTAGCTTATAAGGATACAGTAGGTGCAGGAAGTGCATCTATGTCAATTACTCTCGATAAACTTCCAATTAAGCCAAATAAAGTTCACATCACTCTTGATGACAAACTTGTTGGTTATGATGATGGAGCTTTAACAATAACTCCTCAGACAGTAAACTCAGGAACAACATTGTCAAGTGGAACGATTAATTCATTAGCAGCTGGCGTACTTACTTTAGTATTTACAGCAGTAATTCCTACATCGTCAACTGTAAGAGTTATTTATGAGTGGGACTCTGAAGATTCGAGTATGTACACTTCATATCCGAAAGTAACTCTTTCTATTTCAAAGAAACGTTTCAAAGCTACTCCTCAGCCATTGGGATATACTTACTCAACAATGACAGAGTTAGTACTTGGAACTCAGATGAAAGAAGATGTTGAAGATTTACTTGTTAATGCAGTTGCTGCAGAGCATGCAAGAGCAAGAGATTTCAAAGCTATTGATTTAGCTAATAGAGTTGCAAAGACTAATCAGGCTTATGAATTTAACACTAAGTTTGCAGATGAGGGAGAAATAAATTATAAACTTCATGCTCAGAGATTATATACAGTTATCGATTCTATCGGTGGACAGATATATGACTCAATCCTTAGAGGTAAAGTTAACACTATTATAGCTGGTTCAAACGCAACAGCTTATCTTAGAAACCTTGAAGGATGGAAAGAAGATTTATCACAGCCTCGTGAAGGTGTATACAAAGCTGGTACTCTTGCTGATATGACAGTTTATACAACTCCTGCAATGACACATGCACTGGCAACTAACGAAATGCTTTTAACTTTCAAGAACCCGTTACAAGGTCTTGATGTTTCTTTAGCTTTCGGAGTTCTTACAGAGCTTACAGCTTCATTAGCATATCCACAGTTTTATATCGACGGAAACGTGGCAACAGTAGAAGACAGCCTAATTATTACTCGTGAATTTATTCGTAAACTCACGCTTAAGAATCTTGAAACTTATACTGCTTAAGATTTAAATAGAAATTTCAAGTTGTAAAATTAAATCTCCTAAAGTAAAATTTAGGAGATTTTTTTGTTTAATTTTTTGTAGTTTTTGTATATATTATAATTAAAGGATATTATATGAGTAAATATGAAAAAACATGTTTAATATGTAATGAACAACTTCTTTATTATAAAGGATTAGATGAACATCTACTTTCTAATCATAATATGAGTTATGAAGATTATTATATTAAACATTTTTTAAAAGAAAGCATATTATGCCCTGTTTGCAATAAAGAAAAAGTATTTGATTTGAACATAAGAAGATATAGAGATACTTGTGGAGATAAAAATTGTATAAAGTCTTTAAAAGTTTCATGGAGTAAAAATGAAATAAAAAGAAAAGAAAGACAACAAAAAACTGAAAAAACAAAATTATTAAATCATGGAAATTCAAAATATAATAATAGAGACAAATTTAAAAAAACATGTATAGAAAAGTATGATGTTGAAAATGTATTTCAAATACCAGAAATAAAAAGTCAAATAGAACAAACACATTTAAAAAATTTAGGGGTTACACATCCTTCTAAGTCTGCAATGATTAAAGAAAAGAAAAAACAAACAAATTTACGTAATAGAAAAGTAGAAAATCCAATGCAAGATAAAAGTGTTATGGCAAAAGGAAAAGCGACAAAATTAAAAGCACATAATGATGAAAATTATAATAATCCAGAAAAAGCAAGACAAACTAAAGAAGAAAGATATGAAGACAAAAATTATGGATGTTTTGGATCTGAGTCTTTTGAAAGGGGAATGTTAAAAAACCATAGAGTTAAAAACGCTAAACAAAGTAAAGAAGTTCAAGAAGGTATAGAACAAAGAAGAATTATAAAGTTTTTTAATAATAAAATTTTAAAACTTACTGAAGTAATTCCATTATTTACAATTAATGACTACACCAAAGTTAGAAAATTATATAAATGGAAATGTAATAAATGTTTAGAAAATTTTGAAGACACATTACAATCTGGTAAAATTCCAAGATGCCCTAATTGCTATCCTCCTTTACAAGGGTCTTCTTATATCCAAAAAGAAATTTATGATTGGCTTAAACAATATGTTAATGTGTTTCCAGATAAAAGGTTTGCATTTAAAGAAAATAATAAAAGAAGAGCTTACGAATTAGACATCTATATTGAATCTAAAAATATTGGTATAGAACTTAATGGTATTTATCATCATTCAGAAAATGGTGGTTATGGTAAAACAGATAAAAATTATCATTTAAATAAAACAAATTTTTTTAAAGAAAAAGGAATTCAAGTTTTACATTTTTGGGATATTGAATGGTTAGAAAAGAAAGAGAGAGTTCAATCAATTATATTGTCTAAATTAGGAATATATGAAACAAAACTTCAAGCTAGAAAGTGTGTTATTAAAGAAATAAGCAGTAAAGAAGCTAATGAATTTTTAAATAATACACATATACAAGGAAAGTGTAATACAAAAGTAAATATAGGATTATTTTATAAAGAAGAATTAGTTCAGTTAGTTTCTTTTGGGAAATCAAGATATAATAAAAACTATGATTATGAATTATTACGATTTTCATCAAAGTTAAATACAACTGTTATTGGTGGATTTGCTAAATTATTAAAGTATTTTAAAGATAATTATAGAAGATCTATTATTTCATACTGTGATTTAAGATATTCAATAGGTAATATATATTTAAATAATGGATTTATTTTACAAGGGCAATCATCACCTAATTATTTTTATACAAAGGATTATAAAAAGTTAGAGTCTCGCATTGGATATCAGAAGCATAAATTAAGTAAAATATTAAAAACATTTGATCCTAATTTAACAGAATGGGAAAATATGCAATTAAACAAATATGATAGAATATTTGATTGTGGTAATTTAATTTTTGTTTTACCATAAATTGCCAGAAAGATACACCCTCTTTAGAGGTGTGTATGAATGGCAAAAATAATGAATTTTTTTGATAAAAATAAAAAAAGTAGTGTACTTTTCTATAATATTGTAATATATTATAATTATATAAGTTAAGGAGAAAAATATGAATATAATTAAATTATCTTATGATGGTTGTTTAACAGAACAAAAGTTAATTCAATTATTTAATGATTTAAAAGAAAAATGGGAAAGTCAATTTAAAGGGATATTAGATGTTAAAACAAATGTTAAAGTTGGAAAAAGATATAGAGCTGATATTATTGTCAACGATAAATATATGATTGAATTTGAGATATCAACATTATACTAGTTCTTCTTGCATTGAAAGAGATGGTTTAAAAGATGCAATATGATTTTTATGAGTGGTTATTAAAAAAGTTGTTTAATTTACTAATAAAAGTGTATATATATAATTATAAACAGAGTGTATTTCAGTTGGTAGATTGCATGATTTGGGATCATGTGGCCGGAAGTTCAAATCTTCCCACTCTGAAATTCATAGACCTATAGCCAAGTAGAGCAAGGCAATGGACTTTGAATCCATGATCGTATGTTCAAATCATACTAGGTCTGAAAAATGGCCATCTATGCTAATCTGGTAAAGCAAACGAACTTAAAATTCGTTGTCTCCCAGTTCAAATCTGGGGATGGCTAATTAAAAAAGATGTTTAATTTTTTAAAAAAGTAGTATATATTATAATTAAGAATATGCGGGTATGATGTTTAATGGCTAGCATGGGAGTTTTCCAAACTCTTCGTATGGGTTCAAAATGTGGAGCACCTGAAGAAGAAAAAAGTAATGAAGGAATTTTTGATATATCAAAAATGACAGAGATTCAGGCGTATACAATAGCAAGAGACTTATGGAAATTTTTAGCTGAAAATCCTAAAAAAAATAAATCTGAGTGGGAACATTATAAATTTTACTGTATAAATAAAATGGTTTCAGGTTGTCCATTATGTCAATTTTATAGAAAAACTTGGAACGGAACTTGTAATGACTGTTATTTGCAGACTCGCCATGTATGTACTATTATAGAAGAACGAAATCAGTCACCAATAGATTCTTCATATATTTATGCAAAATGGAATAATGCTAAAGATGCAGGGCATATTACATCTGCACAAAGATATGCTACTCAAATATATGATATTATAGATGAAAAATATGAAGAACTTTTACAAAATGAGCACGAGTATAAAAAAGAAAAATATAAATACACTAATGAATAAATACTAAACTCACTTTTAAAAAATTATTACTAATAATATATGGATATTATTAGCCCTCAAAAATCACCGATAGATAACAACTACGATTCTTTATCACTTCAAGAGAAACAAGAACTTCATAAATTATTCTTCAATAAATCTGCACCTACAGAACTAAAACAAAAACTAGAAAAAATAATATTTCGCCTTTCACCTCCTACTCCTCAGGAGTATTTAGATCATGCAAATGGATGGATTACAAAAGCATTTGCAGATAGCATCTATGAATATATTAAAGAAGACTTTTGTGAAATATTAAGTGAAGAAAAGAATTATTCTCAAGCTGTTGAATATGGAGCAACTCGATGTCATGCAAAAGATGAATATATTTTAATGTATGACTTATCTTTAAAAAAAGTTCAAGATATAAAAATAAATGATTTTATAATGGGAGATGATGAGACACCTAGAAAAGTTTTAGAATTATATAATGGATATGGTAAATTATATGAAGTGTGTCAGAATAAAGCAGATACTTATAAAGTAAATGAAGATCATATTTTAGTTCTTCAATACACAAATAGAGGAAAAAGGAAAGATCGAAAAAATAAAAATTATAGTACTGATGGGAAAATAGTTGAAATTTCAGTAAAAGAATACATAAAATTAAGTAAAAATAAAAAACATTTATTAAAAGGAATTAAAAAGGCATTAGATTTTAATACAAAAGATGTTCCCATTAACCCTTATTACTTAGGTATTTGGCTGGGGGATGGTAATTCTAATAATACAGCAATTACTTCTATGGATGAAGAAATTTCTACTTTTTTATATTCTTATGCGAAGGAATTAAATTTAGATGTTTCTGTATATAGTAAAAAAGATTGCAAAGCTAAGTCATATAAAATAAAAGGGGATAAAGGTAAAAATAATAATGTATTATTTAATTTATTAAAAAAAAATAATTTATTATTTAATAAACATATTCCAATAGAATATATTAAAAATTCAAGAGAAATTAGGTTACAAGTTTTAGCAGGATTAATAGATACTGATGGGTATTTACAAGAAAAAGATGCAGGGTATGAAATAACACTTAAATCAAAAATATTATCTGATAATTTAGTACTACTATCAAGAACTTTAGGGTTTAGAACAATAATTAAAAAAGTAAAAAAGAAAATAAAGAAAATAAATTTTGAGGGAGAATATTATAGAGTAAATATATATGGGAATATTCATACAATCCCTATAAGAATAAAAAGAAAAAAAGTTAGTGAATCAAATATTAAAGTTAATCCTTTAAGAACAGGAATAAAAGTAAATGAAATAGAGAAGGGGGAATTTTTTGGTTTTGAATTAGATGGAAATAAAAGATATCTACTCCCTGATTTAACCGTAACACATAATACAGGAAAATCCTATATGGCAAGAATGATTATTCATTATATAGTCATTTATGTTCATTGTTTACGACATCCTCAATTATATTATGGTTTATCTCCTACCACAAGTTTATCAATCTACATTATGTCTTTTGTTGCAGAAAAAACAAACCAATTACTTTTAAAACCCATTTATGACATCTTTGATATGTCTCCAAGATTTAAACGAGTAGATAGACAAGATTTAGTAGCAGTCAGACAAAAAGAAATAGGACTTGAAACTATTGTTTGGAGTAAAGCTGCAACATTTGGACATTTAACTCTTGAATCAAAATTAAGTTTAAATACAGGAACTGACTTCATGTCTTTTATTGGAGCAGACTTATTGTTTCTTGTTGTATCTGAAATTAACTTCTTTATTGAAAAAGCAGGAGCAACTCATGATCAAATATTTCAATTATACACAGACGGATTAGCACGTATAAGAGCAACTGTAGGAAATAACTACTTAGGTATGGTATTTCTTGATTCTTCTGCAAATGATCTTGATAACCCTATAGAGCAGTATATTCTTGGAGAATTAAAAAATCAAGAAAGTGTATTTTTTAGACAAAGATCTAAATGGGAAGTAAAAGATGGAAAACGAAAACAACTTGGTCCTAACAAGTTTCCTAAATGGATGAAGACTGGTGAAGAATTTAAAGTATGCATAGGAGATAATAATACTCAAGCAAGGATAATTGAAGATGAAAAAGAGTTACTAAATTTACCTGCCAAGTTAATATATAAAATACCTATAGATTTAAAAGAAAACTTTAAACAAAATATAAACAAGGCTATTAAAGATGACTTAGGACTTCCTACAAAAAGAGAGAATAAATTTGTCCAAGACCCTAAAGATATTTTATCAATATTTAATAATAAGTTCTTATATAATATTGAAGGGCTTCTTTATGCTGATGCCTCTGAAATGCCACAAGAATTATTATGGAAACAATTGTATAAATTTTATTTTATTAAATATACTGAAGCAACTCCTTTAATTTTAAAAAGGGCTCCAAATGAACCAAGATATATTGGGCTAGACCTTGCACATAGCATCAAGGGTGATATTCAGGGTATTGCAATGCTCCACAAAGAATGGAGTAGAAGAATAAATAAGATAATATTTGTACATGATTTTTGCTTTGGTATAGGAGGAAAAACTAAAGGTATAAACTTAGAGGCAGGAACTTTTTTAATACTTGATTTAATAATGAAAGGATTAGTTCAAATTAAAGGAGTATATGTTGACCAGTTTCAGAGTCAAACATTAATTCAGAATCTTGAAAGATATAAAATATTAGCAGTTAAACAATCTGTAGATAAAACACTTGAACCATATCAAGCATATTATACTTATATAATAAATGAACAAATAAAGGGTGGGAAAAATGTGTTCTGGAAAAATAATCTAGATTCACTTATTTCAATTAAAGATGATAGAGGTAAAGATAAAATAGATCATAGTATGGGTACTACAGAAAATATTTATACTGGTAATTTTGAGTATTCTCGTTGTGGAATTAATGCTAAAGACGTTTCAGATAGTTCTTGTCAAGCATTTTGGGCTGCAATAAATGATGATGCAGTATTTCCTACAACTTGCTATGAAGATGAAAACGATAAAGTAAATCCAGAAGTAGACAAGTCAAACTCTATTAAATTAGCATTCAGTAAGCTTCATAAATACTATTAAATTTATATTTTAGAAATAATTTTTACTAATAAATATAAGAGGAAGTAGCATGAGACGACTTAT
>Ga0315277_10008289_pt1 | contig 13384 bp, 9 predicted proteins | sample YL17G05_15_MG_FD_203695 | JGI IMG/M metagenome (GOLD analysis project Ga0315277, IMG submission 203695) | Sediment microbial communities from Yellowstone Lake, YNP, Wyoming, USA - YL17G05_15 | ecosystem: Environmental > Aquatic > Freshwater > Lake > Sediment | place: USA: Wyoming | collected...
ACGGGCGGCTGGGGCTGTGGAATCCGTACCTCTACTGCGGTCTGCCGTCGCTGGGAACCTATGCCTTCTGTCCTTTCTATCCGCTGACGTGGCTGTTCGCCGTTTTGCCCGCCGCGATTGCCTTCACCTATCAATACATTCTGAACGATTGGCTGGCGGGGGCATTCGGCTACTGGGCGGCGCGCTGGATGGGGCTGCGGAGGGCCGCTGCGTTTTTCGCCGGGCTGGTGTTCATGGTCAGCGGCCACGTCGTGACGCTGGCGCACGCGGGCCATCTTCAGAAATTTGCGGCGATTGCGTGGGTGCCGCTCGCGTTCGGCAGCGCCACCGCCGCCATGAAGGCCGGGCGCTGGAGAATGTGGCTGCTCTGCGGCGTGGCGCTAGGGGCGCAACTGCTTGCGTCGCATGTTCAGATCGCCTACTACACGATCCTGTTCCTCGTCCCGTGGGTTCTGTGGACGGCTTTGGCATCTAAGAGTGAAAGCGCGCAGGTTGACAACCTGCGCCACAGGCGCACCGGCGATCTCTTGTTCGGTCTGGGCGGGCTTGCGCTGGCGCTGGCCGTGGCGGGCGTCCTTTCGGCGGCCCAAATCTTGCCGGGGATGGAGACGACGCCGATCAGCAACCGGGGCGCGGGGATTCCTTTCGAGGCCGCCGCCGAGACCTCCTATCCGCCGCTGGAGTTCGTCGAGTACATCTTGCCGAGCTGTCTGGGCGACGGCACCGGCGCGGGGCCGCCCTACTGGGGAGAATGGGGCAGCGAGCGGATCGTCACCGACTACATGGGCCTTCTGCCGATGATCCTGATGATTTTCGCGCTGGCGGCGGGGAGGATGGCCGGGGGGCGAGACCGCTGGTTCTGGCTGGCCGTGCTGGCGATTGCCGGGGTCCTTGCAGCCGGAAAATACACGCCGGTCTTTGGCGCCGCGTTTCGATGGCTGCCCGGCCTCGACCGCTTCCGCTCGCCTGGAACGATCATGGTGTTCATCGCGTGGCCGGCGGCGATCCTGGCGGGACGCGGATTCGAGGAATTCGCCGGCCGCGTCGCCCGCGATGCGGCCTGCCGCCGGCGCTATCTCATCACGCTCGCGGTGGCGCTTCTGGCGCTCGCGGTCTTGGCGGTGATGCTTGCCGCGCCCGGAACCCAATGGCCGATTCCCGGGTTGCCCGCACTCGCGGCGTCTCGCAAGGCCGACCCGCACATTGCGACGATCTACGCCGCCCTGCAACGGTCTGCGATTGTCGGGGCCTTGGCTTGCGCGGCGCTGGCGCTATTGGTCGCCAGCGGATGGCTCCGTGCGCGCGGCGAAAAGATCGCCTACGCATCCGCGTGTGGGATCGTCTTTGTTCTGGCGTTCGCGGACCCGCGCCTTCACGAGGCGCGATACGTCCGGGCGGCGGACGTCAGGCCCTTCGAACTCTACCTGTTCCGCCATTGGTCGGACGCGATACTTCGCGCGTTGCCGCAGCCCGTGCGCGGCATCGAGGCCGGCAATGAATTCAGCAATCGCATGATGACGCGCGGGATCGGCAGCCTGCACGGCTATCATCCGATTCATCTTCAGGCTTACGTGGACCTGATGAATCTCTACGCACAGAATCCCACGCGGCTCGGCCGGCTCGTCTATCAGCAGTTTGTCCTGGCGCCCGAAGGCCGTTCGCCGGGGCCGGAATACGAGCGGCGCGCGGCCGAAGGCGCGCAGATCCTGTGGCTGCGACGGTTGCCGTTGCTGTATGCTTATTTTCCCGCCACGGTCGAGGTTCTCGGCGGCACGAGCGAAACGCTCGAAGCCATGGCGCGGCCGGATTTCGATCCCTATCGCGTCTCGTACACGCTCGACGGGACGTTGAAGTATCGCGCGGAAACAAGAACCTCGCAGGGTTCGCCGCCCGTGCAGCCGGACCGCACGACGTCCACGGCGCGGGTGGTCCGCTACTTGCCCGACCGCGTGGACCTCGAAGTCTCGACCAACGAGGACCGCCCCATGATCGTGGCGGAACTGGCCGCGCCGGGTTGGCTGTGGCGGCTCGATTCGGTGAAGGAACTGCTCCCCGCGCGAGCGAATCACGCCTTCCGCGCCGTCCGCATTCCCGCCGGCGATCACTGGGTGAGTTTGGTTTACGAGCCGTTTTCCTTCCGCCTCGGCCTCTATCTGACACTGGCCTCGATGGGCGCCCTCCTTGCCGCCGCCCTGACCTCGCGCCGCATTCGGCCTTGATTGTTTTCGCTTGACGCGGGACAGGGAAGCGAGAAGAATGCTCCTTGTTGCAAATGGAAACCAGTTGCAACAAGGAGCCGCCGTGATTCCCAACGCCCAGCCCGAACTCGAACCGCTCGAGGCGTTCTCCCGCTTTCTTGCCGCGCGCGGGTTGCGCTTGACGCGCGATCGCCGCACCATCGTGGACGCCATCTTCCGCAACCACGACCACTTCACGACGGACGACCTCTTCGTCGCCCTTCGCCTCAAGGGCCGGCGCCTGTCGAAGACGACGCTCTACCGCAACGTGCCGCTGCTCGTCGAAAGCGGCCTCGTCCGGCGAGTGCCCGACGACGGTGAGAACGCGCGTTTCGAGCACGTTCTCGGCCACCCGCACCACGACCACCTGATCTGCCTCACGTGCGGCCGGGAAATCGAGTTCTCGAACGACCGGATCGAACAGGCGCAGGACGATATTTGCCGGCGGTTCGCGTTCGAGCCGGTCCGCCACCGGCTGGGCATCTGGGGCTATTGCCGAAACTGCCGTTCCCGTCGGCGCAAAGCCGGCGCGAAACGATGAGAATGGAAGCACGACCGTGACCCGAGCCTTTGCCGCTCTCGAAGAACACTTCTGCATGGCTTTTGTCGCGGAGGGGATCAAGGACACGCGCGCGCATCAGGCGATTCTCCGAACGTTCTGCCGCTCGGATTCGCACCTGACGCTCGAGGACCTTGTGAACCGCATGCGCGCGCAGGGCGTCGAAGCGTCGCCCAAGACGGTGCGCCAGGTCATGGCGCGTCTGTGCGAGTACGGCGTGGCGCGCGAGGTGCGGCGCGACGACGGCACGGCCGTCTATGAACACCTGCACCTCGAAGAGCATCACGACCACCTGATTTGCGCGCGCTGCAAGCGGGTCATCAATTTTCACGACAGCCGCCTCGAGGAACTCAAGGAGGCCGTGGCCACCAGCCGCCGGTTTCATCCGTTTCGCCACTCGCTCGAAATCTACGGCTTGTGCAGCGACTGCCTGCCGACGACGGCGACGCTACGGCCGCTGACCGACGTGGCGCTGGGCGAGCGAGTCCACATCGTGAGCGCGGGGGGCGGGCGCCGACACATCCAGCGGCTGGCCGACCTCGGGCTTCTGCCCGACCGAGAAATCCAGGTGGTCAACAACGTCGGCCCCGTCATCGTGGCCCTGGGCAACACGCGCGTGGCGCTGGGGCGCGGCGTGGCCGCCAAGATTTTCGTGAAGTAGGCCGATTGCCGGACATGAGCATCCGGCCGGCCGACGAATGCAGGAAGCATGACGTGCACTGCGAGACTGACAACCCGAAACGCGAAACGCGACGCTCCGGGACCTTCACCGTCGCCCTGGCCGGAACCCCCAACAGCGGCAAGACGACGCTGTTCAACCGGCTTTCGCATTTGCGCCACAAAGTGGCCAACTATCCCGGCGTGACGGTCGAGAAACGTTCGGCGACGATTCGTCACGGCGATCTCGACATCGAGATTGTGGACCTGCCGGGGATGTACGGCTTCGGCTCGGAATCGCTCGACGAACTGGTCGCGCGCGATTTCTGCCTGCGCGAACGTCCCGACCTGATCTGCGCCGTTCTCGATGCGTCGAATCTCGAACGCGGCTTGTCGCTGGCGACGCAATGGCTCGATCTCGGCTTCCCGGTCGTCATTGCCCTCAACATGTACGACGAAGCGCGGGCGCTGGGTTTGCGCGTCAACGCCGACCGCCTCTCCGAGTTGCTCGGCGTTGCGGCGGTGCCGACCGTCGCCACGCAGGGCGCCGGTGTGGGGCGGCTGCTCGACGCCATCGCCGCCGCGGCCAGCCGCGCCGAGCACCCCGCGGCGTTTACGTTCACGCTCGATCCGCCGATCGAGGACGAGATTGCCAGGGTGGCCGAGTTGATCCGGCGGCGCGACGGGATGGCCGACCGCTATCCGGCGGACTGGCTGGCGGGCAAGTTGCTCGAAGGCGACGCGGCGCTTGCCGACGAGATCGGGCTTGCGGCCGACGCCAACGATCCGCTCGTCCGGCAGATCGCCGCCGGCCGCGACCGCCTGACGAGCCTGTATGGGCAGCCGCCCGCCGTGCTCCTGAGCGCGCGGCGGCACGATTTCGCCCGCGAGCTGTGGCGCGAAGTGGTCAGCGTGGCCCAACCGCGCGCCGAGACGCGGTCGGACCGCATTGACCGCATCGTCACCAGCCCCTATCTTGGCCTGCCGCTGTTCCTGCTCGTGACCTACCTGATCTTCGAGTTGGCGTTCGCGCTGGGCAAACCGCCGATGCGGTGGATCGAGGCCGGCGTCGGGGCGCTGACGGCGTTGGCGATGCAGTGGCTGCCGCCGGGCGCCGTCCGGTCGCTCGTTGTCGAGGGCATTCTCGGAGGCGTCGGCGGCGTGATCGTGTTTGTGCCCGGCATCGTGATCCTGTTCATGGCGATGGCGGCGCTCGAAGATTCGGGATACATGGCGCGCGGCGCGGCGATCATGGACCGAACGATGAGCGAGGTCGGCCTGCACGGCAAATCGTTCATCCCGCTGATGATCGGCTTCGGCTGCAACGTTCCGGCGATCATGGCGGCGCGGACGCTCGAGAACCGGCGCGACCGTCTGGTGACCATCCTCGTGACGCCGATGATGAGCTGCGGGGCGCGCCTGCCCGTCTATGTGTTGTTCATATCCGCCTTTTTCGTCCACGGCGCGCCGGTGCTGTTTTCGATCTACCTGTTGGGAATCCTGATGGCGGCGGGGTCGGCGCTGCTGTTTCGGCGAACAGTGTTTCGCGGCCAGCGGACGCCCTTCATCATGGAGATGCCGCCCTATCGCATGCCAACGCTCCGAAGCGTGATCGTCCATGCGTGGGACCGCGCCTGGATGTACCTGAAGAAGGCGGGAACGGTGATTCTCCTGCTGTCGGTCGTCATCTGGGTGCTGGGGAGCTATCCACGCCCGCCGAAAGGCGCGGCGGCGGGCAGCGGCGAGGCGCTGCACTACAGCGTCGCCGGAAGGGTCGGTTCGGCAATCGCGCCGGTTCTGCGGCCAATCGGCCTGGGCGATTGGAAGGTGGGCGTGGCGCTGCTATCTGGATTCGCCGCGAAAGAAGTCGTCGTTTCGAGTTTCGCGACGTTGTACGATGTCAGCGGGTCCGCCGGGCAGTCGTCGGCATTGCGCGACGAATTGCGCCGCGACCCGCTGTGGAACCCGCTCAGCGCCTACGCGCTAATGGTCTTCGTTTTGCTCTACGTGCCGTGTTTGCCGGCGATGGTCATGTTGCGCCGCGAGACAGGTTCGTGGAAATGGGTCGCGCTGCAAATAGCCTACTCGACGACGCTGGCATACGGAGCGGCGCTGGCGGTCTATCAAGGCGGCCGGCTGCTGGGTCTGGGCGGATGAGATGTGGACTTCTGACTTTGGACATTGGACCGGAGACCGAAAGAGGCGTCGTTGGGCCTGATCTCGCATGGGTGAGAAAGATCTTTTGTTCCGTTTTTGAGTCGCAAATCTGAAGTCTATTGTCTAATCTCCTCTCGTTCTCACGGACCGTATCCCGGTTCTTGTCGCGGTTGACGGCGATGTCACTCATCAAAACCGAAGCGGTGGTGGTCAAGGCGAGCGACTACAGCGAGTCCACGCGGCTGGTCACGCTGTTCTCGCCCGATCAGGGGCGCATTCGCGTTCTGGCCAAGGGAATCCGGCGCATCACGAGTGTCAACCGCGGCGCGCTCGAGCCGTTCTCGCGCGTTCAGGTCACCCTGTACCTCAAGGACCCGACGGGGCTGGGAACACTGCGCGAGAGCGCGCTTCTTTCGACGCCGGCGGCTCTGCGCGCCCACTACGACCGCTGGCTTCTGGCGTCGCTGGTCCTCGAGGTCATAGACCGGGCGACGCTGCCCGGCGAGGACTTGCGCGCCCTCTTCGTGCGCGTCTGCGCCTATCTGGACGAAATGAACGCCACCGACCGGCCGGGCGAGGCGACCGTCGCGGTTCTGGCGGCGATGCTGGGATGGTTCGGCTTCGCGCCCGAGTTCGAGCGGTGCGGCGCGTGCGGCGGCGGCGGGCCGTTCACGGGCTTTCGCATTGACAGGTGCGGCGTCACGTGCGGCCGCTGCGCGGGAGGGCATCAGCAATTCCGGGCCCTCCCGCCGGGCACTCTCAAGGCGTTCGAGCACCTGGCGGCGCCGGACGCGGACGAGCGCGCCGCGGTGCGGCTTTCGCCCGCGCAAATTGACGAACTCTTCCGCGTGCTCGTGGCCGTGCTTCAGTATCATCTGGACATCACGCTGACGACGGCGCGAATGTTGGCCGTTGCGCCGGGCGGATAGTCCGTCGTTCGATGTTCGGGAGGTCCTGGCGCCATGCTCTCCGCAGAGAAAGCCAACCGCCGTTACTTTCGCGAGGCGTATCGCACGGGCGAACACGGCTGGGCCGTCGAGGAACCCAACCCGTGCGTGCTGGACTACCTCGAGCACATCCGGCGCAGAATTCCCGGCGCGCGGGTCCTCGACGTCGGCTGCGGCGAGGGGCGCCACGCCATCGTGGCGGCGCAGATGGGCTTTCAGGTGACGGCGATGGATTTCGAGCCGTTGGCGCTGGCGCGGGCGAGGCGATTTGCGCGGAACCGAAAGGCGAGGGGCATCGCGTTTCGCAAGGCGAGCGTGTTCCGAATGCCGTTCGCCGAGGCGAGTTTTGATGTTGTCTTGGATTGCGGCTGCCTGCACCATCAGAAGAAATCCGATTGGCCCGCCTATACGGCGAGCCTTCTGCGCGTTCTCAAGCCGGGCGGCTTCTACGTGTTGAACGCCTTCAGCCCTCGGTTTCGTTACTTTCGCGAGAGCCGGCGGCCGTGGCACGTCGCCCACGGAGCGTACCGGAGGTGCTTCATGCGGAAGGAGGTTGCCGCGCTGTTCGGGCGTTGGTTCGGCATTCTCGCGATGACCGAGGACCGCGCGGCGAACGGCGGTTTCTGGAACGTGCTGATGAGACGCCGCAGCCTCGAATGAGTTGTGAGGGAGTCTGGGTGTGAAGGTTCTGTTGGTCAATCCCCCTTCGGCCGACATTTTCCGGCAGTTGAGTTATTTCCTGCCGCCGCTGGGCCTGATGTCGCTGGCGGCCCACTTGCGACAACATGGCTATGCGGTCGAGATCGCGGACTTCCAGTTTGAGCCGCGCGGCGGGCGCGATTTCGACTTCTCGGGTTGCGCCTTCGTCGGCATCGGCAGCGACACGACGCGATTTCCGGCGGCACAGGCCATCGCTCGCCGGGCGAAGCAGGCCGGCGCGTTCGTCGTCATGGGCGGGCCGCATCCGGGCTACGTGGCCGGCGAGGCGCTGGCGTCGGGCGACGTGGACGCGGTCGTCTGCGGCGAAGGCGAGGCGACGCTGCTCGAGCTGGTTCGGGCGGTCGAGGCGGGGCGGCCGGTTGACGGACTTGCCGGCGTCGCGACAGGCCGCCAAAACGGCGAAACGGTCTTCGGGCCGCCGCGTCCGTTCATCGAACCGCTCGACGATCTGCCGCTGCCGGCGCGCGACCTGGTTGGGATTGAACGCTATCGCGCCACTGGGATCGGCGAGCGGCCGCTGACGCAGATCATCACCAGCCGCGGCTGCTCCCACGATTGTCATTTCTGTTCGTCGTCGCGGTTCTGGGGGCAAACGCTGCGGTTTCGAAGCATCGAATCGGTCGTCGGCGAACTGGCGGAACTCTATGACCGCTACGGCTTTCGCGCCGTGGCGTTTGTGGACGACAATTTTGCCGCGCGTCCCGACCGCGTCGTGGCCATCGGCGAGGAAATCCTGCGGCGCGGCTGGGACTTGTGGTGGTGGTGTTTCGCGCGCGCCGACACTCTGGCGCGCCATCCCGAAATGGTCGAAACGATGGCGCGCTCGGGCTGCAAAACCGTTTACGTCGGCGTCGAGTCGGCCAGCGAGCAATCGCTGCGCGACTACGGCAAGCGCAGCAGCCGCGAGGTTGTCGAGGAGGCTTTCGCTCTCCTGAAGCGCCACGGCATCCAGATTCTCGCCAGCTACATCCTCGGCGGCCTGGCCGAAGACCGTGCTTCGACCGAGGCGACGATCGAAATGGCCCGGCGGCTCGACAGCAACATCGCGCAGTTCTGCATCTTGACGCCCTATCCGGGAACGCGTCTGTTCGAGGAGTTGCAGGACCGCCTGCGCCATCGCAACTGGCGGCGCTATGACACGCTCCACCTCGTCTTCCGCCATCCGCGTCTCTCGGCCTTTCGTTTGTATGGCTATCTTCTCAAGGCGAACATCCGCTTCTACACGCGGTCGCGCGAAGCCCGGCGCGGCTTCCGGATGGTCATGCGACGGCAGGGGGTGGGGTTGACGAGGATCGGGCGGTTTTTCCGGGAGTATGTTCGGAGAGGGTGAAGTCGGACAGGTCGGACGGGTCGGACAGGTCGGACGAGTCGGACAGGTCAGACAGGTCAGACGGGTCAGACGGGTCGGACAAAGCATCGCTTTTCGTCTGCTTTCCTTGACTTCCTCCACGGGGATTGGTAGCCCTTCGCCGGCGGCTGGAGAACTTCTGCCTCAGCAGATTGCTACGCAAAACAGCGACAGACCAGACGGGTCTCTGCACAGACGTCGCCGGCGCTCGATCCGGAGATGAACGGTTGGTGTGATGCCTGCGGAAGAAAACAAACCTCTGCCCCCCGATCTCGACATCGCCACCGTCGCGGGACTTTCGGAAGCCGAAGCGGCGGCGCGCCTCGAAGCCGAGGGCTATAACGAGCTGCCGACCACCAAGCGCAGCAGCGTGTTTCACATCGCGCTCGACGTGGTGCGCGAGCCGATGTTCCTGCTCCTGGTCGTCTGCGGCGGCGTCTATCTCCTGACGGGCGAAACCGGCGACGCCCTGATGCTGCTGGGCTTCGTCTTCGTCATCATGGGCATCACCATTTATCAGGAACGCAAGACGGAGCGGGCGCTCGAGGCGTTGCGCGATCTGTCCAGCCCGCGCGCCCTGGTGATCCGCGACGGGCAGCAGGAGCGCATCGCGGGCCGCGAAGTCGTCCGGGGCGACATGCTGGTGCTCGCCGAGGGCGACCGCGTCCCGGCGGACTCGACGATCCTGTCATGCACCTATCTGGCGGCGGACGAGTCGCTGCTGACCGGCGAATCGGTCCCCGTGCGCAAGGCCGTCTGGGACGGCGCGGCGACAATCGGCCGGCCCGGCGGCGAGGACCTTCCCTTCGTGTATTCCGGCACGATGATCACGCAGGGTCAGGGACTCGCCCGCGTCGAAGCCACGGGCGTCCACACCGAAATGGGCAAGATCGGCAAAGCCCTCGAAACGCTCGAACCCGAAGAGACGTTGCTGCAGCGCGAAACGGGACGCATCGTTCGCTATCTGGCCATCCTCGGCCTGTCGCTGTGCGTGATCGTGGTCGTCGCCTATGGGCTCACGCGAGGGAGCTGGTTGAATGGCCTGCTGGCCGGCATCACCTTGGCGATGGCGACGTTGCCCGAGGAATTCCCCGTGGTTCTGACGGTCTTTCTGGCGTTGGGCGCGTGGCGCATCTCGCGCGTGCGCGTGCTGACGCGCCGCGTGCCGGCCGTCGAGACGCTGGGGTCCGCCACCGTTTTGTGCGTGGACAAAACCGGGACGCTGACGCTCAACCGCATGACCGTCACGCGCATCTTCGCGCGCGGCGCCTTTCTGGACATCGAGCCGCAGCACGCCTCGGCCGCGCATTCCGAGCGCGAGATTCCCGAGACTTTTCACGAATTGGTCGAGTTCAGTGTCCTGGCCAGCAAGCGCGACCCGTTCGACCCGATGGACAAGGCGCTCAAGGAACTCGGCGACCAGCACCTGTCCCACACCGAGCACATTCATCACGACTGGACGTTTGTCCGCGAGTATCCGCTGTGCCAGAACCTGCTGGCCCTTTCCCACGTCTGGAAGTCGCCCGACGGCGAAGACCTCGTGATCGCGGCCAAGGGAGCGCCCGAAGCCGTCGCCGACCTGTGCCACTTGGGCCGGGCCGAGTTGGACGGCCTCTCGCGCCACATCGCCGCCATGGCCAAGGACGGCCTGCGCGTGCTCGGCGTGGCCAAGGCGCACTTCCGGCAAACCGCCCTGCCGCTCGGGCAGCACGACTTCAAGTTCGAGTTCGTCGGCCTCGTCGGCCTCACCGATCCCGTGCGCCCCACGGTGGCCGAGGCCATCCGGGAATGCTACTCGGCGGGGATTCGGATCGTCATGATCACCGGCGACTATCCGGGAACCGCGCAATATATCGCGCGGCAAATCGGCTTAACGCCGATGGACGAATTCATCACCGGACCCGAGCTGGACCGAATGGGCGACGAGGAACTTCAGCGGCGCATCAGGACCGTGAACATCTTCGCGCGAGTCGTACCCGAACAGAAACTGCGCCTGGTCAATGCCCTCAAGGCCAACGGCGAGATCGTGGCCATGACGGGCGACGGCGTGAACGATGCGCCGGCCCTCAAGGCCGCTCACATCGGCATCGCGATGGGCGGCCGCGGCACCGACGTGGCCCGCGAATCCGCCGCGCTAGTCTTGCTCGACGATGATTTCTCTTCCATCGTCAAAGCCATTCGGCGAGGCCGCACGATCTTCGACAACCTCAAGAAAGCCATGGCGTACATTTTCGCCATCCACGTCCCCATTGCCGGCATGTCACTGATCCCGGTTCTCTTCAGACAATGGCCTCTGGCTCTCCTGCCCGTTCACATCGTGTTCCTCGAACTGATCATAGATCCGGCCTGCTCGGTCGTCTTCGAGGCCGAGCCGGAAGAACCCAACGTGATGAAGCGCCCGCCGCGCAACCCGAAGGAGCCGTTGATCGGCCGGCGGACGCTGGGACTGAGTCTGCTTCAGGGCGTCTGCGTGTTGTCCATCGTCCTCATCGTGTTCAGCATCGCGCTGACTCGAGGGAGCGGCGAGCTGGAAGCGCGTGCTCTGACCTTCACCACGCTGATCGTCGCGAACCTCGGCCTCATCCTCACGAACCGGTCCTGGTCCCGCAGCATCGCGAAGATGTGGAGGTTGCCGAACGCGGCGTTGTGGTGGGTGATTGGAGGGGCGGCCGTGTTTCTGGGACTGGTGCTGTACGTTCCTTTCCTGCGGAACCTCTTCCACCTCGGCGTTCTTCATCCGGTTGACCTGACCCTGTGTCTGGCCGCGGGGATCGTCAGCATTGTCTGGTTTGAAGGCCTGAAGACGACCCGGCGCTGGCGACTCCACAACGGCGCGTAGTCGTTTCTCAAGGGGGAAGAAGATGAACCACGTGGGCCGAATTCTGCCGCTGTTTGCGAGCGCGCTGGCTTTTGCGGCCGCCTCGATGTGCGCGGGCGCAGCGGAAACATCCGAGCCGCGCGTACACTCGGAAATGCTGGTCTCGACCGACTGGCTGAACCGGAATCTCGACAATCCGAACGTGGTCATCCTCCACGTCGCCGAGAAGCCCGCCGGCTATCGTGCCGGCCACGTCCCCGGCGCGCGCTTTCTGGCCTGGGACGACGTCGTCACGACGCGCGGCGGCCTGCCCAACGAGATCCCGCCGCTCGAACGCCTCGTGCCGCTCCTGCGCCGGCTGGGCATCGCCGACCAGAGCCGCGTCATCGTTTATGACGAGAACGCCGGACTCCAGGCGGCGCGTGTCTATGTCACGTTCGACTATCTGGGGATGGGCAACCGCGCGGCTCTGCTCGACGGCCAGCTGAAGACATGGCGAGCCGAAGGGCGGCCGCTGACGACCGCCGTTCCCGAGGTCAGGCCGTCCACCTACACTCCGACGATTCATCCGGACATCATCGTCCCCTTCCGCGCGGTGCAGGAACTTGTCCGGGCCAGGGACACCGCCCGGGGAACGACGGTGACGATGCTCGATGGGCGGCCCGAGGCCCAGTACTCGGGGGCCGAAGCCGGCGAGGGAATCGCCCACCCGGGGCACATTCCGGGCGCCGAGAGCCTGTGCTGGGAGAAGAACCTGGTCAGCAAGGACAACCCGGTCCTGCGGCCCGTCAAGGACTTGCGCGAAACCTATGAGAAGGCGGGCGCCACAGCCGGCCATCCGGTGGTCACGTACTGCCGCACGGGCGTCATGGCCTCGCACGACTACTTCACGGCGAAGTATCTCGGCTACGATGCACGCCTGTACGACGGTTCCTATATGGAATGGAATCGGGCGAAAGACGCGAAGATAGCGAAGTGAGAAGCGGGAAGTTGGAGGTTGGAGAAAGCGTTTACGACGGCCCGGCGGACCGTCTGGCCCCGCCATTCCGATGCACCGCGGTGAGCGACCGTTACGGAGGGCCGGCTTCGTCGCTCTTGCGGCTGGTGGCCACGGTTGCCGCCATCGGGGCGGTGTCGCGAAGCAGGGCGATTTCCTCGATCTCCAACGTGCGCGTGAATTCGACGGCCACGCGGTGGCAGCGGTGGGGCTCGCCTTCGGGATTCGTCAGGTCCATCTCCAGCATGGATTCGCAGCGCACAACTTTGCCGAGCATGCTGACGCAACGGGGCGGATTTGCCTGGATGACGGACAGCTCGACCAGCCCGCCGGCCCGCAACGGCGTGGAAATCTTGAAGGCCGCCCCCGAGCGCGATATATTGATGATTCGGCCTTCCCAGAGGTCGGGCGGGACATCGTCGGCGAACTGACGCGGCGCGTAGCGGACGCTGGCCGAAAGCGGAATGCGGCGATATTGCCGGCGTTCCGTTTCCGATCGTGGTTGAGTGGCCATAAGTTTTTCCCCCCTCGGTGATGAAGCCCTTACCGCGTCGGATGCGATAGACGATGCCCGCGCGCCGGCGGCGCGAGTGTTATGCCCGGCAGCTCGCTTGCCGCCGCAGGCCCACCCTGCTTTGTTTATCCCCTAGCCGGGTTGGGTGATAGCTCCAAACGGGGCGGACGGTCAAGCAAAAACCGCTCTACTCAGTTAGGACGGCAGCCCGCCCAAAGGCCGGTGCGCCGCCGCAGTTGCCCGCCACACAAGATGGGACTTGCGGGGCTGGCGACCCGGGCGACACTATCGAAGGGCCATGGAAGTCAAACATCTGGCCGAAATGCAGCGCGAGATGGCCCGGCGGGTGATCGCGACCGACCGGTTCGGCGACATTCGCCGCATCGGGCGGGCCGCTGGATTGGCGCGAGCGGCGCCGAAGGCGCCTCTG
>Ga0315277_10008290_pt1 | contig 13383 bp, 16 predicted proteins | sample YL17G05_15_MG_FD_203695 | JGI IMG/M metagenome (GOLD analysis project Ga0315277, IMG submission 203695) | Sediment microbial communities from Yellowstone Lake, YNP, Wyoming, USA - YL17G05_15 | ecosystem: Environmental > Aquatic > Freshwater > Lake > Sediment | place: USA: Wyoming | collected...
GGTTTTGTCACTTCACACGTGCGCTACAGTCATGAGGAACAGGAAAGAGGAGCCCTTTGGGCTTTGAAAAATGGAACGGGAGACTGTTCAGAATACTCGTACCTTTTCGTTGCACTATGCCGAGCAGTAGGTATCCCTGCCAGACTCAACGTGGGTTTCGGCTTCTGTCCTTCTGAGGAAAACACGACAGATGGACACATGTGGACTGAATACTACTTGCAGAATTATGGATGGGTGCCCGTTGACCCAACTTGGAACATTTTCGACGGAACAGATGAAAAACACTTTGTCACAATGAAAAGCACCCCAGAAGTCATGCCCTACGCCAACTACTTCCTCAATTTCACAAGCGGGCCGAACAGTGCAGAGGTGAAACACTCACAACAAGTCACGTTATTGAACTCTCCGAGTGACACCTTTGAAAATGATCTCCTAAGAGAGGTGCTGGCTGCTCTGAAAACGGAAGAAAACGCGAGATATGCGATCACAATGGGGGAATTCTCTGGCGTTCCGCTATTCTTCAGAACGGACGCGACGCGTTTGGACGAGACTCTTGCGGCAAGTGAGTTGAACATGCAGAACGCTCTTGAAACATGGCAAACTCAACCTCTCATCGCACATGAACAACTTCTTGAAGCTCAGAGCCATGCCGCGGAAGCTATTCGGAAGGCATGGACACTTATCAGCTACGCTTTCGCAGTTTTCATCGGAACGCTTATGGCTATTCTTTCAGCTGCTTCACTCGTATTGAGGCAACGAAGTAAATCCGTTGAACAAGATTCCTAGCATCCCAGCAATATGGTCAAACCAGACAATACCAAATCCTCTTGCATTCTGAAGATGTAAAATCCTGTTCAGCGGAAACCATATAGAGTCTGACGCTAAAGTATTTACCAATCGCACAGCAAACCGAAGTCATCTAACTCGCAACGGTGGGAAAAGTGCAAAAATCCTATTCAAAACTGTTGGGAATAGTGGGAAAACCGAACACTGGCAAGTCAACCTTCTTCAGCGCAGCGACTCTGGCTCCTGCAGAGATTGCGAACTACCCGTTCACAACGATCAAACCCAACAGAGGAATAGGCTACGTTAGAACACCATGCGTCCATGAAGAATTCAACGTCACCGACAATCCTGGCAACTCGATATGCATGAACGGGGTCAGACTTATCCCCATCGATTTCATCGACGTTGCAGGACTCGTGCCTGGAGCCTGGGAAGGAAGAGGACTGGGCAACCAGTTTCTAGATGAGATTCGAAAGGCAGACGCGTTGATTCACGTTGTTGATGCCTCTGGCGGAACCGACTGCGAAGGAAGACTCTGCAAACTGGGCGAGAATGACCCTCTGGAAGACGTGAAGTTCCTTGAACATGAAATAACGATGTGGATGGCAGCAATTCTGAAAAAAGACTGGGCAAAGATCACCAGAACCGCAGAAACCGAGACAAAAGACCTCAGCGGAATGCTTGAAGATCGATTGAGTGGACTGGGAATAAAACGAGTCAACCTTCCTGAGGCGATAAGAAAAGCAGGCCTCAGTGCTGACAAACCCACATCCTGGAGCGACGACGACTTTCTAAGGTTCGTGGACATGCTCAGACAAGTTTCCAAACCAATACTAATCGTAGCGAACAAGATGGACTTACCAACATCCGAAACGAACTTGGAACGCTTGAAGAAAACTAACCGGCTGGTCATTTCAGCATGTTCCGAAGCAGAACTTGCCCTTAGAAGAGCGGCCGAAAAAAAACTGATCGATTACAGACCAGGAGACTGCAACTTCAAGATCATCGCATCAGAGAAACTGAATGAAAGCCAACTCAATGCTTTGGAGACAATAAGACAGAAGATCCTTCTGAGCCACGGTTCAACCGGCGTTCAAGAAGCAGTCAACACAGCCTACTTCAAGTTGCTGAGCATGATAACGGTCTATCCGGTTGAAGACGTTGAGCATCTGACCGATCATACTGGCAGAGTTTTGCCCGATGCTTACCTTGTGCCTTACGGAACAACCGCTCGTCAGTTTGCGTACATAATTCACACGGAACTCGGTGAAGGTTTCATCTACGCGGTAGAAGCTCACGAAAAGAAACGTGTGGGCGAGGATTACATTCTGAAAGACAGAGACGTTATCTCGATAGTCAGCGCACGCAAGAGGGCATGACCGCCACTATTCTCCAAAACGCCTTTTTCGTTTCTGGAAAGTTCTTACTGATCTAAGCAGGTCGATCTTGCGAAAATCTGGCCAGTAGACATCCAAGAAGCATAACTCGCTGTAGGCCGATTGCCAGAGTAGAAAACCGCTCAGGCGTGCTTCGCCCGAAGTCCTTATGATCAGATCGGGGTCCTGCTGCGGCATGTGAGAAGTGTAGAGATACTGCTCAAAGGTTTTCTCGTCTATTTTTTCAGGATCAAGTTTGCCTTCACGTGCTTCCTCGGCAATCTTCCTCGCTGCATCCACGATCTCGGCTCGGCCACCATAGGCAAATGCGAAGTTCACGAAGTGCTGATCATAGTCTTTGGTCGCTTTTTCAACATCTGCTATCAACCGCTGCAGGCTCTCTGGCAGCAAGTTTACTCTACCGATGACTGTCACGCGGACCTTGTTCCTATGTATTCGGTCGTCTGTTAGAAGTTTTCTGAACCGTTCCTCAGCGATCCGCATGATTTCCGCAACTTCGGCTTGTTCGCGTCGGAAGTTTTCCGTGGAAAAAGCATAGAGCGTAATGGACTTGACGTCAAGTTTCAAGCACCAATCCAGAAGTTCCTCAACCTTTTCGGCTCCCTTTTCGTGTCCAAGCCAAGGGTTCACAATCTTTCCAGAAGCCCACCGTCTGTTCCCGTCCAAAATGATTGCTATGTGCTCGGGTTTGGCGCCGGTTTTTACTTGACGCCACAACCATCCTTCGTATATCTTGTAGGCTCCAACGGCAGACAGCAGTGTTTTGGACACTATTCGAACCTCGTACCCTCAGATGCTTTAAGGCAGGGATTTCTTTTCCAGGCTATTCATCGGTAGAACCCGTGTTGTCGCAATTAAGAGTTTCTCCGTTTCTGAAACGATTTGCTTGAAAATCTTATGATATCAATCTCATCAGGGCTCTTGGGAAATGGGTGCGTCGTGTCGAGTCACTCTTCACCAAACTCTTCAACTTGTTCATCAGCTTCACGGAAGAACCGCTTCGCTCGCCTATGAAAAATAAACACTATCAATACCGAGGCTACACCGATGAGGATGCCGATTATTATGGCCAGTACCACTCTTTCGGGCCCTGCAGTCCCTAACAATAGATCTGACGCAGACATGAATATCTGCCTAGACCATGCAACCGTCACTATCAACGCGCCGTTACGTAGTAGCCGCACGTCGTGCTCAAGGTACCAGCGGATGGCTCTACCGAGCAAGATTACGCATACACCAATTACAGTCAAGGTGATAGCATCTCCTATGAAGAAACCCGTGAGCCGCGGCAGTATGCTCAGATATCCTGTAATATCCGGCTGCGGAGTCACTTCCACTGCGGCCTTGGCCCCTCCCAAGTAGACACCCAGCACTACTAGCAACACTCCTGCAATCGCAGAGAAGCTTGAAATCTGAACACGCAGCGGAGGTGGAGAGTACTCTTTAGCCCACTTGTAGAACCCTCTGACAGTTCTATCGACGCCAAAACCTTTGACGACGAGGATTACGCTCAAGACGATGCCTAAGACTAGGACGTAATATTGTACAAACCCAAAATAAGAGAGAATACCCAGTAGCAGAATAAGCACGCCCGGCACCCCAAGTACTATTCGAGAGTAACGCGGGTTGTCTACAAGAAGTCGGAGATATCGCGAAAACAATGCAGCCGTTTCTTCTATGGATTCGCTGTGTTTGATAATGATCCTCCGTACCGACGACACCGGTATCCTAGACTGGATAACAGGAAGAACTGCTTCGTCCGAGTACCCGTCAGAAACCAGTATGACTTCGGTCGCTTCGAAAGAGTGCAGCAGATCATTAAGTTCAACAACAACTTTCCGATCAGCACTTATGCCGCCCAATTCCGAGCCTGAGAGAGTGGCAACTTCAACGACCTCTTCGGGACGGTTCTCAGCCTTCAAACGATCGTATATTCGAACAGCCTCGAACATGGCGTTCGCATCAGGCTCCTCGGGATCCTTAAGAGCTAAAGATACTGCCGCGTTGATATTGTCCTCTCTTCCAACAACAGGAGTCTTAACGCCAGCTTTGGCTCCTAGATCACCGTCTCTGTCCACACATAGAACGAGAACGCGTTTTTGCTCGCTTTCAGGAGCCTCTTTCATTCTTATCTCTTTCATTCGATATATCTATTGCATGTTCACTTTAATCTTGCGTCGAAATTCCCTTTTCTGCGAGAAGCTGAAACTCTTCCCAGCTTAGTTTCTCACCGCGCTTCAATTTTTCTTTTGCCCTATTCTCGATCGCCTGTCTGAGTTCATCTTCACTCTGTTTCTTTTGCTTCTCCTCTTCCTCTCGCATTTCTCCTTTCAGTTTCTTGATCTCGCCGAAGACAGAAGCAATTTCATTATGCAACGGCCTCGCAGTTTCTCTAGCGACAACGAATTGTTTGTGCAGCTCATCCGCCTCTGCCCCCAGTTTCTTCGATTCCTCCACCTTTGTCATCATTTTCCCGTGAAGTTCCTGACTTTTTCTTGCATCCGCGGTGAGAGACTCATGGTATCCTTGACTTTCGGCTTTGAACTTGTCTACTTCGGAGCGCAAGTTGCTTATCATCTTGGCAAGTCGCTCATATTTCTTATGAACGCTCAATTGTCTCTCAAGTGCCATTACCTTCTCCACGAGTTCCTTGTCCTCTTGCAGACTGTGCGGAGTTGTCTGAATTTCCCAGTCTATGCTTTCGACTTCTTCCTGCAGGGTTCGGTGGTCCACAGATGGTTTCTTCTTTGCTATCACCCTGCTTTTTTCGCCCAGCTTCTTGATCTCCTCGATCTTCTCCCTGATTTTCGAGGTCAGATCGTTTCTGTGCTGCTTTAGTTCTTTCACTTTCTCGTTTACTTCGTCCCTCTCTTTGCGAAGCTGGCCGATCTCTGTGCGAATGTTTCTGACTTTTTCGTTGGCCTTGTCACGCTTTTCCGCAAAAGTTCTGGCCTGTTCTTCAGCGACTGTCTTCTTCTCTCTCAGGGCAGCAAGCTTCTCTTCAAGCTCATTAATCATACCATTCTTCTGCTCTCTAGACAAGTTCCTTTTCCTTCCGTATTGTACATTTTGGAAACTACTTTGTTACTCTTATCTTCTTCTGTTGAAACACAACGTTAGATGATGCCTCTGACGTGAACAGGAAAATCGGTGGAAAGACTACTCCAGAATGATGCGGGCGTCGACAGTTTTTGCTCCTTTCTCATACACTATGATAGGGTTGAGGTCCAATTCCTTGATCTCCATATGGTCCATTACCAATTTTGAAGTGCTCAGCAAGATCTTGACAATGGCCTTAAGATCAGCGGGTGGGGTATTCCGATACCCTTTGAGCAATGGGTAAGCTTTCACTTCGCTTATCATCTCGGCCGCTTCATCTTCCGTTATAGGCGCAATTCTGAAAGTCACATCTTTCAGAACCTCAACGAAGATACCACCCAGTCCGAACATGATCGCAGGCCCAAACTGCGGATCTTTGGTACATCCAACTATGACCTCAGTCCCCGAGGGAGCCATTTCTTGAACCAGCATGCCTTCGATTCTTGCTTTTGGAGCGTGTTTCTTGACGTTCTCAAGGATTTTCCCGTAGGCATCTTTCACGTCTTCAGTGTTCTTTATGCCGACGACCACGCCGCCTACGTCAGACTTGTGGAGTATGTCAGGCGAAACTATCTTCAAAACCACTGGAAAACCGATTGCCTCTGCGAACTCCACGGCCTCCGACTCGTTCTTCGCCAATTCAAACTTTGTAATTGGAATGCCATATTCCATGCACACTGTTTTGGCTTCGGTCTCAAGCAGGGCTTTTCTCCCTTCTTTTTTGGCCTGAGAAAATATCTCTGAACCTTTCAAGTTCATCGCTCCGTTACGAGTAGTCTATCTATCACAGGTTATCAGCTTAAAATGGTTTTGTTGCAACCCTGAGTGAAAAAAGAAGAGAGCAGTTGCTGCCTTACGTTGGAGGTGATGGCGGCCATGTAGCGTAACTCTCATAGGCAAAGGCGATTATGTCTCCTCGATGCAGTATGTATTTTGCACAGGAATAATCCGGAGACACCCACGTTGAGTTGGCGGTATTCAGGTACCAGTAGAACCATCCCTGCGAGGAATTACTGGCCAATCCGTTCACAGATGTAACTAGTATTCCCAGCTCTTGCCCGTAATCTTTGTATTCAACGTTTGCCACCCACATTATCGCCGTGAAGGCGGTTGAGCCGACTGGCAAAGCAGTTTTGTTGTACCAGACTAGTGTCCCATTACTGTAGCTAATAAGCAAATTCACTCGCAACGAAAGGGATTCCATAATGCTTGAAAGGTTCCCCATAGCTCCTGAGAGGACGTTAAAATCCGTGACGAGAGTTCTGTACTCGTTTCTATAGATGCCGTATTGAATGAAATAGTATCCCGCGATTGTGGTTCCGCAAATCGCCCACACCAACAGGGCCAGAGCTACGTAAGTAAAGGCTCTTTTTTCCAAATCCTTGCACCTCCCAAGAATCTCTGTAAAGTGTTCGTCAGCGGAACGAAGGCTGTTCCAAAAACAACCGTGTTAGAAACAACATGTATCAACGAAAAAAGGGCACCGGAAATGATTGCGCTTACAAAAGCAAGCGGAAGAGGCGTTCCAGTAAGCATGAAAGAGATGGCGATCCCAAAGTTGGTTATTATGTCGTACACAAGCGCAAGAAAAGCGCCCAAGATCGCAGTTTCAACACAGGACCCGGCGTTGTAAGGACCAGCGTTGCTTCTTCTGTACAAACCTCCACTTATACCAACAATCACCATTCCAATGACTTGGAACGGCAGCAACAATCCAGAAAACCCCCATGGTGAAAGAAAACCGTTTATCAGCATAGCCAAAGCGCCAAGTGTTGCACCGAATACTATTCCAAAAACCGCGCCCACTAGGAACACAATCAGAGAAGTGAACTCAACATTCGGGGGACGAGGAGTCAACTGTATCGCTACACACATTGCTGTCAAGACAACTAGCAGCACGAGTTGACGTGTGGAAAGCAGGCTCATATAGTTGGATGGATTATCCAACCATCCCTATAAGGTTTTCTTAGGTTTTCTTCAAACCGAAAACATTCAGGATTTTCACTCTCTAAGCTTCAAAAGAAAAAAGAGGAAAGCGTTCGTTGTTGTCACTTGTCTATTGTTCTGGCTTGGGCTTCCAAGTCAGTGCGAATGCGCCGTCAATGATTGCGAGTATTCCACCGAGAGCTGTCACTACGCCGAAAAGTGAGAGCACGCCTAAAATGAGTATCACGACACCCCAGCTGTGTGCGTAACTTGGATTGCTGTTTATCATCACTGCGCCAATTATGATGATGATTCCGAATATGAGAAAAGCCCATAGGAGAAAGCCCAGACCCGCAAAGAAGAACGCAATCAATGTACCTACGGCAGCCCAGATCAGCCCGCCCAGCAGCACCAGTATGCCGCCAATCAAAGACAGTATGAAAGCAGTAGTCGGTTTTTCGCTCATGTTTTCGACCTAGTAGCTAGAGTGATTGCCCAGACGATATATGATTTTTTCCGTTTGGGTGCTCGCGAAAACCATGGTAGAATGATTTTCCAACAACTGCACATGATTCTTGTGCATACAACGACGAACACTCACGCCATTGCCAACTGAGCAAAGATCTTGGCGTCGTTGACCATGTTATCGATTTTTGCGTATTCGTTGGGTTGATGGGCCATCTCATCCGCCGTAGACCAGACGACAGCGGGAATTCCGACTCTTCTGAAATATGCTGCGCAAGTTCCTCCGCCGATTCCTCCTACTTTTGGTTTGATTCCTCGTATTGTTTCCACCGCTTCTCTGAGCATCGTAACGATTTTTGCATTTGCATCTGTGGGTTGTGGAGCAACGGTCTTTGAGACTACTTCGATGGCGATTTTTGCGCCAGTTTTCTTCTCAAAAGTTGCAGCAAGCATGTTGATTTCCTTGAGAACCTCTTCAACGTCGAACCGAGGCAAAATTCTGCAGTCAAAATAGGTGAAGTCTTCGCCTGGCACGATGTTCACGGCATCCACGTTCTTTTCTTTTTTCGTAGGTTCAAAAGTGCTCTCAGGCGGTTCAAAGTAGTCATCTCGCGCAGGGTATTTTTCATGAAGCATCTTGTCAAGTGCAAGGGCGAACTCCATTCCTACCCGATTGGCGTTCAATCCGTCACTTGGTCTGCTCGCGTGCGCCTGTTTTCCAAACGTGCTAATCTTCAGCCACAATGAACTCTTTTCCGCGATCTCTATGAAACTGCCGTCGCCGTTGCCACCATCCGGCACTACTACCAGGTCATTCTTCTCGAAAAGATGCTGCCCTATTAGGTATTGTATGCCGAATTTGCTTCCGTTCTCTTCGTCGGCAACAAAACAGAGGGCAACGGTTCGTTTTGGCTTGATCCCCAAATTCTTCAGTGCTTTCGCAGCGTAGAGGGACGCGATCATTTCCTGCAAGTTGTCTTCAGCTCCTCTACCATAGACTTTTCCGTCCTTCACTAATGGATCAAAAGGTTTCGTGACTGTCCAAAGAGCTTCCTCTCCGGCTGGAACAACATCCAAGTGGGTGATTATCCAAAGTCTTTCCTTCGTTTCACCGTTTAGATAGGCGATTAGATTTGGCCTTTTCCGTGATGGAACTCTCTCGTCATCTGCGTCGACATGCCGTATGTCTGTAAAACCCATTGTCTTAAGAATTTGAACGAGTTTTTCGGCTCTCTTGAATTCGCCGTCACCGCCACTCTGAGGGGCAATTGCAGGAACACGAACGAGCTCCATCAATGTCTCGGTCATTTCATTCCGCATTCTCTCTATTTCTTTGAAAACTGTATCAATGTTCATTGGACACCGTCCACCTACCAGTCTAGCCTTTAGTCATTACTTCTAGTCTTTAACGTTTGCTGGAACTGGATAAAAAGAGCGCTGATGTTGATTTCTAGTCCAGTTGCTTGAGAGCCCTCAGCCTTTTGATTATGTTTGGATGCGTGGAAAAGATTTCCTTGATTCTTTCGCCTGTCGTTAGTTTCTTCGAAAGGATTTCGTCGACCATTTTCTGGCTTCCTATACTTCTCATCGATGACAGCTGAGCTGAATCTATTTCCGCACGGTCAGGATCGGCGATGAAAAGTGCCTTGAAAGCGCCAAGATTCTTCGTTTCTTTTCTAGCTCCTCGCATGTTTTTGGTGGCGCTGACGATCTTTGCCAGTCCTGTTGAGAGTTTCTGTGATCCGTTTTCGACTGTTGATGCGCTGTGTCGATCCGCATAGTATTCTCTTTGTCTGCTGAGTGAAAGTATGAACAGATTCATTATCGATGAGAAAGCCATGAACGCGATCCCCAGGATTGGACCCATGTCATTTTGGTTTCTTCCTCTCGAATACGCAGACGAGATCATCGTTGAATAGCCTATGAAATAAGCTATGGCCGGCAATATTGAAACAAACATCATCACTTGCACATCTCGGTGTTTCAAGTGTCCGAGCTCATGTCCCACGACGGCTTCGACCTCGCCTTCGTCCAGTGTCGTCAGTAATCCCGATGTCACTGCCACGCGAGTTCCCGCTATGGGTGAACCGTACGCAAAAGCGTTTGGTAGCGGTATCTGAGCTAGCATCAACTTCGGTTTCTTGATTCCGCTTTTCTGGCTCAGGTTATTGACTATATCATGCAATCTAGGCTGTTCAGTTTGCGGAATTTCTTTTGCCCGGTACAATGCATCAATAAGGTAGGGTGAAATGAGCCATTGAACAACGTTCATTCCGCCGACTAGTATGCCAAGTGTTAGGAAGTCGAAATAGCCCGTTAGACTCAGTACTACTGCGAAGAACAGGGTGGACAATCCAATTATTAAGGCCAGAGTTCCAGCCATGGACGCTCGCAGTTTCCAAACACTCATCTCTCTCACCAAGTACCTTTTTCCATGGGACTTCACGCGCTTATATTTGTTGCCCCCAACTTCTTAGATTTGCTTTATCACGCGTCTGAAGCAGAAATTGTCGCGCGCGCTTGCATGACTAGGTTTCTTTCGCAACCTGAAACAGATTTCCTACAAGACCGCATTTCTGGAAGCATGTTTATGAGGAACTACTTCAACCCTGCACTCATAAGCGATCTAAAGGAGCGAGTGTTTAAGGCAATAGAAGAACTGAGGCTCTTATCCTAGCATTTTCATGTGAAATCTTCAAGCTTTATTCTACAATAGTCGCGTCGCGTCTTAGTCTGTTCGTCTTTTGCTGTAGGCTGATGCTATTGAGAAAACGGTCGACAGGACAGAATAGATAAGTATCAAAATGCCACCTGTAAAGAACCCAATTGAAGTTGGCTGGAACACGAATGCCTGCATAATCCTCCATGAATTCACGTTTTCTCGTGTCACATTTATGTCGTATGGTGACATGTTTGATAACGCAAGCTCTTCATTGAATCCATGAATAACCGCAGCTGGGTACCATTGAAAAGCAAGGCCAATTAGAAGAACTGCTGCACCAATTCCGAACCATATCTTGAAACTATGCAAATCTTCGGACATGATGTGTGATTTGATTCCATCAGTATAAAGCTTTTTTCATTTTACAATAGTCCGCTAAGGTAGAATAGAACATGGGGTGTACGGGAGAAACTCAAAGCGATCTATGACAAAGCCAACCTTACCATTAACCTCTAACCTTTTTAGAGAGAGAAGTACTTACTCGCTCGGCTTCGTAGTACGAGTGATAATGTACATAAAGATGCCAAAAACAACCAGTCCCAATCCCCCATAGAGCAAAAAGCGGCTTAATGCAAATATGTTGAATCCAAATGTTTGTGTGCGTCCCGTCCCTGCGAGTTCGTCCGGCGGAAAAATGTTCATGACGATAAGGCCGAAAATAAAACCTACCAAAGCGATGATAATTCCTATCCCGATCAACATAGGGACGTTTTTCTGGAACCCTATTCTCCAGTCTCTACTCAACTTCTGGCTAGAATTCATGTCTTGTCTGGTAATTTAGAGGACAGAGTTGTCTTTTATCTATTTCCTATAATGTTACCCTGAAAAATCGAACTGAAAAACAGCAAAAAGTTAAATCTCAAATCAATGCAGATGTCGATTTGGGTGCAGAATTTTGATTACGAAGAAAGAAGTCCTCCAAGTCTTTGTTTACACTGTCATAGGTGTGCTCCTCCTAGAAGATGTTGTTGTGTCTTTCTCTTTCCATGGGCTTAACGCCCAACCAAGAACACTCTTCGGTCTGGTTGGTGGTTTGGTGTCGTTGTTAGGAGCTGTCGGGGTTATCGCGCTAATGGACTTTTCATATCGCCCGTCATCTCCCCAGGAGTAATCGCGCTAGAGTCTTTCGTATCTGCTTCCTATGATGATATTTTGGGAAATAGAACATATTTATAGAACATAAGTGAACAAATTGGAGCGCGCGATATTGTAGGTGACGGTTGATACGAGATTCTCGTTACCTATTTGACTCAATATAGGTAAAGAATGTTGAAAATAACAGTTCCGTCACAAAAGCTATGAGCATAAATCCAAGCGGGCGGAGCTTCGGCCCAGTAGTTGCGAATTGTCTTAGGGTTTTTGACTTGGCGAACCATTCGGCTCACGACAAAAACAACTCAATGACCAGTCTTATTAATCCATTTTCACCTATTAAATCCAAAATGGTGAACAGATTGAACTCAATCCAAAGTGTTGGAAGATACAAAAAAGACGAGATAGTGAAAAAGGAAATGTACAAGCTTCTTAGATCAAAACCAGAAGGAATTGGTTCAGAGGAATTTGTTGAAAAAATCAGGGCGACAACTAAAGCTAGTCGTGGAAAAATTTTCTCTATGATAAAGAAATGTGAACAACTTGGCATTATGAAGATAGAAAGAAACCCTAAGGACAAACGCCGTGCGACTTATTATCCAAATTTGCAGAAAGTGAAGACTGAACAGAGATTCTCGGAAGGAATGGAATTCATTCAAACTCTACTATCAGAGCCTAAAACAGAATTTGCAGAATCTGAAACAAGATCGTCTGGAATCCGTGTTAGTGTGGGCATCTTTACGAATTGGGGTGGAACGTCATCGCACAGCCTAGAGGATCAAGTAAGACGCATAGCCAAACAATTTTCGTCTAACTATGATAGACTGTTAGGGAGCAAGGATATGAAGGTAAGACCATCTACAAAACTCGCCTTCATAATAACAATGGAATCACAACCAGGTGTTAAGCCATGAATGAGGAAAAAAACGGGTTTATCAAATGTTCCAGATGTGGAGAGGAGATGAAAGAAGCTCACGAACTCTTCGGCTACGCTGGTGTTACAATAGTCAGCAAGAATCCGTATAGTGTAGATAAGGTTGTTCCATTCTACTGCAAGAACTGTGGCTACATTGAACTCTACAAGAAGAATGAGCTGACAAATTTCCTTGACAAAAATCAACAGAAGAGTGAGAAACCATGAATGAACACGAGTATAGACAAAAGCACTCGAGTGATTTGTTCACTTTTATTCGAGTTGTTTCAAAGAAGAAACAACCTAGAACAACAGTCGGATTAACCATTAGCCCACATCTCTTAATGGAAGCACGAAACAGAAACTTAAATCTAAGCCGAATATTTGAACAAGCCCTAAGCTCTATCCTAGAGTTCTATCCTCAACAAGACAAGCCTGAAAGCTCCGAATTTCTTAGCCCTGGTTCTTTTCTAGAGAAAGAGGCGGGCCCGACGGGAATTGAACCCGCGGCCTACGGATTAAGAGTCCGCCGCTCTAGCCTGACTGAGCTACGGGCCCACGGAAACTTCTCTCGGAAAAGAACGTCCGTTAAGAGATATAGAGCTTACGGTTATGTCTCGCGGTTCCAGCGGACACCACAGTTCAGGGTTTGTGATTGTGCATTTATGAAATTACTGGTCCAGCTTCGCTCATGGTTTGGCAATCTGCCCCTCTGTCCTGCTGACTTTCTTTCTAAGACTCTTGAGTCTATGCTTGGTCCCAGAATGGTGAAACCCAAGTCCTAGAAATTGAGCGCGAACATAAGGAACATTCAAGTCTCTTTCGCAATTTCACTATTTTAGTTATCTGTAGATGTAACTCGGATTAAAGTTTTAAGCTGGAACCTTCAATCTCGTTGAAAAGAGGCTGAAACACTTGAGCGAGCTAGTGTTTGTGGGACTCGGTTTACACGATCACATGGGAATAAGTCTCCAAGGTCTAGA
>Ga0315277_10008292_pt1 | contig 13382 bp, 10 predicted proteins | sample YL17G05_15_MG_FD_203695 | JGI IMG/M metagenome (GOLD analysis project Ga0315277, IMG submission 203695) | Sediment microbial communities from Yellowstone Lake, YNP, Wyoming, USA - YL17G05_15 | ecosystem: Environmental > Aquatic > Freshwater > Lake > Sediment | place: USA: Wyoming | collected...
GCCCAGCATCTGGGTTCCCAGGTTGCCGCTCTGGGCCGCGAAGGCCACGTGTCCGGGACGGGGTCTGACGGGCGGCATGAGGGCGGTCAGGCTCCAGGACGCCGAGGTGATGCCCATGGTGTTCGGGCCTACCACCCTGATGCCGTGGGCGTGGGCCTTCCTCACCAGGCTCTCCTCCAGCAGCCGCCCCTCGGGTGAAGATTCGCTGAACCCGCCCGAGATGACGATGACCACCTTGATCCCGGCCTCGGCGCAATCCTCGATGACATCCTCCACGCCCTCCGCCGGAATGGTGATCATGGCCAGATCGATCTTTTTCCCGATCTCGGCCAGGCTGCGGTGGAAAGTGATGCCCTGGATCTCCCCACCTTTCGGATTGACCAGGTAGAGCTCGCCTTTGTATTTGTCCCGCAGGATGTTGGTGGGGACTATGTGTCCCCATTTACCCATGTTCTCTGAGGCCCCCAGCACAGCCATGCGGCGGGGATTGAAAAGCGCCTCGACTGCGTCAATGTCCTTGTTGCTCAAACCAGACCTCCTGTATGTACCACCGGATCCATGCCATATGGCTCCCGCGGGCGCTTAGAGCCTCTGGATCCTCTCGGCGAGCTCCTTTCCCTGCTCTATGTAAAGATCAACGCTGGTGCTCATGCCGCTAAGATAGGACATCGCCTCCTCCCAGAGCGCCTGCGACTCCGCGAGGGCGGTGCCGAACCACTGCCGGAACTGGGCGAAGGAGCTGAGGTCCTCCGGTTTAACCGCCTGGTCCACGGTTGCGACGGCCTCGTCTATGGAGCGGAAGAACCCCGTCAGTTTCTCGAGATACGGCTGCAGTTCATCCGGCGGGTCCATACCATCGAGTTCCTTCAGGTAGCCGTCCATGGTCTTGCGGTCCTCCGCGGCCGCCCCCTTTATCTCCGGGACCCCGGCATTCTCGGGCAGGTCAGGCAGGGCCAGGTTCTCGACATCCTGGAGCATAGGCATGACGGCCTCGAAGAAGCCCAGGGAGTGTTGCAGGTCGCGCATGCCCTCTGCCCCCGCGGCGTAGAACTCGAGGAGGTCCACGTGCAGGGCTACCGCTTCCGCCGGTGGGTACAAGGGATCCGCGCTGTCCCATGCCGCCGTGAAGATCCCTTCGGCGCCCAGGAAGATCTCCCGCAGTTCCGACAGGTCGTAGAAATCCCTGAAGTCGAGGTTGTTCAGTTCCTCGACCGTATCGCCCAGGTCCCAGGCCACACCGTCGTGCATCTCGGAGATGGCCTTGCGGTAATCGGAGAGGCTCATCTCCCCGCTATCTCCGCATCCTGCCAGGAACAGTAGAAGTATCACGGCTAGCAGGACGGCCAGGTTCTTGCGTAACATCTTTCCTCCCATTGGAAGAATCCAAAGTCCAGACCATTATATATCTGAGTTGAGGCAGGCTGAAGCCTGGGGCCGGATGGGAAGGTGGGACGCGGCAACAAGACAAGACGTGCTGGTGGAGGACGTCTCCGAAAAAAGCCACCCAAATAATGCGATCAAGGTGACCATGCCGTACCATATCGCTCGCTTCGCTTCCAGTGATTAGGCCGTTAAGGGGAGCGCGGCCGCAGGCGGTATCCATACACATATCACATTTATGTACATTACTGTTGCAGGGCGGTGTTAAAATAGTCTTTACGGCCCGGAAACGTACGGCACGGCAGGAGTTGCATTGCACAGGCGAGAGTCATTGATGGGCGGTAACGGCAGCGAGTCGGCCAGTACTGCCTACAAAGTCCGCATCACCAAAGGGTTCGTCGACGCCTCTTTCGGTGATGGCTTCCTGGTGGAGGTGTGGGATTTCCGCGTGCAGCGACTCGTCTATGGTGAGCGCTACAAGGAACTGGAGCGGGCCCGCCGCCGCCAGAAGGAGATCAAGAACGACCTGGACACTATGAGCCTGGACCGTTTCCGCCAGATGTATCTCTCCCGCCATCCCCGCGGCTGATACCGGGGCTGGGGTCAGCCGTTCAAACGACACATATTCATTGATATTAACAGCAATCATGGTAAAGGTTCCTTAATATGTGTCTTTTGAACGGCTGACCCCATCTCTTGAAAACGTCTACTAGAATGTCCAACGGCCGGGGCTGACCCCAGGCTCGGGCTATTCGTAGACGGAAAGCAGGCTCTTCGTGCGTGCGCGCAATCTCTCCTTCAGCTCCGGCGGGGAGAGTATCTCGACCTCCGTACCGTACTTGAGGAGCTCCCGCTCCAGCCAGGAGAGGTTGTCTGTGTGCAGGGTGCATACGAGGCGGCCTTTCTCCTCCTTGGCCTGAGAGAAGATCGGCTGCTCCTTTGCCCAGCGGGCCAGGGCGGAAGAGAAACGCAGGCGCACCTCTATCTCCCCGGAGCCGGTGACGCCGTAAGGGCCGGGCGGCGACTCATCCCCTTCCTCCTCCGGCAGCGGCTCGAACCCCTCCGCGGTGATGGCCAGGTCCTTGATACGGTCGACCCGGAAAACCCTCACCTCGCGGCTGCGGTCATCCCAGGCCCGCAGGTACCAGTGGCCCATTCCGAACTCCAGGGAGAGGGGGTGGACCCGCCGGCGCGTGATGTCGTCCCTGCCGTAGGTGTAGTATTCCATCTCCACGACGCGGCGCTGCCCGGAGGCTTGTGCGAGTCCGGCTATGACCTCGTGCTCCCGGGTGAGCGGGTGGAACTCCACGCTCCCCTTGATGAGGTCCTGGGAGACCGCCCCCTCCTTCAGCGCGCCGGCGATCTTATCCATGACCGAGCTGAGGGCGGAGGAGGCCGGCGGGCCGGAGAGCCGCACCACGGCCTGGCAAGCCAGGTAGAGGCCCGAGAGCTCCGCCGTGGTGAACCTCATGGGCCGGGCGAAATAATCCGCCATGCGTATAAAGACGCTGTCGCCGTCTATGGCCACATCGATGAGGTCCGCGGGGGTGTAATCCGGCTGGCCGCACATGAAGATGAGATCCAGGTCGCTCATGAGCTGGGCCTGGGACACCCCGAAGACCTCGCTGAGCTCCGCGAGGGATACGCCCTGGTTCTTCAGGACGTAGGGTATGATGGAGAGCAGCCGCTGTATCCTGCCCTCGGGGTCAGGCATCGCCCTCGCCCCCCAGCTTGTTAAGCATCCGCAACAGCCGTTCTCTTACCTTCTCCCGCAACTCGCGCGGCGAGAGCACCTCGGCATCCTCGGCGAAGGGGAGGACCCAGTTGAGAAAGGCGTCCTCGTTGCGCACGGTCACATGGAGTATCCCGCCCCCATCCTTGGCGGGCTTGAAGCGGTAGACGTCCCCCAGGTCTCTCTCCACCAGCCAGGCTATGCGGGGAGAGAAGCGCACGCGGGCCTCGTACTCCGCTCCTTCCTCGAATTCCCAGGGCAGGATGCGCGAGTAGTCCTCCAGCTTGAAATCGGGCGGGCGGCTGAAGTCTGGACCGCCCTCCTCCGGATTGGCCAATCCAACGGCGGATTCGATACGGGATATCCTGAAGGAGCGTATCTCCTCGCGCAGGTGGCAGTAACCCACCACGTACCAGGCCCCCCGCTCGAAGTAGAGTCCGTAGGGGTCGAGTTCACGCTCGCGGGCTTTCCCTTTCCCCAGGGAATGATAGACGAAACGCACGGTGCGCCTCCCGACCGCCGCCTCCCAGAGAACGGTGAGGCCCTCCACCGGCTCGCGCTGGGGCGCGAATCTCCAGTGCAGGGAACCCGTCTGTCCGAGGCGGCTCCCGTCTCCCAGGTCGGGGCTCAACTTGCGCAGAGCGGCGGCGGCTTCCCTGGACAGGGGCGTCACCTCCCCGGAGGAGAGGCGGTTGACCAGGAGCAGGGCGACCTTCTCCTCCGGGGTGAAAGCGATCTCCGGCAGGTAATACTCTTCCTTGGGGATGCGGTATCCCTGCTCCTCCCCGAAGGGATCCAGCGGCTCGACCTGGATGGGGATGCCCATCTCCCGCAGCTCGCTCTTGTCCCGCTCGAACATGCGCTTGAAGGAGGCCATGGTCGTCTGCCCGTATCCCGGTATGGAGCGACGGATGCGTTCCAGGGTCACCGGCCGCTGCGCCTCGAGGAGCATGGCGATGAGGTCGATGAGCCGTTCGGCTTTGTTCATGCTTCTACCCTCCACGCGGGTCCTCCCAGGCCGACCGTGGGGGATCGGCGGGTTTTGTCACTGGGTGGTGCTAGCATTGCTCTTGTAACAACCGACAGTGAAAGACAGGCAGGTAAAGCAATGAAAGGATTGAGACCGGCACTGTTCATAGCGGGGCTTGCGCTCGCCACCCTGGCCGAGAGCTCGGGTCCCTTCTGGTTCCTGGCGGCCACGGGGAGTTGCGCCTCTTTTCTCACCCTTCTCATCCTGTCCGTGAAGGGCGAGGCCGCAGAGAGGCGGGCCGCGAGGGAAAGGCGCGGCATCACCATTTCCCTTCCCCCTCCTTTCTATCTCGAGGAGAGAGCAGGCGGTGTAGATACAGCGTCTTGCATGACGCCTCCAGGCTGGACGTCCACTGAAACGCCTCTTCCAGCATCTGGCCAACGGCAAAACTGCCGTGTCCCCTGAGCATGGCGGCCTTATAATTCTGCAGCAACGGCGGCAGTTTCTCCGCGACCTCATCCGAGCCCACGGTAAGGCCGGCGCCGATGACCGGTATGGTCTTGAAGTAATACACCCCTTCGGTATCTATGGGGACGATCTCGTCTGAGTCCATGGAGAGGGCGATGGCGAAGGGCGGGTGTGCATGCACGATGGCCAGTGCGGAGGTCTGGAGATAGATAGCCCGGTGTATCTTTATCTCCGTCGAGGCGAGGGTGATGTGGCTATCGTCCTCCCGCAGCCCCGTCTCGATGATGTCCCCCTCTCGGAGGTTAGCGAGCATGGAGCCGCGGCGGGTGATGAAGATGCGGTCCCCGGCACGCACGCTCATATTCCCGCTGTGCGAGGAGTTGACCCCCTGTAAAAAGAGTTCCCTCCCGAAACGGGAGAATTGTTCCAGCATGTCCAGCTTCCCCCTGGCTCGATCACGGCTGCCTGCATATCAATATATCACTGCGCGGGTAGGTCCAGCTCCGCGAGCTTGCGGGGCTCGGGCCGACCCGACTCGTCCCAACCCCGGGCGCGGTAATAGAGTGGGAGCATCTCGCCCAGGCGCACCACGTGCCCGCTGGCCGGGCCCTCGGCTATGGGCTCCCGCAACAGGCGCGGCGGCAGGGTGTCCTCCCCGGGTTCCACCCCCGACTCGAGGTTATACATCCTCTCCAGGTTCCAGATGCGTTCGCCGACGCGGTGGAGGTCCATGCCCTTGTAGGGTATACCGGTCACGGCCTGCAGCATGCGCGCGAAGTACTCGTCGCTCAAGCAGAACTGGATAAAGCGGCAGAGGACCAGGGAGTCCACCCCGGCGTTGAGGTTCTGGGCGTTGATGGTGAGCCCCGGCTTGTCCAGGGTGGAATAGCGGTCGACCATCTTGGGTATGCCCAGGACCTCCGGGCCCACCAGGTAAGCGCGCAGGTGGCATCCTCCCCGGTTGGAGGTGGCGAAGGACAGACCCTGTCCCTGCAGGCCCCGCGGGTCGTAGCCGGGGAGCTCGAGCCCTTTCACCTGCATGGCATATTCCTCCGCGCCGCGTGCGGCGGTGAAGCGCCGCGAGCCCAGCGCCAATTCCTTTCCCAAGCCCCGCATGTATGCTATATCCTCGAGAAGGCGCAGGACGGCGTCGCCGTCCCCGAAGCGCGGGCCGCCCTCGACCAGGCCCATCTCCGTCAGCTCCATGCAGCAGCCCAGCGTGGAGCCCGCCGATATGGTATCCATGCCCAGCTCGTTGCAGAGGTAATTGGCGAGGATGACCTTCTCCATGTCGTCCACACCACATTGGGCCCCCAGGGCCCACAGGCTCTCGTACTCCGGGCCCTCTCCCTTACGTCCCGCTGCCTCGGTCACCCGGCCGCATCCGATTGGGCAGCCCCAGCAGGCACGGCGCTTGCGCAGGTATCCCTGTTCCAGGGACTCGCCGGAAATGGCCTCCGCGCCCTCGAAGCGCGAAGCGCGGAAGTTGCGAGCGGGGAAGACGCCGAGTTCGTTCATGAGGTTGACCAGGACCGCGGTTCCGAAGCGGGGCAAGCCTATGGCAGTGACCGGGTTGGCCTTGATCCAGCGCTTGGCCTCGTCGATTACGAACCCCAACCTCCTGGAGTCGGCCACGTCGACTTTCCTCTTTCCCCGCACCACCAGCGCCTTGAGGTTCTTGGAGCCCATGACCGCTCCCACCCCGCCGCGCCCGCAGGCGCGTGCGCCGTCGTTCATCACCGCGGCATAGAGGCAGAGATTCTCGCCCGCTGGGCCGATGACCGCCACGCCGGCGCCGGGGTACTTTTTCGACAGGGCCGCGGTGGCATGCGGCACGTCGAGGCCCCACAACTCCTCCGCGCTCTCTATCCTCACGCCGTCATCGCCCAGCACGATATACACGGGTTCATGCGACCTTCCCATGATCACCAGGGCGTCGAGCCCGCAGCGTTTCAAGCCCACCCCCCAGCGCCCGCCGGAGTTGCTGTCGAAGACCGTCCCGGTCAAAGGGGACCTGGTGACCAGGGAGAACCTTCCCGCGGTGGGGGCCGGGGTCCCGGTGAGCGGGCCGACCGCGAAGATGAGGGGGTTATCCGGTCCAAGTGGATCGACGCCCAGGGCGCGCTCGTAGAGGAGGCGCACCCCGAGCCCCCTGCCGCCCAGCCATTCGCTCAGGAACGAAGGGGATAACGGGCGCTCTTTCGCCTTTCTTTTTTCCAGGTCTATCTCGAGCATCCCGCCCATCCAACCGGGCATGGTTCTCTCCTTGACCATCATCCCTATTGAACCGTACCCCTATGATTATACGCGGCGCTGCCCTGCATATGCGGACGCCTGGCCCTAATCCTACGGCGTGTCAACGCCCGGGCGCTTGTCGTGAGGAGCGGAGCGACGTGGCAATCTCGCATCAAGAGAATACTTATCTCTTTTTCTGCTCCCCCCTGAGGCCTGATACCCGTTTTATCCTTATCGATCGGACGGCTGACCCCGTCACGGGTTTTTGATATCATTTATCACGTACATCCGAGGACTTATTATTCGCATAATGCGAGACGGTAGACTCGCAGAGGGGGTATTCGGGATGGCAAGGAACGGCCGAAAGGAAAAATCTTCGAAGAAGGCCGGGAAGATCGTTCTGGCGACGACCCTGTTATCCCTTCCCCTCCTTCCTCGCCTCGCCGTCAAGGTGGCGGAGATGGAAGGGGAGCGTAAGGGATTCCGGGTGGAACAGTTCAAGCTCACAGCAAAGGACGGCACCCGGCTATCGGCGGCCTTGTACGTGCCCAGGGGCGAGGGCCCCTTCCCCGCCGTGATCATGATCCACTCCTGGGCGCTCTCGCGCTGGCAGTGCCATCTCTACGCCCCTTATTTCGCCTCGGCGGGATATGTGGTCCTGACCTACGACTGCCGGGGCTTTGGCTCTTCCAAGGGCGAGGTCCACTGCGCCGACCCCGAGCGCGAGCTCTGCGACCTCGAGGACGCCATCGACTGGCTCCTGGAGAAGAGCGGCCTCCCGCTCAAGGAGGGGGCCCTGGGCGTCACCGGCATCTCCTACGGCGGAGGGCATTCCTTCCTCATCTCCGCGCGCGACCCGCGGGTGAAGACGGTAGTCCCCATGGCCGGGTGGACGGAGCTCAAGCACAGCCTTACGCCCCAGGGATCGTTGAAGATATTCGAGGGGGTGTTTCTGCTCCTGACCGCTTCCTGGGCCACCAAGCTGAATCCCGGGAACATCCTCTACCGCTGGATGTCCACTCTATTGTTCAAGCGCGGTGACTATCAGGCATTCGTAGAAGACATGCGCCGCCGCTCCTGTCTCTACGAAGTGGACAAGGTCAACACGCCCATGCTCATCGTCGGATCATGGAACGACGACCTCTTCGAGCCCAACCAGATGATGGAGTTCTACGAGAAGCTGGATGCCCCCAAGATGCTCTACATCGCCAATGGCTGGCACGGGTTCGACCCAGGTTTTGGGCCGCGTTGGGCGGGGAAGGACATCTGGGACCTCACCCGGCGATGGTTCGACTACTGGCTGAAGGGGGAGGAGAACGGCATCCTCTCCGAGCCCGCGGTCCGCCTCTACAAGCCCTGGAAGCGCCGGGTGGAGCCGGAGGTCGCATGGCCGCCCCCGGACGTCAAGACCCACAAGGTGTTCCTGGGCAGGGACAACGGTTCATTCAAGATAAGCTCCCGCCCCAAGGGGGAGAAAGGGGAGTTAAGGCTCAAGCCGAGCCTGCTTAACCTGGCGACTTCGGGACCTTCCTTCGTGCGCCCCCAGGCCTTCGGCATCCCCGTCCCGGGACCGAAGCGCGAGGTGGGCGAGGGTTACTTCTCCTTCACCACCTCCCCCGCCAAGAAAGGCTTCGAGCTCGTGGGCATCCCCAGGCTGCAGGTCAAAATAGTGCCTTTGCATAACAAAGCCCAGATCAACGCCCTCCTCTACGACGTCCCACCAGCGGGAGGCTTCCCCCGGCTCATCACCTACGGCACCACGACCCTGGAGGACCTGGTGCCGGACCAGGAGATAGCGGTCTCCCTGGACCTGGTGGCCGCCGATCACCTGCTCGAGGCGGGGCATTCCTTCCGCCTTACCTTCAGCGGCACCAACATCCCCTTCGTACTCCCCGTATTGGGAGCGGGGGTGAAGGTGATCTACGGTGGGGAGGATAGCACCCTGGAACTGCCGCTCAGGGAGGTGAAAACGGTTTGAGGAAGCGTATCGTCACGCTGGCGATACTCTTTGCGGCGTTGGTCGCCATATTCTTTGGAGTACTTTCACCGTCCGGGCCTGATGCGGCCCGGGCCGGGGACGGCACCTGCGGCGAGGCCAGCGTGGAGGGGTCACGCACCTGGTATTTCGCTGAAGGCTACACGGGAGACGGCTTCCGGGAATATCTGACCCTATTCAATCCCCACGATACGGCCTCGAGCCTTGACCTGAACCTGCTCTACAACGCGGGGTCGTCACAACTTATAAAGCTCGAGCTGCCACGCCGCTCCCGCGTCACCCTGGATATCAACGCTTATGCCGGGCAAGACAAGGAGGTCTCACTGTACCTGGAAGCGGGCTTGCCCATCGTCGCCGAGCGGCCCATGTATTTCACCTACCGCGGTGCGTGGAAGGGATGCACGGTGACCAGCGGAACCGTTTCTCCTTCCGATGCATGGTATTTCGCCGAGGGGTGCACCCGCCGGGGCTTCGAGACCTGGGTCCTCCTGGCCAATCCGGGGGAGGTCGAGGTGCAGGCACGGGTATTTCTCATCCTGGAGGACGGCAGGATGATCCCGCTCGAACTGAGCCTGCCCGCCCGTTCCCGCCGCACCTTCTTCGTCAATCAAGCCGTGGGTGAGGGTCACGACGTAAGTGCCCGCGTGCAGGCGGAAGCCCCCATATGCGCGGAGCGGGTGATGTACTTCGATTATCACGACGTGTGGCCGGGGGGGCATGCCTCCAGTGGCTTGAGCCAGCCCAGGAAGACTTACCTTTTCGCCGAGGGTTACACCGGCTCCGGCTTCGAGGAGTGGCTCACCCTGTACTCGCCCCGGGCAAGCGGCGGCGAGGATGGCACCGACGTCACCCTGAACTGCCTCTTCCAGGGCGGAGCGGAGCAGACCTTCCAGGTCCACCTCGATCCCGATAAGCGCCACACCATCGATATCAATAGATTGGTAGGCGCCGGAAAAGACGTCTCGCTGCAGCTCTCGGCACCGGAACCTTTCCTGGCAGAGCGACCCATGTACTTCAACTATAAAGGCGCCTGCCGCGGCGGCCACGTCTCCAAGGGGGTGGAGGCGGCGGGCACCCACTGGTATTTGGCCGAGGGCACCACCCGCCCGGGGTTCTACGAATACTTGTGCATGATGAACCCCGGTGATGGGGACGCGACGGCCGTCCTGAACGTCATCTCTCCCCAAGCGGGCGACTCAACCCAGGAGTACACCATACCCGCGCGATCACGCCTTACCGTCGACATACGTGCGCTGGCGGGAAAGGGCCTGGACACCTCCTTCAGCATCGACTCCGACCGGCCCATAGCCGTGGAACGTCCCCTCTATTACCCCACCGAGGACTTCGAAGTCGCCAACGCCATGGATAATCTCTGGAGCTTGAGCAAGGTCATCGGTCCCCGGGTGGAAGGCACGGCGGGAGAACTGGCTGCCGCCGATCACCTCGCGGGAATCCTCGAGGGCTACGGTTACGACGTCGCAGTGCAAGAAGTCCCCCTCCCCAACGGTTCCGCCACCCGCAACGTCGTTGCGTGGACGCACCCGCTACAGCTCTTTTCCGCTGCAGATGACGCCAAGTTCCTCGTGGTCGGTGCCCATTACGACACCAAGATGGGAACGGGTAGCCCCGGGGCCAACGATAACGGCTCGGGAACGGTGGTGGTCCTGGAACTGGCGCGTTGCTTCGCCGAGAGGCTGGCCGGGGTTGAGATCTGTTTCGTTTTGTTCGGTGGGGAAGAGCGGCTGGTCGAGGGCAGCGATCTCCACCACTTCGGCTCCCGCTACTACGTGAACAACCTGTCGCAGGAGGAAAGACGCTTCCTCATGGGTGCCGTCATCGTGGACATGGTGGGGGTGGGGAGCCAGCTCTACGCCCGCACCATGGGGGTGGGGCCCATAGACCTCTGCAACCGCCTCATGGCCTACGCCCGGGGAGCCGGTGTCTATCTCCCCTATATGGTGAGCGGCTCCTACTCCGACCACGAGCCCTTCGAGGTGGCGGGCATCCCGGCGGTATGGCTGGAGGTGAAAGACGACCCCTGGTACCACACCCCCGGCGACAGTTACGACAAGATAAACCCCGCGCACATCGAGCGTACCGGGCGCCTGCTCGAGGACTTCATCCGCTCCCTCTGATCTGCCGGTGTAATCGGCTGCCCGCGGACAAGATAGTTGCCAAATTATGACTATCAAGACAGCCAGGCATGTCATGCTGGTCATCCTCCCATGGCCCGACTTCAGCTCACCGAGCATCTCCTTTCCACAACAAGTGCTTGTACCGGATAGGGCCTGCCGTCCAACCATGCAGGCATACAGGCTCGTTCATAAACTGATCTGTCGTCAGGTTATTGCCTTGCTCCGTAATAAGAATGTAGAATCTACGCGTCTAGGCTATTATTCGGCCCTACAACGGGCCAGCATGCAGGGATGGAGTTTTTCTTAGGACAAGGGGGTAACCACACATGAGCGTGATCTACATTCCCGCAGAAGACGGCACCTACGAAAAGGTCCCGGTGACGCCGGAGAACACGCAGCGGTACATCAAGAGTCTTCCCCTCTACGCGGAGGACGACGACCCCACCTTCTGGTCGCAGGACAAAATCCGCGCCATGCAGGACGAGATGCTCAAGCGCCAGATGGAATGGGTGTGGGACGGGCACGATTACTACAAGCGCATGTTCGCGGCCAACGGCATCGAGCAGGGGGACCTCCAGAGTATAGACGACCTGGAGAAGCTGCCCCTCACCTACAAGAAGGACTATATGGCCGAGCCGGATTCTTTCAAGCTCAAGCCGTCCAACCCCACCCTCTACGACTGGATATTCGAGGTCACCTACACCACCGGCTCCACCACCGGGGTCCCCACCGCCTTCTGGAACACCATCCATGATGCCCACGGCATCTGGCAGATGATCTTCCGCGGCATCAAGCTGGGCGGTTTCCCGCCCTACGCCCGGGGGGTCAACCTCTTTCCCCTGGGGCCGGTTCCCCATATCGGGTTCTTCCGGGCCCGGGACATCGGGATCATGGGCCTTGGGAGCATGAACATGTTCGGCTGCACGGGCATGACCTACCCCGAGTTCCCCATCCACCGCTCCATGGACTACGCCATGGACCTTATCGAGAAAGGCAAAGCCGAGGTGTGGCTGGGCATCGCCAGCTTCATCCGCCGCCTGATCATGAAGGCCGAGGAGCAGGGGCGCGACTTCTCCGACACCAAGCACATCCAGGCCCTGGGTGAGGCCTGCCCCAAGGGCATGCGTGACGATATGCGCCAGCGGCTTATAAACATGGGCGCCGAGGACCCCTTTATCTCCAACTCCTACGGCTTCACCGAGATGCAGGGGGCCATGCCCGAGTGCACCGACTTCAGCGGTTGCCACAACCCCGCCCCCAACCTCTACTTCTTCGAGGTGGTGGACGAGGAGACGGGAAAGCGGGTGCCCGACGGGGAGCGCGGGCTACTCACCATCACCCATCTCAACCGCCGCGGCACCGTGCTGCTGCGCTACGTCATCGGCGACCTGGGCGCCATCACCCACGAGACCTGCCCGCACTGCGGCCGCAACGTGGAGCGATCCATCATCGCGGTGGGGAGCACCTACGCCACCCGCACCTCGGAGCTGGTGAACCTCAAGGGTACCCTCATCAACCCGGAGATACTCAGGGACGAGGTGGCCAACACCCCCGGGGTCAAGGAATACCAGATCATCTTCACCAAGAAGGACCTCACCGACCCCTATTCCGCGGATGAACTGGTGGTGAAAGTGGCGCCCGCCGAGGGCTTCGACAACGCGCAGATAGAGAAGGACGTGGTGGCCAAGCTCGTCACGGCGGTGGAGATGAGAGCCCGGGTGGAGTTCGTTCCCATGGAGGAGATCTACGACCCCACCGTTGCCCTCAAAGCTTACCGTGTCCTGGACATGCGCCCGAAGGAGATGTAGGGGTCGGAAGGAGATGTAGGGGTCGTATCTTCGTTCTTCGGTCTTGGAAGATATCATAGCTTCGTTCTTTGGTCTTGGAGCACCATGCTGAGTCGTTCCTGAAATCACAAAGACCGAAGAACGAAGATACGACCCCTACATCTCCTACATATCGCGGCGGTCTCCGACAACCTTCGCCGGCACGCCGGCGACTACGGCAAAGGGCGGGACGTCCTGGTTGACCACGGTCCCCGCCGCCACCACCGCGCCCTCCCCGATGGTCACTCCCATGAGTATCACGGCGTGGGAGCAGATCCAGCAATCCTCCCCGATGACCACGGGTCCGTAGCACCCGCATTGGAAACGCATGGGTTCACCCAGCTCCATGCCGTGGTCGGCGCAGTTGATGTTGACGTAGGGGCCGAGCATGGAGTTCCTGCCGATGTGGCAATCGTCGAAGGCGTTGATGATGTTATAAGGTCCGATGCCCACGTTGTCCTCGATCTTCAGCAGGGCGTCGTTGGCGGCGAAAAGGCGGGACAGGGTGTCCAGGGAACAGTTATTACCGACCACGATGCGGCCCCGGTCGTTCCCCCTTATCTGGACCAGGCCGGGGATGAAGGTCCCGTCAGCGATAGAGCAGGTGGATTCGCCGCACAAGGCCACGTCCGGCTTGCCG
>Ga0315277_10008296_pt1 | contig 13380 bp, 13 predicted proteins | sample YL17G05_15_MG_FD_203695 | JGI IMG/M metagenome (GOLD analysis project Ga0315277, IMG submission 203695) | Sediment microbial communities from Yellowstone Lake, YNP, Wyoming, USA - YL17G05_15 | ecosystem: Environmental > Aquatic > Freshwater > Lake > Sediment | place: USA: Wyoming | collected...
AACCGGCCCAACTCCGCATTTCCCGGCGACCAATGACCGCCAGAAGGCCTCCTTGCCGGTTCCGATCGGCGAGACTACCCCTACCCCCGTAACCACCACGCGCTTTTTCAAATTTGGTCCCTCTCCCGCAGTTAAAGTTTTAGCGAATTTATTACTAAAGGTTAGTTCTAAGAAATCTGCCCCAATAATATTATGACTTCATGGGTTTTAAATCCACTAAATTCCCTGCCGGGAATAGAATTTCAGCAAATTCCGGCAATTATATACGAACAAAGTTGATGGTCTCGTAAAAAGTCGTCACTCCGGTGAAAACCGGAGTCCAGGGAACTTATAACTGGTGGAAAGAACTAGATTCCGGCTTTCGCCGGAATGACGGAAAAACCCACTTTTTGACTTTTTACGAGTTCATCAAAGTTCCTGCTGGTAATGTTGCAGGTATGACATACATAAAATTATCGATAATTATTAGAAATTATATATAAAAATGCAAAAAAGTCAATAAAAATAATTCTTTAAAACTCTTGACCATGAAAGGTATTCACTCCCACGAATTTTCCCACTGGCTTGTAAATTTTTGGGGAGATCCAAGGTTCTCCAAGAATCCCATCTTGGATCGCCCAGCTTCTCCCACGTACGGTTTTTTCCGCTCCTTTCTGACGGAAGGGGCTGACTCCGTTTAGGTGGTCATATAGTCTCCCACCCAAGAGGAATTCCCGGTCGATTTCCTCCATCTGTTTCCGTCCCTCCAAGTAACCAAAACCATATCTTTCATATTGGATGGCGTTGTGGTAGAACAAGGCCTCCCCGGAGATGATCGAGGCGCCCAACCTGGAGGCAAAGCGTTCCAGTAGGGAGATAAACTCCCTCAGTAATCTTAGTCCGGGACGAACCTGCCCCGGAGCCAAGTCGGCTTTCATCGCCCTTTCTTCTTCGGACACATTTCTAAGGGCGGTTCCGAAGAGAGTATCCTTCCCTTGAGCATCGCGATCGATTTGAAAACGCTCCCCCCGGGGGTCGTTGATCACGATGAAAGAAAGCTCCAAGTTGTCCATAAAAGGGGTATCGGAGATCTGCAAGAAGAAAATCGAGTCTTGGTCTTCGAGTCTCCGCTTCACGTCGATGGATGCGAACCCGTGAGTTTCCGGCGTGTGGAACTGCACGGCCTTCTCTCCTTCCCGACTGAGGAAGGTATTTCGATCAATTTCGAAGAGGGAAAACAAAGCGGGTGGGATAAGGCCACGGAAGAGCTTGGTTCTTTCCTCCGGCGGAAGATGATTGACTTCATAGATCGAACGGTATTTCATTCCTCAACTGGCGGGCGAGGAATCGAGAGATCGGAGAAAGGCCAAAATCACCCCACTCAAGGCCTCAGGGGCCTCCAGCATCACCATATGGCCGGCCCTTTCGATGATTTCCATCTGCGCACCAGGAATTTTACCCTTTAGGTACTCGGAGTACTTTATGGGAGTTAGAAGGTCTTCCCGCCCACATACCAAAAGCGAGGGAAGGTGAATTTTTTCAACCACCTTCATGACGTCGAATTGATCGCAGGCCAGCATATCCTGATAGCGCACCCTGGAGTTGGTCTTGGCCCACTCTCGCTCGGCTTCTAAAAACACTTCCTCAGATGCCCCGGCTGCGAATCCCCAGGGCTCAAACTTAGGCTCAATTTTTCCCTCGGCCATCTGTCGCAATCTTTCCAGGGCCTCCGGGAGAACGCGAAGGCGAGCACCCGTTCCAATCAATAGAATGGCCTTCACCCTTCCGGGATAGTTGAGGGCAAAATCAAGCACGATTCCCCCTCCTAAAGAATGCCCTCCCAGCACAATTTTCTCTAATCCCAGGGTCTCGCAAAAATCTTTGAGGAACTCCCTATACTCCGGGATGTGCTTCATCCCCTCCCCTTGAGATTGGCCATGGCCTGGCAGGTCAATAGCCAGCGAGGTATGTTCCTTCGCCAACACCGCCATCACTTTCTGCCACATACCCGCGTTCCCGCCACTCCCATGAATAAGGGCAATTTTCATCCCTCGCCCGGGGCCTTTGGCCTGTTGCTCAAGGTAATGCACCCTTGTTCCTTTGACTATCACATCCGGCATCGATCGCTCCTTTAACCTTTTTTCAACGACCTGATTTTCTCCCCTTAAATTTTCTGGAAATTATCACACAACTGCCCATTTTTCAAGTTTTTATTGACAAAAGGCCTTGCCGGGGTTAAATCTTTAACCGTGCTTCTTTTAGGGCCCAGACTTTCCGTTGACTGCCCGTGGAAAGGAAATTTACGAATTTTGGCGACCTCCGATGATGCCGAAAGGAATGAAGCAAAAAAAATGGAGTCCTTTAAACGCTTAGCCGTCCTGGCTGTAAAAAGGGCTGGACTTCTTCTGAAAAGGAGACTCGGCCAGGAAAGACAGGTGGGGTACAAGGGTCCCGTGAACTTGGTCACGGAAATGGATCTGCTTTCCGAAAAGATTATCGTCTCCGAAATCCGCCGGCGGTACCCGGGTCATAGCCTCCTAGCTGAGGAAAAAACCGCTTGGCAGGAAGATTCCCCCTACCGTTGGATTATCGATCCCTTGGACGGGACGACCAATTATGCCCATGGGTACCCGATTTTTTGCGTTTCCGTTGCCCTGGAAAAGGAGGGCGACGTGGTCCTTGGCGTGGTTTACGACCCCATGCGAGATGAGCTATTCGTAGCTGAGAAAGAGAAAGGCGCGCGCCTCAATGGGCGGAAAATCAAGGTTTCCTCGACCTCGAAACTCTCTCACAGCTTATTGGCTACAGGGTTCCCTTATGACCTCCGAGAAAGTCCGGCCAATAACTTCGACCATTTTCGTAATTTCGCCCTGCGAGTCCATGCGGTGAGAAGGGCCGGGTCTGCCGCCTTAGACCTTTGCTATGTGGCCGCAGGCCGCTTTGATGGGTTTTGGGAGATGAAGCTGGGTCCATGGGACTTGGCCGCCGGAAGCCTGATCGTCAGGGAAGCTGGGGGGGAAACTACTGATTTTCTGGGGAAGCGCCTCATTCTGGATGGAAAACACGTTCTGGCTAGTAATGGAAAGATTCACCGAGAAATGATAAGGGTCCTGAAGTTAGGGCGTATTTAGTTTCACCGGGGAGCAGGTTAAAGCCACTCGGTTAATCCCTCACTCTCTTCCATCACTAAAGAGCCTCGTAAAGTGATAAGACTTTCTGAGTGATCGTCGGCCAGCCGAATTGCTTGACCTTGGCCATTGCCACGGTGACTATCCTTTTCCTCAAAGAAGGGTTCTCGATGACTTCGCAGATACGCTCGGCCAAAAGCCGCCAATCCCCTTCCGGGATTAAGAACCCGGTCCGGCCATCTTCTACCGTATACTGGAGCCCGCCAACCCGGGAAGCAATCACGGGCGTCCCGCAGGCCATGGCTTCCAGCGCCACCATGCCGAAAGATTCGTAACGCGAAGGAAGGACCAGGGCCTCCGCTGCGGAATAAAAGTAAGGGAGCAAATCCTGCCTTTGAGAACCCCAAAAAGCGACTCGATCCTGCAATTTCATCCGGGCCACCATCTTCCGTAACCTTTGCATCTCCTGGTTTTCCATTTGCGGGTCTGCGTCCATTTCCCCCCCGACAATAATCAACCCCAGCTCCTGATTACTGCTAAAAGGTTTACAGGTGAGGTGATGGATGGCCCGAATTAAAACATCAATTCCTTTTATGGCATCGATGCGGCCGACGAAAAGTATGAATTTCTTTTCCAGAAGGCCCAGAAATTTCTTGGCCTTTAAGGATCGGATCGGTTTGAACACTTTCAAATCCACGCCACAGGGGATCACTTTAATTTTTTCACGTTGAGCCTGGTGGTAGGAAACCATCTGTTCCTTTTCCCATGGGCTCGGAGCGACCACCCTGTCGGCAAAATCCATGATTTGCCCTTCTACGGCCAATCGCTTCATCGGCTCTTTCTTTTCTTTCGCCCGGCTTATCTGGTTTTTCAGTGCCCCCAGAGTATGGAACATATGGACCAAAGGAATGGACCATTTATGCTTGAGCTCTCCCCCCACCCATCCAGATAGCCAGTAATGAGAATGAACCAAGTCATAAGAAATATCTTCGCTGCCGGCAAATTGAACGACTCCCGAGACAAATTCCGGCAGATATTGGAAGAGATCGTCTTTGGGAACAGGTTCCTCCGGCCCAGCCTTGAGGTGGATGACCCGCGCGTTGCGCTCGAGGGGGACGATGCGGGAGATGTGGGGGTTCTGAGATCGGGTGAAAACATCTACCCGAAATCCCAGGCGGCTCATCTCTCGGCTTAGCTCCCGCACGTAGACATTCATTCCTCCTGTTTCCTTTCCGCCGAGAGCGGCCAGAGGGCAACTATGCACGCTAAGGACAGCGATGCGCTTCATGCTTTTACCGCGCGGATCCGGTAGATTTTTTCCTCCCTCCCTCCCAGATGATACTTATATTCCTCCTTCCCCCTTAAGAAATTAAAGACTGATATCCTTTTTTCGATGGCCCGACGAATACAATGACCGGCCAAAACGATCCCCGGGCTGATCCAGCCCAGTTGGGGGTCATAGCCTGAATTGTAAACATACTTTGTGCCCGCAAATTCAAAGGAAAAAAAAGTGGCTACCTCTTTCCCGTCAACTTTCAGAAAGGATAAATTCAGCCAGCCTCGCTCCTGAAACCGGGCGGATAACTCTCGAAAGTAATCCTGCATCTTTGGGGTCATGAACTCGGCTTTATCCTTACTGCTTTTTCTGTGGAGGTCAAAAAAAATTTCCATGCTTTCGATAAGGGAGAGGGGCTCTTCCACCTCCGATACTTCAAAAGAAACCTCTCTCTCCAGGCGGCGCATTTTCCGGCGAAGCTCGTGTCGGTCCTTGGAATTCAATTTTTCCAAAAAAATCTCCCAAGTTGGCGGAAGACTCAGATATATACCCACCTCTTCCACCTCCTGGACCACCTGGTACCCAAAAGATTCAAAGAGCGGGGGCAAATATTTAGCCGTCGGCGAGAACTCGGATATTCCGCTGAGCTCCAGATATTTCCAGGGTCCTTCCTGAAAAAACTTACCCAAAGCCCTGAAAACTTCTTCTTCCCTCCCGGGGAAGATGACCAGGTCCCGGTAATCAGAAACGTCCATGCTCCCTAATAAAGTAAGCCCTACCCGCTCCCCCTCTCCAACAGAATTTGAGAAGGCCCCTACCCCCAGCAGTGGTCCCTTCCCATTTCGAAAAAGGATAACTTGGGCCTGAAGGGATTTGCCGAAATGTTTCAGCCAAATTTCATTCCAGAGGGGAGTGAGGAAAGGATTCTGAAATTGACTACCGAAGAGGAGGGATTCCCACTCCCGGACCACAGTGTCCGGGTAAGGGTTTACCTCCAGCATCTCGATGTTCACGCGTTATCTCCCCTCACCCCCGAGGGATGGGGTAAAAGGGGGTGGCTTTCTCCCGCCCAACAGTGGTTTCCAGACCATGCCCCGGGTATATGATCGTATCTTCGGGTAGGATGAAAATTTTCGAATAAATGGACTGTAGGATCAGCTGCTCATTTGCCCCCGGGATGGCTGTGTTGCCGGGACCATTGGGGAAAATGGTATCTCCGCTGAAGAGAATTTTCCCGGTAAGAAAGCAAACCCCTCCGGGGGAATGTCCCGGGGTATGCAAAACCTTGAGGGTAATCTCCCCGAATGCCAACGTCTGCCCGTCTTCCAGGGGGAAATCCGGAAGCTTTTTCAGACCGTGGGCATCCCGCTCATGGATACCCACGGGGGCCCCCGTATGATTCCTAACCTCTTCCAGGGCTCCGATATGGTCCATATGCCCGTGGGTAATCAGGATATATCGTACTTTTGTTTCCCTGGTCTCCCCTAAGATGCGTTTGGCCTCAGCTGCCGGGTCGATGATCACACTCTCCCGTGCAGGGGGGTTGATCAGAATATAACAATTGTTTTCAAAAAAACCCACCTCTAGTTTTTTGATTTCCACCCATCTCCCCCAAATTTCTTCTGGTAAGCAAAACAGTGGAAAGCTTACTGTTCTTTTGCCCCTTGCCCCATGGGGTGCCTTCTCGGTTCTTTTTCCCCCTTTTTAAAATCCGCTAAAGGGAACAGGGATGAAAGTTAGGGCAAAAATGGCCACGGTCAACCACCCGATGATCTTGCGCTTCCGGTCCAAGGGGACCCAACGATCCATCGGCGGAGGGTGGCGGAAGCCCATGATGAAAAGAAGAAGGCTCCAAAAGAGCCAACCCTGCCAGCCAAAAATTCCAAGAGCTAAAAGGACTAAGAAAACGTATTTGGATATTTTGTTTTGCATTTCCCCTAAAAGGGCATAGGCCACATGCCCTCCATCCAGTTGTCCGATGGGCAAGAGGTTAAGCGAAGTGACTAAAAGGCCGATCCATCCGGCAAACCCGACGGGGTGGATGACGATATCAAACCCCGCAGGAAGGGGCCCTACGATTAACCAACTGATCAAGGAAAGGAGAAGAGAGGAGCCCAGAGTAAGCCCCATCTGCCCTTGCACCATTTTCACTTCCGAAAGCTGAAATCCGAAAATTAGGAATGGAATTGAAACCGCAATTCCTACGAGTGGGCCTGCCGCGCCAACATCCAAAAGCATCTTGCGGTCGCGGACCGGAGAGCGCATTTTGATGAAAGCTCCGAATGTTCCAATAATAAAGGGAAAGGGAGGAGCAGGGATGAAATAAGGCAAGGTGACGTTCAGGCCATGTTTCCTCGCGGTAAGGTAGTGACCCAACTCATGAGCGAGGAGGATTCCCATCAGAGAGAAGGAAAAGGGAATCCCTTTGAAAATAAGTTCGGGATTTTCTAAAGGGTTCGCTCCTTCATGCCAGGCCCCGGCCAAAAGAGTCGTGAACACGGTAAGAAGAAAAAGTATGATATTAACGGCGATGCGCGGCTTTGGGGGCGAAAGGACCGGAGGATCTTCTTCCCAGTTTTCAGGCCAGGGCGGCTTCTCTCTTTCATTTCTGCGCCAAAATTTTCTAAAACCCATTTTCCCCTTTATGTTTTCTGCCCCAGCTCGGCATCATCGGAGATACGCGCATGCTATCTTTCAAATCTTTTTTGCTGATATTCCCTGAAAAAATTAACTACTTTCTCAAATTGGTCGTCACTGAACAATCTTTCTCGCCCATGGAAATATTCGCATGGAGAGTAGGGCCAGGGGAAGTCATCGATATCTTCCTTGATGCGCTCCTTTTCCCTCAAAAATTCCTGCTCATCCATGGAATTGCTTCTCCCCATAACGCTTGAGATTGGCATAGGCCCAAATAGCCCTTTCAGCGGAAGGATAGACAGGGATTCCGGCCTTGATTAGAGCATCCACTGATTGCTGCTCCAGGTACAAGCCCCCTAAAGAGATGCCCAGGAAAGGTTCCCGGATCTTTTGCTGTGCCTCGACCAACAAAGTAGCATACTTGAGGTCCAGCTCAGGGGTCACGCCCCGCCCTTGAAAAATGAGGGCATCCACGCCCGGGTCGAGGCCCACGCACATTGCCGCCCGCCCATACAGGTCTACTTCGAAGACCGACGCCAATCCCAGGTCCACAGGGTTGTTCACGCTTGTTCCTGTTTTCGGGAGGATGGCCTTTAGTTTCTCTCGGGTCTGCGCCTGCAACTCAGCCACCTGCAGCCCATGCTCTTCACAGGCATCGGCTATTGACCGGGAAAATTTTTCCGGAGTAACCCTGATCGAGCAGCCCCTGGAGAAAAACTCTCCCGGGTTCAAAACCCCTTGGCACGCCTACAATGGCAATGGAACGAGGATAAAATAGGGGGGTTAAGTTCTTCATATACGATCGGGCTCAGCTCTTTTTTAAAAAGAGAAGATCTTCCCCCTTCCCAGAAACAACCCAGGGCCGCTTTTTCTTCCCCAGGGAAAATTGGCAAGCTGCCACAAGGGGATGGATCTGGTATAGCCGAAAATGCTTGCTTTCATATTTAAGATAACAAAACCCTCCCCTCCAAGCAACATGAAATTCGCTTTTCCGCACCGGTGGCTTTTTTCTCATTGAATAATTTCAAAAGCTGGGGTATAAATTCTAGGCGGGGAAGGCATGAACGGTTTGGACATCATTTTTCTTATTCTCATCGGTGCGTCTGTTCTATACAGCGTTATTCGCGGATTAGTGCGAGAAATTTTTTCTTTCCTCTCGATCATCCTGGGATTCTTCGGCGCCAGCTGCGGTTATGCAGCTATGTCCGACTGGCTGAGGCGATGGGTCGAGAATGAGACCCTTGCTCAAATTCTCGGCTTTGCCATCCTCTTTATCCTCATTGCTTTGGCCATCAATCTTCTGGGCATGGTTTTAACCCGTTTGGTTAAAAAGATGGACCTAGGTTGGGCCGATCGTTTAGGGGGTGCGGCCTTCGGATTGTTAAAGGCCATCCTTCTCATTGCTATTATTCTTTTCATGCTAACGGCCTTCTTACCCCCGAAGAGCAAGCTTCTTTCGGAATCCAAGATTTCACCCATTGCCCTGACCATCGCCCGGCAGCTCTCCTATTTGGTCCCGGAAAAGTTCCGCGCCCTTTATACTGCCAAGGAGAAGGAACTTAAAAAATACTGGTCTACAAAGGAGTTGGTTAAAGAGAAAACCGTAACAAAAGGAAGGAAAGGACCATGAAAGATTTTACTCTCCTTGGAAGAAGAAAAGGCCTTCCCTTTGAACATCGAGGAGCGGTTACCTCAGGTTGTTTGGTGTTCCTTATTCTTATCTTACTGCTGGGGTATGTGGGTTTTAAATTCGGCGAGGCTTTCTGGGAGTATTTTGAGGTGCGACAAAAAACTCGGGAGGCTTTGAATTGGGCAGCCGCCGGCCAAACTAAATCCGAAATAGATATTTTGCAGAAGGTTATGGCCAAGGTCCGGGAGGCGGGAGTTGAACTTGCTCCTCGCAGCATCCAGATCAAACAAACGACAGATACCCTGACGATTCGCGTCTCCTGGAGCCGAGAAGTGGAATTTCCTTACTACACACTTCCGTTGAAATTCAGGGTGACCCAGAGCGAAGAAAAACGATGGCATAGGGGGGGGCTCATTATAAAATAATCGGGATATGGGGAGTCTTTGCCGTGGCGCAACGACCCCTTTGACCCGTTCTTCCCCTCCGGACCGGAAGATTTCAAGCCCTATACTCAGCCGCTCACAGGTTTTTATCCGGATTGATGACCTGATTGAATCCCCAAGATCGGTTCATTCATTCTCAACTCAGGCAGGGAAGGAAAAAAGGAAGCTCTCATATGAGAAATTCTGCAATGTGAATGTTATATTCGTTCGGGTCAAGGGTTCTCACGATGGTCCTTCTGAACGTCTTAGTTTCTTCATCTGCCTCCCGAAGATCAATAACCCTGCCTTTCCGATATTCCCCGTCGCTATAATGGAGCAGGCAAACCTTTGGCCGGTCGATTAATTCCGGATCCTCCTGGATCTGAATGACAATTCCCATCTCGTTGGTATTCAATGAAACTAGGGTTCCAAGAGGGAAAATCCCCACCATGTTGATGAAAACTTTGACTAAGGCAGGATCGAAATCCTTCCCGGCCTTCTCCAGCATGAGTCCAAGGATTTTTTCGGAGACAAAAGGAAAGCTACGGTACACTCTCGGTCGGATCAAGGCGTCGTAAAAGTCAACCAGGGCAATGATCCTACCGCAAAGGCTGGTATTCCTCTTCCGGGCCAGTTTCGGATAACCGGTCAAATCGTATTTCAGGTGATGCTCGAAGGCCGCATCCATCATCCGGGTGGACAATTCTCCCCATTCTTTCACCCGCATTACGATCTCCGCTCCGATGACCGGATGGGAGCGAATCACTGCCCATTCCTGAGTTGTTAACTTCTCCGTCTTGTTCAGTATTTCGGTGGGAATCTTCGTCTTTCCAACGTCGTGCAGCAGGCCGGCCATACCTAAATAGGAGAGGTGTTTTTTGGAGAACCCGATCCGCTGCCCTAAGGCGATCGTATAAATGGCCACGTTGACCGAGTGGTTGAAGGTGTATTCATCGTAATTCTTAATGTTGGCCAACCCTAACAAAGCAGATTCGTCCTGCATGATGGAATTTACGGCATTCTGCATGAGATGTTTGGCCTTACGGATGTTGAGCAGTTTTTGATTCTTAACACTCTCCATCACTTCCTTGACTAAATCGATGGCTTTAAAATAGATTTCTTTGGAGTATCGCTTCTGCTTTTCCGGATCAAAATAGAGGTCCTCATCTTTAAAAAACTCCAATTTACCCACGCTGATCGTATGGATCTCCAGAGATTGTAATTCCCTCTGGACATAAAGATAATTGCTCTCGTTATTCTCCTCCAGCCCGGAAAGGATGAAAACGAATTTTTTGAGGTCTCCGGGTGCCAACTCTGCAGTAAACTCCAATTCCCCGATCCATCGATTCTTCATCTCCTCGGAAAAGGTTTTGAACATGGAATATTTATCGGCTTTCACCAGAATCCGGATATTGTTGAAGAAAAAATTCTCCCGGATGATTTTCAGGAAGAAGTGGCCTTCGGATCTGATAAAGGGGTTGATGGCTTGGAGACATTCTTGGGTCAGGCGGTCGATGAGGACATTATTGGGATCATAAATGAAGGCTCCCTTGAGCAGGCGATAGAATCGCAATACAAATTCTGTCCCCAAGGCCGTAGGGATATGTTCATGGTCGAAGGGTGGTTGCGCCCCCTTCCAGTTTTCGCTTTTCGGTCTTTCCGTCATTTGCCCTGGCATCAGACCGTTAACTCCTCAAATTGTAAAACGCTCCCTCGCTGGCAGGCGAACCGATCGGTTGTTCTGTTTTCTTTAACCGCTTCCCGATTTCAAGATGGACTTTGCTTCCGGGGTCCCGATCAGCTCCAAAGCACTGGCTGCACCCATCTGAATTTCACTATTTTTCTTCCCGAACCTGCTCCTTTGTTCCAATAATTTCTGGAGAGGCCGGATGGCCTCGTTGGAGCCGATCATCCCGATCGCTTCGAAGAAAGCTTTTATCTCTGCTTTTTCCCTTTTAGGGAACTCCTTGGACTGAACTATTTCTAAGAGATGGGGAAGACTGGCATCTTTCCCCACTTTCGCAAGATTGAGGGCTGCCATACTGCGAATCCGAACATCCTCATCCGAGACAGCTTTCACCAACAGTCCAAGAGCTTTAGAGCCGCCGATTGATCCCAATGCCTGAACAGCTTCCCTCCTCACCCTCGATTCGGCGTGATTGAAGGCCCTTTGAATGGATGGAAGGGCCTGTTCTTTCCCGATTCGGGCCAATATATACACAATATTCCGAACCAGATACCACCGGGAATCGTTGATGAACGAAGTGATGATTTCAACGCTGTTCTTCCCGATTTCACAGATGGCATCGCAGAGCATCCTTCTGGATTTTGAATTACTGAGTTCCCCCAATACTTGAATCAAAGGCGGGATGGAGTTTGGTCTCAAAAGGATTAGGTAGCTGCTGACCTCTTCCAAGTGAACCCCTTTTTCTTTTTCCAAAATCTTGCCGATTCGTTCGATCCGCTGGGGCTCACCCGCAGCCGCGATTAACTTCTGGATCGTTTTGATCTGCCAATCTTCCAGTTGAAAGGTATTCAGGAGGATATTAAGTCTGGTCAAAAGGTCGCCGGCTTTCCGAAATTCTCCCAGGGTCAAGAGGGCATCTAGCAGTTTGTTGAGAACAGCGACCGCATCCTGGTAAGGTTCGGGAGCTTTTTCTAAGGCCATGATTTCAAAAAGGATCTCGATGATATTGAACACAGCGGTGGGGGCCGTCTCGACCTCGACCTCCTTCCGTAATCTCTCCAATTCGTCGGGGGTGAGGGAATAAAGGCTTTTCCACGCGACGAATGAAGGAGGCCCGCCGTTCTTTTCAGCAAGAATTTTCTGAAGGGCAAACCCATCTTGTTCCCCAGATTCTCCAAAGTCCAGTTCCACTTTGTGGGCCACCGGCTCGAATCTTAAATGTTTCTTGAATTCGGCGACATTTTCAGGAATAACGACCGGCATCTCATCCAAGAATTGATCTGTGGCCAAATAGCTAATGTGAACAAAATCTGCTTCCCACATCAGCGTGATCAGGTCATCTTCCAGTTGATTAATACTGTCGACCCGCTTAAGGATATCAATCAGTGCCTGAACCTCCCCCTCTTCCAGCCCCTTCATAAACCGAAGTTCTCTCAGCCCATCTTTGTAAAGTCGAAAGGCCAGGCTCTTCTGCAAATCTTTATTCTCATATAGAATCTTCCCTTTGAAGGAGAGGTCATATTCTCCGATCTGAAAAACAAAAGAAAGGTATTTATCCAAAAAAAGCTGGAATTTCCTGGAGAGTTGGCCTCGAAGCTCATTGAGGGAAGGATTTTCAGGCGGATATAGACGAAAAGCCTTGATCGTTTTGATAAAGGTATGCATCAAATCACTGGCTTGGATGACTACCTCATCGAGCCCTGGCCCCTCGATTGGCCGCATCTCTTCGCTGAGATCGATTGCTTTTTTATCTTCGGCCATTTCTTCGGGCATGAGTCTTTTCCTTTAGATCATTTAAAATGGCAATTTCCCAAGAAAATCAATCCTTGATGATTTCGCCATTCGTCAATGCTTCTAACGATTTACCCAATGCCTAAGAGATTCGCTAGACCTCAGCGAGCCCCCAAGTTGACAAATACTTTTGAAGATGTTAAAAATACATTGATAAGAAGGGGCGATTAGCTCAGGTGGATAGAGCGTTGGTCTCCGGAACCAAAGGCCGTGGGTTCGAATCCCGCATCGCCCACCAGTAAAACTAAGTACTTTGCACCCACATTTATTTGTTTCGGTTTTTCTAAAAACCTTCTTCAAAACTCAACCAATCCAAATAAAGGGGCAAAACCCTTATTTCTCACCCAAAGTAATCCACCCAGATAATCCAAGTGGTATGAGCCCAGGAGCTTCTCATATCACCCATGGTTTAATATTCGGCCAAATAGTTTGTTTTCTTTAAGATTTTTAACCATTTTAACGAGAATTTATGGGTCTTTGATGGATTTTCTGTCTATTTTGAGCTTTTGCTATGGATTGTTCCGATATTTCTACTCTTTCCCAAATCTATCGATAGCAGATGGATTTGTCCATATCTAGCGTCAAATTGAACCAATTCGAAAGGGCCTGAAAACTCAGCGAGGAAAGATCAATCACTCGGAACTCCTTTAAATTACACGCGACCTCGAAGAATCTATTTAATCATCATTCTCGCAAAAAATTCAATAAAGCATAGGGTTAATCAATTTTTCCCTCCACTTCTACAAAAATCGGAAAGTGTTTTTTTGTAAGGGACACATTTCATTTTCAACCAAACGGAGACAGAGGCGTTAGACAGACAAATTATGGCC
>Ga0315277_10008299_pt1 | contig 13374 bp, 13 predicted proteins | sample YL17G05_15_MG_FD_203695 | JGI IMG/M metagenome (GOLD analysis project Ga0315277, IMG submission 203695) | Sediment microbial communities from Yellowstone Lake, YNP, Wyoming, USA - YL17G05_15 | ecosystem: Environmental > Aquatic > Freshwater > Lake > Sediment | place: USA: Wyoming | collected...
TTATGACGTGCTGGTCATCGGAGGCGGGCCGGCAGGAGCACTTGCAGCGAAAATGGCCGTTGAAAAAGGGCTCTCTGCATGTATCGTTGAGAAGCGCCCTGCAATAGGTGCACCCATCCGCTGCGCTGAGGGTATAGGTAAGGAAGCCCTCTGCGAGTTCATTGATCCCAACCCCTGCTGGATCTCTGCCGAGATGACCGGTGCAGCTATTATCGCCCCCGATGGTTTTCTAATGAAGCTTGAATCCAAGTTTGCGGGCAACAAAGTTGGTTATATCCTCGACCGGAAATTTTTTGACCGGGAACTGGTCTGGCGGGCGGCTGAAGCAGGGGCGGATGTTGCAGTCAAAAGCCGTGCATCAGCACCCATTATGGAAAATGGTTGCGTCAAAGGCGCAAAAATCGAATGCTGTGGGATAATTACGAATGTTACCGCGGATGTCGTTATTGCTGCCGATGGTGTCGAATCCAAATTTTCCCGGTGGTGTGGAATTGATACGACCGTACCCGTCCGCGAGATCATGAGTTCTGTCCAGTATCTGATGGCAGATATCGATATCGACGCTCATACCACGGTCTTTTATCTGGGAAATGAGGTGGCACCTGAAGGATACCTCTGGATTTTCCCGAAAGGTGAACGGTGTGCGAATGTCGGGATAGGTATTTCCGGCAAAAAGAGCGGAGAGGGGCACCGGGCAAAGGACTATCTTGACCGGTTTGTAAAAAAGACGTTCCCCTCTGGGAAACCGATCGAACATATTGCCGGTGGCGTGTCTGTGTGCCGTCCCCTGGAATGTACGGTAGCAGATGGGCTGATAATTGCCGGTGATGCTGCCCGAGTCGTCGATCCACTTACAGGAGGCGGGATCTACAATGGCATGTATACCGGAAGACTCGCCGCTGATGTTGCTGCTGAATGCATTGGAACATGCGACGTTTCCAAAACTGCACTCATGAAATATGACAAATCCTGGCGGGCATCAAAGATGGGCAAAGCCCTAGAGCGCAACTACCATATCAAAGAATACCTTATCCGGCAACCGGATGAGAAACTGAATGAGATCATCCATTCTGTCTCGAAGCTGAATCTCAGCGATTTCACCACACTGTCCTTAATAAAAGAAATTATCCGGGTGAACCCGAAACTGATGATCGAGCTGGGAACGCTCGCTGCATCAATCCGCTGATTTTTTAAGTTGTTTGTTGAGGAGCCGGAGGCAGTCATCCTCTGCTTCTTTTTTCGTAAAGACCGTGAATATATCGTTTGGCTGGATCCTGACATTACCACTCGGGATGATCAGTTCGCCCCCGGACCTGCGGATTGCAATGAACACGAAGTCTTTGACCTTAAGCTCACGGATTTCGTGCCCGACAATAGGCGCACCCTGCTCGGCAACTATCTCAAATATGGTCCCTCCGGGAATCGAGGCAAGCTGCTGGAGCTGGGGATTCTGGGTCCAGTAATAGAGGCGTGACGCCACGAGTTCATCGGGATTCTCGCTGATCCTGACCCCTACTTCCTTGAAAAAATCTGAATGAGAGGACTGGTTGACGATCGAAACGACATTGGGGACGCGGAATTTTTTTGCGAGCCAGCAGGTCATAAGGTTGACCGAATCATCGCTTGTTGTAGCAATCAGGGCATCAGCCCTGTCAATCCCGGCCTCCTCAAGCGTTGTCTTGTCAGTTGCATTGCCGGTTACTGCCAGTACATCATAGTGTTCAAGAACCTCGCTGCACCGGGCTTCATCCTGGTCAATGACGACAACATTGTTTGCATGTTCTATTGCCTGTTTTGCCAGGTTTCTCCCAATCCCGCCAAGCCCCACTATGATAATATACATGACTACCGGTTACCATCATCGGCATTGAAATAATTTGCGCATTAATCAGTGTATGTGATCTGCGGAGTGGACGAGGCAGGGAAGGGATCTGTACTGGGGCCGCTGGTGATTGCTGCTGTCGGGGTCCCCTCAGAAGATGTTTTTGCTGATCTTACGGTGAAGGACTCAAAACTGCTTTCACCCGCTGTGCGGGAACGCCTCTATTCAGTCATAAGGAAGCGGTTCCGTGTAGCAACAGTGCGGATTGACGCGCACGAGATCGATAAGATTCGAAGAGGCATGACCATGAACTCCTGTATTGCCCGGGCACATGCACAGGTCATTGGTAAGCTTGCCCCCTCAAAAGCCTATGTCGATGCCTGCGACGTGAATGCGTTCCGGTATGCAGAAATGGTAAAATCCCATCTTGAATGTACCTGCGAGATCATCTCCGAGCACCACGCTGACGAGACCTTCAAAGTAGTTTCCGCCGCAAGCATTGTTGCAAAAGTTGTCCGGGACCATGCGATAGCGACCCTTTCAAAAAAATATGGAACAATCGGTAGCGGGTATTCTTCGGATCCGGTGACGATCGCATTCCTTTCCGCATACATCGATGAACATAAAAGCCCCCCGCCTATTGCCAGGAAGAGCTGGAAGACCGTATCCCTCATGGTCGGGAAAAAGGAACAGAGCCATCTGTCGCAATTTTTCTGATTTCTTTATTTCTCCCGTCGGAATATACCGAGCCATTGTTTTATGTGGCCTGCAATACAATAAATAACGAATGGACTGGATCTTTCCGATCATTTTTCTCGTCGCTGTCTACGCAGCGGCAGCGTATTATATCCATTCCCGGAAACTCTGGGAGGATCACATCACCTTCTATGGTCCGATCATGGCAATAAAAACGAACCGGATCGGATTTTTTGACAAATTTGCGGCATTCCGCAGGTTTTTCCGGTTCTATGGGTCGGCAGGGGTTATTGCGGTTGTCATCGTATCGGTTTTCATCACCTTCATGCTCTTTGTCTCGGTACGATACACCCTTCTTGTTCAGCCGGAACCCACCGGGATCTATAAGCCGCAGAATATCCTGCTCCTGCCCGGTATTAACGAGTATGTACCGTCCACCCTCGCTGTCTGGCTTGCATTTATCATTACCATTGGTGTTCATGAATTCGGGCATGCGATTCTCTGCCGTGTTGAGAATATTAAAGTAAAGACAATGGGTGCGCTCATCGCAGTCATCCCCATAGGGTTTTTTGTTGAGCCGGATGAAGAAGAACTTGACAGCACAAAAGGAATGGCCAAGATACGCATGTTCGGAGCAGGGATCACGAACAACCTTGTCGTAGGTTTTTCCTGTTTTGTCCTTCTTATTCTGTGCATGGGGCTGGTTACACCGGTCAGCCTGCCTATCATTCACGGGATCTACAAGGATTATCCTGCGGACAGTGCGGGTATCCCTCCCGGATCCATAATAACTGCAATAAACGGAGTACCGGTCAGCAGCCGGGCCGATGTTTCGGCTATCCTTAACGAAACAAAACCCGGTGACATACTGATTCTCACCGCCGAACATGAAAAAAATATGAAAGATTACCCGCTCACCCTTGCTGCCTGGCCTGCAGAAGTCCCTGACAGGACCAGCGGATTTATGGGGGTCGAGTATTATGATGGCACTGCAGTCATGGCCGTTGTTCAGGGATTGCTCTCGCCCATAGGATTCTTCCAGTTCCTGATTATCCCCTTTGCCAATGATACCGGTGTCCAGTTCCTCCGTATCCTTGCTTTTGAAACTCCTGACACGACATACTACTCTGTCCCGTTTGAGGGTTTCTGGGGTGTTATGCATTTGCTTTTCTGGTGTGCATGGATCAACCTCAACGTCGGTATTTTTAACGCAATCCCGATGGTCCCGCTCGATGGCGGGTACATCTTTAAGGAAGGAGTAGACCGTCTCCTCGCCCGGCGCGGGCTCATAAAATATTCAGGATATGTCAGCAGCGCCTTCAGTTACCTCATGCTGATCGTACTGGTGTCTCTGATCACCCTGCCCTATCTGCTGCATATCTGAAAAGATACTCGGTGGGGAAGGTGAGTCTCTACCGTTCCCTGTTTTTGAGCTTTGTCAGATGGTAATAGAAATCGGGATCTACCTGATTTCTCCGTGACGCCATGTCTTTGAGCGGAACTGTTCCAATCCGGGTTCCCTGCAGGGCCACCATGCAGCCAAAGTTACCGCCAACGATTTGCTCCACTGCTGCTATCCCGAACCGGGTTGCGAGGACCCGATCGAAAGCAGTAGGTGTGCCTCCACGCTGGACATGGCCGGGCACCGTCACCCGGGTCTCAATACCAAGCCGGTGTTCGAGTTCCTTTCCCAGAAGGTTCCCAACACCCACGAATTTCTCGTGCCCGCATTCGTCACGGTTACATTCAGGGACAACCGTATCTGCGATATCCTCGTGATGTGTCCCTTCGGCAATTACCACAATCGAAAATTTTTTTCCTGCCATGTACCGTGCTCTGAGATTCTGGCAGACTCCATCCATAGTGAAACGGATCTCAGGGATCAGGATCATATCTGCTCCACCTGCCATACCTGACATCAGGGCAATCCAACCGGTAGTGCGTCCCATAACCTCGACAACCATGATGCGGTGGTGGGATTCTGCAGTGGTGTGGAGCCGGTCGATCGCTTCAGTAACTACGGAGAACGCGGTGTCAAAACCCACAGCCAGATCAGTGCCGTAAATATCGTTATCGATCGTTTTTGGAATACCAACAAGCGGGATACCTTTTTCTGAAACTTCATATGCCGCAGAAAGCGTCCCATCTCCCCCGATAACCACCAGTGCATCGATGCCGGCTGTTATTATGGTTCTTTGAATTTTCTCCATGTCGTCAGGATCTTTCAGCGGATCCGTCCGCGATGTTCCAAGGATGGTTCCGCCCCACGTGATGATGCCGGAAACAGAGGAATCGTTGAGTGACACCATATCACATTCGATGAGCCCTTTCCACCCGTTACGGATCCCCAGTATTTCCCGGTCATACCTCGAGCCCGATAGTACGACAGCCCGGATTGCCGCATTGAGTCCGGGGCAGTCCCCCCCTCCGGTCATGACCGCAATCTTCTTCATACGGTTTCTTTTCCCTTGTTCATGTGATCCTGCCCTGTCCTGCTTTCATTGCAGGATCTGTCAGGTATCCTGCAAACCTCGCCGGGCAAATCAGGTGTATTCGAAGGGGCGCTTTATCGTTCATGGATATATTCATCATCCCTTTTCATTGACGCATTATGGCCTTTCGGGTTTGCCTGCATCATCTTTTGAGTGCTGTTACCGTCCTGTTTCTATGAAGATACGGCGGTGGATGATGCGCCAGCAGAGAATCAATTGGGCGAGATCGCCTGCCGTGACGTAATTCCGGTGTTTAAACAGGGAGATGGGATGAACCCGTGTCTGCTGCTCAATGCTGAGTTCAAGCTTTTTCACAACGTGTTCGCTGAGTTCTCCGTCTATGACCAGTTCTCCCATCCTGTGTCCGTTATGTTCACTTGTCAGAAATTTGAGCGAGAAATTTCTCTCTGAAAGGGACAGGATTGAATAAAGGTCTAATGAGAGATCAATATTCTCAATAGTTTGTTTCATCCTGCTCTGAGAAAGCGTGATCCGGTAGACATTGCGTTCCTCCCCAAGGTGACGCCCGTATTCTGAATAATCAATCCCGATGACAGCGTCAGCGAATTCTTTCTGGGGGGCGATATAACGCTCGTATTCCGGTTCCCGTTCGGCAATCTCCTTTTTGACAGCGTCGCGGGAATAGCCACGCATCCTGACATCCCGTCGGATCTTCCAGTCAGATTTTACTTCTTTTGTCGGATCTACAAAGAGGGTAAAATCAAGATATTTACGCAATCCTGGGGTATACATCGTGTGGAGCCCTTCAAGGATGAGGATCTTATGAGGACGAAATATCACCATTGGGTCGAATGTTCCGGTTGTATGGTTGTAGACCGGTTTTTCGACAGGCACTCCGCGTTTAAGGAGGATGAGGTCTTGTTCGAGCTGATCGATCCGGTTTGCCCGTGGATTAAGCGGCGTCAGTCCCTGTTCCCTCCGCCCTTTCCGGTCGAGACTATGATAATCATCGAGGGTAATAGTGGACACCAGGTCATTTCCAAAGATGTTTCGTATTCCTTCAGTAAACGTGGTCTTTCCCGATCCGCTGTCCCCGGCCACACCAAGGGTAAAAATATAGGGCGATGCAGCGATCGTATCCTTGAAATTCGGATGGTACATGCCTTAACACGGTATGGTCGTGGATAAGGTAAATACCATCCGGCACCGCCAGTTCATGTAAAATAGTATTAAAAAATGTGATCACGGGGAACGAAAATGTATCAACCTCATTCAGGTGGTTTTGACAGAGACTCCGCTTTCTCCTTCTCAATTGGGATTCTGCGTTTACTGGTGTCTTTCAGTTCATCTTCAGAAACTTTCGGCACTGCATCCTGAATCTCTTTTAAGATTGCATCTATTGCCTCGCGCCGGGGGATATCTCCAAGGATACTCACATCCATAATCGGGCGTTCTCCCGCTTCTTCCGGCGTTTCTTCACCGGCCCCAAGGAATTTTGCACCTTGCCGGATCAGCTGCGAGATCTCGAACGGGAAGATTATCTTGGTTGCCTGGCCGGCTGCCATGATCTTCAGTGCGTCAAGGGACAGGACGGTGATCGCTTTTTTGTCAAGGGGTGCAGCACCGACAGAAAGGATGCGAAGTCCCTGAGCTTCACCCTGTGCCTGCAGGATTCTGGAGAGCCTCTCACCTTCAGCACGGAGGACTTTACTCTGCCGCTCCCCTTCTGCTTCGAGGATCATGCTCTGGCGGAGGCCCTCGGCCTTGAGGATCGCTGATCGTTTTTCACCGTCGGCACGCAGGATGGCAGCCCGCCGGGCACGCTCAGCAGCGGTCTGCTCGGTCATCGCATTTTTAACAGCTCCAATCGGGTCTACCTCCTTGATCTCGACACGTTCCACTTTGACACCCCACTGGTCCGTCTCCCGATCAAGGATGTCGCGGAGTTTTGTATTGATCACGTCCCGGTTATAAAGGACTTCGTCCAGCTCCATATCCCCGATGATCCCGCGGAGGCTTGTCTGGGCGAGCGCAACGGTAGCCAGCCTGTAGTTTGAAACCTCGAAGTATGCCTTCTCGGGGTCAATCACCCTGATATAGATAATCGCATCAACGTTTGTTGGTGAATTATCCTTCGTGATCACTTCCTGGCTGGGAATATCAATTACTGTAGTGCGCAGATCGAGTTTGATCGCTTCGCTTACAAACGGAACGATCCAGCGGAACCCGGGATTCATCCGGCCAACATATTGTCCAAGACGAATCTGCAGTCCCTGTTCATACGGCTGGATGATCACGACACCTCTGGCAAAAATTGCCACGATAACGAGGATCAGAAAAATGACGATAAGCGTTTCAATAAATGCCATGTTATTTCACCTCTTCCACGACGATATGCACGCCGTGTGAATCAACAACTTTTACTTTTTTTCCCGGGAGGATTTCAGAACCGGTTGAGCGGGCACTCCATTCTGTGCTGGATATGAATACTTTTCCGGCAAGCGTGTTTGGATCCACCGTTGTTTTCACCCGCCCTTCCATGCCAATCAGGGAGTCCCGGCTGATGGTGGTCGGGCTTTCATTCGGTGTGATCTTCCCGTACATCCAGACGGTAAACCCCGCTGCACCGATTGCAATACCTACACCGATAATAACCCCCCAGCCAGAGTTAAAGATATCAATTCCCAGCAGGAGCAGTATGCCAAGAAATATCATCACCGTTGCAGGAACTGTTGCAAAAAAACCCGGTGTATGAACTTCGACAAGGAGGAGAACGGCGCCGATTACAATGAGCAGCCATCCGAGAGCGATTCCTTCCAGGAGTACCATGATCAATGATCAGATTTGACGGATAAAATTCTATGGGAGTGGTTATTTTTTGTGAAAAGTCGTGAGTTTTTTGAGTCTTTATTACGCTGTCCAGAACCATTTTTAGGTTTCGTCTCCTTTAATTCCAGATTTTCACTTTCTAAGTTTTGCAGCAACTCGCATAAACATTGAATACGCGCCCGAACCCTGAAAAATCATAGTATTCAGATATGATGAAGGATTGGTCACCCGATATCCCCATTTACGATAAACATCCCTCCTGACTGGGCGTCCACGTGGCGGGTCAGTGACTAAAAATTCTAAAAAAACTCCATGCACCGCCTTGCCGCAGAGAGGCCCGGAAGCGGGTAAGTCTCTCGTAAATAGTACGATATTCATAGGAAAGCATTATTTAATCGGTGGACTCTCCTGAGGGGGAGCTTGGAGCATTTGAGCCGACACGCCTGCCACTGTGATGCTACGACCGCAGCATGGCAATCTTTGAACCAACAGGCACGTCCAACTCATCTGCAACAGGTTTACATTTCACTGCCAGCAGATATGCCACGGGAGGCAGATTGTCCATCTCTGACAGGGATTCAAAATTTGCCATCCCCTTTGCGATAATGATCGTGCACCGGGAAATTGCCTGCCGGAGATCGTCAGGAATAATTTCCCTGCATATCCCAATCTCGGCACCCCCGCCCGTGGTTGTAAGCTTGTCTGCAAGAGTGTCAAGCCCCAGATCCCGTGCATCCTGCAATGTTGCGTCATTGAGTATGGGGGCTTCTTTGACAGCGACGGTTACATGAGAACCCAGTCCTTTAAGATATTCAATCAGGAGGCGATCAAGCACAATTTCGCCGCAGTTATCACTCAGATATACAACGCGGGAGCAAAGTGAGGCGATTTTATCAGTATGATCGACAGTAAGCCCTCGTGCAAATTCCCTCAGGAAAAAAACGGAAAAATTTTCTTCAACGGTATGCCCCTTCACTCCATAATCGAAGGTGTTGGCTATCACCGATGCGAGGACATAATCGCGAAATGTCAGGAGGTTGTCTCGTACCTCTTTGCAGACTTCTGTTGCCTGCCGGTTCCCCTGCCGCTTGAGTTCTGCGAATGGATCAGGATTTTCCAGCAATTCATACGCCCGGCGATGAATGCGACTTGCGATCTGAGGATGGGAAAGCGGTGCAGAACGAATCTCATTCATTACACTCCTGCACCCGGTCATGGTTGTGTCTGTAAGCGAAGGACTGGCATGACAGAGTGCACATTCAAGTTTCACGCGGGAAAGTAAACAATCAATACACGCTTCAGTAATCTTCATACAAACAACCAAAAAAATAACATCAGAAATGGGGCCACTGAGATTTGAACTCAGGTCAGAAGACCCCCAGTCTCCTAGGATGGCCAGGCTACCCTATGGCCCCGCTCACTATTATTGGATCATTTCATTTATTTATCTTGTTATAGCAAAAGAGATAGTTTGTTTCGGAATTTTGTCGTATAACGTGCTCATGTGTCTGACCGATTTAGTTCATGTTAAGGAGATTTTTCTAACGGCATTCTTATTCCCATTTTACCTTTCCTGTCTCATAAATCGACGCAGAAAAGAGATATGTATATATGTTTCAATCAGGTAATTATGAATTACAAGGGTAGTGCAGCAGGTCCCGGACATGTTAAAAGAGAAAATTTCTGAGTTCATTGATATGATTCGTTCGATAGAAGGGGTTGCAGCATGTGCTCTTGTTTCCCGGGATGGCATAGTCGCGGGAAAATATTTTGACCGCGATCTCAACGAGCCGTGGTTGGGGGCTCTCCTGGCAACTATACTGTCGTCCGCTGAGTCGATTGGAGGCATAATCAGAATGAAATCTCTGGAATCGATCGCAATCCGTGCGCCGGATACCTCAGTAATGGTGGTAGGCGCAGGGGAAAATTTTCTTATAGCAGCAATCATTAATGACAAAACGGATCCTGTAAACGTTCAGAGCCAGATACTCGCGGTTGCAAAGATGATCGGGGAGTCGATGTGATGTATACTATTCTTGTTGTCGATGACAGTCCATTCATCGTTGATGTATTTGTTACCATGCTGGAGCGGGGAGGTTACCGGACTGTTGCTGCCTATGGTGGTGAGGAATGTCTTGAGATCCTGAAGACAGTGACACCCGATTTGATTCTTCTGGATATAATGATGGAACCTGTTGACGGATGGGAAACTCTTGAGCGGATTAAGGAAAATCCCAGGACTAAGGATATTCCGGTGCTCATGCTGACTGCAAAACAGCTAACTCCGACAGAAGCACAGGAATACGGGATTTACATTGAAGATTATGTATTGAAACCCATCACTCACCGGGAACTTTACGATGCAATTGAGCATGTCCTCAAAAGGCAGCAGTCGATTAAATCTGATATTGATCTGGCAAAACAGTCAGGATTTGACGCAGAGATCATTGCGGAATATGCCCGCCTCAGTAAAAGCATTGATGTGAACAAGCGGCTCATGAAGATTCTCGAAACCACCTACAATTTCGATGATGCAAAAGTTAGAGTCAGTGAAGAGATCTCAAATGCGATTAAGGGCATGGAGATGAATATAAAATTCCAGGAAGATCGACTTCGCCAGATAAAAGGGAACCTGTCAGGAACCACTACGTCCTGATTCGCGCTCTCCTTTCTGTGTAAATTTTTTCTATTCTCCGAAGTCCGGATTCGACAAAACTGCAACATCTGTAAAAAATACGAATTTGTTTATGAACCCTGAGAGATATAATCGATATAACTGACTTAGCAGAGAGAAAATCTTTATATAGTTTTTTGGCATTGTTATAATGCTGTACATCTTAGTCAGTATCGGGTTCGTAGCTCAGTTCGGTAGAGCGCCTGGCTTTTAACCAGGTGGTCGGGGGTTCAAATCCCTCCGGGCCCGTTGCCACGAGAAATCGTGGATTTTTTGCGGTGATGCATCTGAAAGGAAATCTATTCATCTGTGAGGGGGTTTTTCATTGAGCACCAAACTGAATGTGTTGAAGCACGTGATGGTGCCAGACCATAAAATTATGAGTGAGGAGGAGGTATCTGCGCTCCTCTCCCACTACAACATAACTACGGAACAATTACCTAAAATTTTCCATGACGATCCAGCGGTCAAGACGATTGGCGCAAATGTGGACGATGTTATACGAATTGTCCGGATGAGTCATACGGCCGGCAGGGCCGAGGCATATCGTCTCGTAATCAAGAGACCGAAAAAATAATTTTTGGGGTGGTCAGTCTGATCGACAGAAGTATTTTATCGAAGGCATATTTTTCACGGGAGCATGTTGCGCGCCACCAACTTGATTCCTTCAATTATTTCTTAAAACACAATCTTCAGAAAGTGGTAAATGAGCAGAAGGTTATCGAGACGGATATCGAGAACCGGGGGAAGAATAACGATCCAGTATGGGTGGAACTGGGTTCAATTACCGTTAAACGACCGCTCGTGAGGGAAGCAGATGGATCGCAGGGAGAACTATATCCCTGCGAGGCGCGATTGCGCAACCTTACCTATGCCGCGCCGATCCAGTTAGGTCTCACCCTTGTGCATGGAGAAGAACGCCAGGAACCGATAATCACTACCATCGGGCAGTTACCTATCATGGTAGGTTCTCTTGCCTGTAACCTGTATGGCATGGATGATGCGCAGCGGGTCTCCCATGGGGAGGACGCATTTGATCCGGGTGGATATTTCATTGTCAACGGTACCGAACGTGTACTCATGACACTTGAGGATCTTGCATCCAACAAGATCATGACAGAGTTCACCGAGCGTTATAACGAGCGTATCTACGTCGCAAAAGTCTTTTCACAGTTCCGGGGGTACCGCGCTCTGGTAGTTGTGGAACGCAATAAAAAGAACCTGCTTGAAGTTTCTTTCCCGTCAGTTGCCGGGCATCTCAAGTTTGTTGACCTGATGCGTGCACTCGGTATGACCAACGATCAGGAAGTCGTGAATGCGGTTTCTCCGGATGAGGACATTCTCACATTCATGATGCAGAACCTGGAAGAGAGTGAATGTGATTCAGTTGATGGCGGTATCATGTATGTAGGCAAGAAGCTTGCCCCCAACCAGACGAAGGATTACCAGCGGAAGCGTGCCGAATTCGTTCTGGATAATTACCTCCTGCCACACCTCAACTACTCAATGCCTGCAAACTTAAAGGAAGGCGATGAGGGCTACCAGGAAGCTGTATTATCAGTCAGGCTCGCGAAGGGTCACTTCCTGGGTCGCATGGCAGAGGCTTGTTTCGATCTCGTGTTGAACAAACGCAGGATTGATGACAAGGACCATTACTCCAATAAGCGGCTCAAACTCGCCGGGGATCTCATGGAGGATCTCTTCCGGATCTCGTTAAACCGGCTTACCCGGGATATCAAATACCAGCTTGAACGTGCGAGCATGCGTCACCGGGATCTGTCGATTGCAACTGCAGTGCGTGCAGATGTGCTTACCGAGCGTCTATTACATCCACTCGCAACCGGTAACTGGGTTGGCGGCAGAACCGGTGTATCCCAGCTGCTCGATCGTGTAGATCATATGGCGGTTCTCTCTCACCTCCGTCGCGTCATCTCCCCGCTTTCACGTTCACAGCCTCACTTCGAGGCTCGTGATCTCCACCCGACCCAGTGGGGACGGATCTGTCCGAGCGAGACACCTGAAGGTCCGAATTGTGGTCTGGTCAAGAACTTTGCCCAGATGGTCGAGATCTCCAAAGGTGTTGATGATGAAGCCGAAGTAATGCGGCTCCTGTACAATCTTGGCGTTGAGCAGATCCGGGGTGAAGCCCGATGAAGAAGTCCCGCGTGTTTGTTGATGGGGCACTCATCGGGCTTGATGACGATGCAAAAGCCCTTGTAGCCAGCATACGGTCTATGCGCCGGCAGGGTGGCATCTCATCGCAGGTGAACGTATCACACAAGGAATATAACGGGGATGTCGTGATTCTTACTGACCGCGGCCGTGCCCGTCGCCCCCTTATTGTCCTGAAAAACGGCGCGCCGCTCATCACCAGTGAGGATCTTGCAAAACTGGCAAAGAGAGAAGTTGATATTAACTCATTTGTCCAACGGGGGCTGATTGAGTTTATTGACGCTGAAGAGGAAGAAGATCTCTTCATCGCAATGAACCCGGAGGACATAACACCCGATCATACCCACCTTGAGATTGACCCCTCCTTAATTCTGGGAATAGGTGCTGCGCACGTCCCGTTCCCGGAACATAACGCAAGCCCGCGTGTAACGATGGGTGCAGGAATGGTCAAGCAGGCTCTCGGGTTTGGTGCAGCCAATATGAAACTGCGCCCGGATACCCGGGGTCACCTGCTCCACTACGTGCAGAAACCCCTTACCCATACCCAGACCTCTGAATTGATTGGTTCTGACGATCGTCCTGCCGGGCAGAATTTTGTTGTCGCCATTCTTTCCTATGAGGGGTACAACATTGAAGATGCCCTCATCTTTAACAAGGCCTCTATTGAACGGGGTCTGGGGCGCTCCCACTTCTTCAGGACCTATGAAGGCGAAGAGCGCCGGTATCCT
>Ga0315277_10008300_pt1 | contig 13373 bp, 13 predicted proteins | sample YL17G05_15_MG_FD_203695 | JGI IMG/M metagenome (GOLD analysis project Ga0315277, IMG submission 203695) | Sediment microbial communities from Yellowstone Lake, YNP, Wyoming, USA - YL17G05_15 | ecosystem: Environmental > Aquatic > Freshwater > Lake > Sediment | place: USA: Wyoming | collected...
TACATTCATATATTCAGGAAAACAAGCGAACACTAGATGTACGTCTGGCATCATGTCTTTGAACGCTTTAAATAACATTCTACAGTTAAGGATATCACCTATTCCTCTAGCATTTCTGATTAACAAAACTTTGTTTCTTTTTTCATAAAATTCTTTTATAGGCATTTTATAATCTGAAATTTTTTTTTGTTTTTTGATTTTGAACATACGTTAAAAGAGTGTATTAATAAAAAAAGCAAGCCTCCAATTGGAGGCTTGCTGATTGTTTGAGACTAAGTTGTTTAGCTGTTGCAAACAACATTTACAGACAAGATAATTTGTAAAGTAGTAGGTGCCACGCCACCCATGAAAGCTAGCTTAGTGACCGATAGATCACCAGAGTTGAAAATCTGTGTGTCGCCTGCTTTTAGGGTCATAACTGCGGTTGCAGAACCGTTTAGCTGTACATTTATGTCCTGAGTAGCTAGAGTGCCATTATTCGTCATTTCTACGAAGATAGCTGCACCACCAAGACTACCCACAATGTCGATAAAGTTCGTTGCAAATGTATCGACTGGGGCTACTGCATATGGAGAGTAAATAGTTGGGAAAGTGTTTTCTGATGCCACATCAGAGTAAATGCTTCCGTCATTGTATAATACTTCGATAAAACCATAGCATGGGTTTTGTGCTACGTTAAATCTTAGCCAATAGTTGCAATCTGTGAATACTTCGCCGTCCTTCAGTTCACGGTAGATTAAGTTTGGGCCTGTGCAAAACATTGTACGCTGCTTGCTGATTACGAATGGATTGCCAAGAAAATTTGTTTGTGAATTAGCACCTGTTGGATTAAGGTCTAATGCTCCTTGGCATGGTGGGTTCTGTAGTTTTACTTTAAATACACTCATTTTAAACTGACTCCTTGTTATGTGCTGATTCGTCCGTCTAAAATATATCTATACATCAACTTTAATATTTGACTCTTCTAAAATTTTAATTAAGTCACTTTTTTCTTCCAAATTACGAAAGTAAGCTACTTTACCAGAGAAACTTGGTATATTTGACTCAAGTATTATATTTTTACTTCCTTTGACCATATCCTGCATTTCATTTTTAAAAGAAAGATAAATCTGCAACCCTGGAAACTCTTTCTCTATAAATTTCCTAGAATTTAATATATCTAATACTAGTGAGCTATCGTTGCCGAAGTACCCAATACAATACTTGTTTTTAATAGAAATATATTCAAATAAAGGTTTTGCCATGAAAATTACCAATAACCATAAGTGTATACATGAAAGTATTTGTGGCTTTTTTGATGAAATGAAGCCACTAGACTATCATAGTAAATTAGTAATAGAGATTCTTTTTAAAGTGCTTATGGATAGATCATCCGCTAGACAAAATCGTAACGAAAATTTTGGGAATCCTGAAAGTGCCTGAATTTACTTCAACTAAAAGGATATTGTCTCCATCACACTCCAGTATCGTTCCACCTCTACGCTTAAAGTCTTTTGCCATTTCAAAAAGCTCACCTTGATCCACATCCATTTTGGTAACGAGTCTTTTTAAACTTAATTTAGACTCAACAATAGAACCTTTGTATTTCGATTTTATGAGCTTGGATTCGCGCTTTTGCTTACCAACCCATTTCCTAAAATCATTTAATGAAAAACTAGGTTCCTTCCCATTATCTTTACTTTGCATTGAAATATCCTTTGACCTCACTATCACTTATGTATGTTGCAAACTCATAATCTGGACCACTATCATTATAAACTACATTAATTTTTGCTTTTTGCAACCAGTATAAGTTTGCATCAATTATAGAATGTGCAGCTTTTTGTTGTGGATAAATCCATAAATCTTTATTTTTTTCTGTACCTGGACGCTCTGTTTCATATAAGTCTAATATAGACATTAGTAGTAATTTTTTAACTTTAAATCTATGAGCTAAACAAATTGCCGCACACACAGGACTGCGATAATCATCTACAAAATAATTAGTTTCTTTTTTAATACCACTATAAATTTCATCCACAACTGGATTATACAAGTAAACTGTTCCTCGATAATTCTTAATAAAATCTGTATATGTCCTAGTCGATGCTATGCATTTTGGCCAAGACCTAACAACCGAAGGATAATAAAATAAACATTCTTCGTAAGGATTATTCACTATGTAGTAATTCAAACGCCTACTACAATCCCATGTAGCAAATGCTTTGTTAACGCCAAAAATTACTACATCACTAGGCAAGCTTTCTAACAATTTTTGTTTTTCTTTACATTGATATCCATCACCAATAATTATAATTTTGTCATAATGAAAATCCTCTGTTTCTATTTTTTGATACAACCTATCATGATTATTAGTTTCATTTTCCAGCATAATTTGCATGTCTGGAATTGAAACTAAATTATTGATGTCAACGCCTTTTATCAATGGTTTAGTAAAATCTCTTACCCATATACCATTTTTTGAAAGAACATAATCATTTTTGTTCCTATGTTTTTTTATTCTATTTTTATCCATAATATAAGATAGTTTATTTTTGCATCATTAAGTTGGCAAGCATCTTTTCTAAGTCTGCACTCGGTTTCAATTCAATCGCAGCACCACTATACTTTAGTTCGATGACTGGATTTTCTGGCATTAATAACTGAATAGTTCTAGGAATATTCTCTATAACTTCTATTGACTTAGGAATACCAGTTACTTGCAAAGTATGTGTTATATCCATCCTAAGCACAGATGGGAAATCAGGAGCTAATTCCACCATAATTTTTCTAGGTATATTACTTCCATCTAACATAATAGTATGAGGTATGTTAGATTTTATTTCGATGCTTCTTGGTATATCCCCTTTAATCGTAATTTCTTCTGGTATTGTACCCCTGATAAATATCTCCCTTGGTAAATCAGGCCCCACTAACCTGATTTCTTCTGGAATGCCCAAATCCTTGATAGTAATTGGAATTTCCATGTTATCGTCATAATTATCTGGAGCCATTCCAAATGGCATTGGAGCAAATGGCATTGACACTGAACTTTGGGACGGACATATAACAGTTATACTGCATTGTACAACTGGAGGTGTGCCCCAATTAACACTAATAACTGGTGGATTATCAAATGATATTTTATTAAAATTCGGTGGTGGACAAAAGCTTATACAAGGGAAATTCGGTGGTGGACAAAAGCTTATGCAAGGGAAATTCGGTGGTGGACAAAAGCTTATGCAACCAAAGCTTGGTACGTTACAAAAGCTTATGCAACCAAAGCTTGGTACGTTATCAAATGGTATTTTGCCGAAACTAGGCACATTGCAAAAACTTACACAACTAAAGCTAGGTGGTTCACAAAAACACACAGGACTCAAACTAAGATTTACTCCAACGTCAAATGATACCTTTCCAATACTTGGAAATGGTGCAAAACTAATAGTCGCAAAAACAGGTGTTGGAGCAAATGTAATAGGCGCAAAACTTGGTGGTGCTGTAAATGAAATAGGTGCAAAAACAGGTGGTGCTGTAAATGAAATAGGTGCAAAACTTGGTGTTGGAGCAAATGTAATAGGTGCAAAAGTAGGTGGCGGACAAAAACTTATACAACCAAAGCTTGGTGCGTTATCAAATGGTATTTTGCCAAAACTAGGCACATTGCAAAAACTTACACAACTAAAACTTGGCGGCTCACAGAAGCATACAGGACTTAAACTAAGATTTACAGCAACATCAAATTTAACTGTTCCAATACTTGGAAATGGTGCAAATGTAATAGGTGCAAAAACAGGTGGTGCTGTAAATGTAATAGGTGCAAAAACAGGTGGTGCTGTAAATGTAATAGGTGCAAAGCTTGGTGTTGGAGCAAATCCAATAGGTGCAAAAGTAGGTGGCGGACAAAAACTTATACAACCAAAGCTTGGTGCGTTATCAAATGGTATTTTGCCAAAACTAGGTATTGCTGTAAAACTAATACTACCAAAACTAGGCACATTACAAAAACTTACACAACTAAAGCTTGGTGGCTCACAAAAACACACAGGACTTAAACTTAAATTAACAGCAACATCAAATGATACCTTTCCAATACTTGGAAATGGTGCAAATGTAATAGGTGCAAAAACAGGCGGTGCAATAAAGCTAATAGGTGCAAAGCTAGGTGTTGGTGCAAATCCAATAGGTGCAAAGCTAGGTGTTGGAGCAAATCCAATAGGCGCAAAACTTGGTGGTGGACAAAAACTTATGCAGCCAAAACTTGGTGCGTTATCAAATGATATTTTGCCAAAACTAGGTGCATTACAAAAACTTACACAACTAAAACTTGGCGGTTCGCAAAAACATATAGGACTTAAGCTAAGATTTACACCAACATCAAATGACACCTTTCCAATACTTGGAAATGGCGCAAATGTAATAGGTGCAAAAACAGGCGGTGCAACAAATCCAATAAGTGCAAAAACAGGTGGTGCTATAAATGTAATAGGTGCAAAACTTGGTGCTTTATCAAATGATATTTTGCTAAAACTAGGCACATTACAAAAACTTACACAACTAAAGCTTGGTGGCTCACAAAAACACACATGACTTAAGCTAAGATTTACACCAACATCAAATGACACCTTTCCAATACTTGGAAATGGTGCAAATGTAATAGGCGCAAAAACAGGCGGTGCAATAAAGCTAATAGGTGCAAAGCTAGGTGTTGGAGCAAATGTAATAGTCGCAAAGCTAGGTGTTGGAGCAAATGTAATAGGTGCAAAACTTGGTGGCGGACAAAAACTTATACAACCAAAGCTTGGTGCGTTATCAAATGATATTTTGCCAAAACTAGGCACATTGCAAAAACTTACACAACTAAAGCTTGGTGGTTCACAAAAACATATAGGACTTAAGCTAAGATTTACTCCAACATCAAATGACACCTTTCCAATACTTGGAAATGGTGCAAATGTAATAGGCGCAAAAACAGGCGGCACAACAAATGTAATAGGTACAAAGCTAGGTGTTGGAGCAAATGCAATAGGTGCAAAACTTGGTGGCGGACAAAAACTTATGCAGCCAAAACTTGGTGCGTTATCAAATGATATTTTGCCAAAACTAGGTGGTGCTGCAAAACTAATGCTACCGAAACTAGGCACATTGCAAAAACTTACACAACTAAAGCTTGGTGGTTCACAAAAACACAAAGGACTTAAACTTAAATTAACAGCAACATCAAATGATACCTTTCCAATACTTGGAAATGGTGCAAAACTAATAGGTGCAAAAACAGGTGTTGGAGCAAATGTAATAGGCGCAAAACTTGGTGGTGCAGTAAATCCAATAGATGCAAAACTAGGTGGCGGACAAAAACTTATGCAACCAAAGCTTGGTACTTTATCAAATGTTATTTTATCGAAACTAGGTATTTTATCAAAACTTATAACGCTGAAACTTGGTGGTGGACAGAAACTTATGCAACTAAAGCTAGGCGGTTCACAAAAACACAAAGGACTCAAACTAAGATTTACCCCAACATCAAATGATACCTTTCCAATACTTGGAAATGGTGCAAATGTAATAGGTGCGAAGGTAGGTGGTGCAGTAAATGACACAAGGCTAAAGCTAGGTGGTGGACAGAAACTGATACAATTAAAACTTGGTGCTTTATCAAATGATACTTTGCTGAAACTTGGTGTGGTAAATGACACAAGGCTAAAGCTTGGTGGTGTACAGAAATTTACACAACTAAAGCTTGGTGGTTCACAGAAACACAAAGGACTTAGACTAAGATTTACCCCAACATCAAATGATACCTTTCCAATACTTGGAAATGGTGCAAATGTAATAGGTGCGAAGGTAGGTGGTGCAGTAAAACTGACAAAACTAAAACTAGGTGGTGAACAGAAACTTATACAATTAAAACTTGGTGCTTTATCAAATGATATTTTATCGAAACTTAGTTTAGCAAATGACACAAGGCTAAAACTAGGTAGTGGACAAAAACTTATACAGCTAAAGCTAGGTGGTTCACAAAAACACAAAGGACTCAAACTAAGATTTACCCCAACATCAAATGATACCTTTCCAATACTTGGAAATGGTGCAAATGTAATAGGTGCGAAGGTAGGTGGTGCAGTAAATGACACAAGGCTAAAGCTAGGTGGTGGACAGAAACTTACACAACTAAAGCTTGGTATAGCAAAACTAACAAGACCAAAATTTGGTGTGGTAAATGACACAAGGCTAAAGCTAGGTGGTGGACAGAAACTTATACAGCCAAAGCTAGGTGGTTCACAGAAGCATATAGGACTTAAGCTAAGATTTACACCAACATCAAATGATACCTTTCCAATACTTGGAAATGGTGCAAAACTAATAGGTGCGAAGCTTGGGGTTGATGTAAAACTAATAAGGGCGAAACTTGGTGGTTGACAAAAGCTTATGCAATTAAAACTTGGTACTTTATCAAATGATATTTGGCTGAAACTTGGTGGTATAAAACTAATAGGTGCGAAGCTTGGCACTGAACAAAAGCTTATACAGCTAAAGCTTGGTGGTTCACAGAAACACAAAGGGCTTAAGCTAAGATTTACACCAACATCAAATGACACCTTCCCAATACTTGGAAATGGTGCAAAGTTTATAAGATCGAAACTTGGTGGTTTACAGAAACTTATACAGTCGAAACTTGGTGGCTTACAGAAACTTATACACTGAAAGTTTGGAATATTATCAAAAGATATTTTTCCAATACTTGGAAATGGTGCAAAACTGATAGGCATAAAGCTTGGTACAGGACAAAAGCTTATGCAATTGAAGCTTGGTGGTTCACAGAAGCTTATACACTGAAAACTTGGAATATTCTCAAAAGATATTCTTCCAATACTTGGTAATGGTGCGAAACTGATAAGTCCGAAGCTTGGCGGCTCACAGAAACACAAAGGGCTTAAGCTAAGATTTACAGTAACATCAAATGATACTTTTCCAATACTTGGAAATGGTGCAAAACTAATAGGTGCGAAGCTTGGAACAGTGCAGAAACTTATGCAATTAAAGCTTGGAATAGGGCAGAAACTTACACATTGGAAGCTTGGTGGATCACAGAATTTAATGCATTCTAAACTCGGTGCTATAATACTGATTATACTTGGTGGACAACATCCAACAAGAGATATTCTACTAGGTAATTCACATCCTATTAATGAAATAATGCTTATTCTACAAGGGCTTATTATTCTGATGATTTGAGGTGTTTTGCACGCCTCAATCACGGATATTATCACACTTGGTATGCAAGTAGGTGTTATTGAAGTTGATATCGGGCAAAGCCTTGATTCAGGAAACTGTAAAGGTGGTAAATTGAACAAAGGTCCAGGACAAATGTTCTTATTTGGTATAAATCCTGGCCAATCTGGTACTGTGGGTATAGCAATTACAAATGGGATTGAAGGATTTGGTAATGCTGGTGCATCGCAACCTTCATTTGGTGTCGTTGGCATTTGTACAATGGTGCAAGTCGGTGTAGTTACTGTTACTGTTGGATTGCCACCATTGTAATTTACAGTGCCAGAAAGTTGTGTCGTAGTGGAATTGCCATCGCCAAAATTTACTTCAAAAGAAGTATAATTACCAAAAATTCTTACACAATATTCGGCCATACTGCCCATGATATTGAATTCAAATTCAACATCAGGGCAAGCATCGTCTGGAACTGGCGCACATCCTAACATTGTTGTTAGTGATTGGTGAAGGGAAGCTGTGAAGGCTGTATCCACAGCGGTCATCGTATTATTTTTAGGAACAAGATTCTTTCTGACGTTTTGTTGTAATTTGAGGTTTGTGCCAATTTTCAGCATATCTGTAATGTCGCCAATTGTATTTTCTATTGCCACGATTGCATCTACTAATTGATTATGCAACTGTGCAACTACATTGGCACATACAGTGGTGCCAGCAACATATGAACTAGCTTCCCCTTCTACCCCTCTAATACAGTCCTTCAGTTGTGTTGTTTTACCATTTTTATTTTTAACTACGCTATCGTAATAAATAAGTTCTTTTTCAATAGTCACAAATCCGTTATCAGCCCAAATGTCTGCATCATTAGCAAGTTTGGGATGTATGTCTATTATATCGCTTGCATTATTCAGGTCATTAGCAAGTATTGTTTGCGCACTATTATTAGTGCTAAATAGATTGTAATTAGAATCTAAAGCAATTGGATACAAAATTTTAGGGATTGACTTTGGCATTCTCTCCTATTATCTATATATAACCTAATTAAAAAAGTGTTATATGCCATTGTTGATCTACTGGTTTTTGATTTAAAGTCGTATAAGACATATCTAGTTCATTAAATTTAATAAAACCATTATTAGTCCCTTCTAAAATTAAGTATGCCTTACTGTCTGAATCCGAAGTTGCCATAATTCCATCTAAGTCATTAATGGCAACTTTATTATGTGGCGTTATTAATTCCCAAGTTCCAGTGGAACTGCTATAGCAGTAGGTCATTCCAGAATTATTAAAGAAGTATACTCCATTACTCAGTGCGGCTAAATCACCATCCTTATGATTCTCTCCAGGTAAATCTAACAGTTTGACTATATTTTGGAATGGTAAGCCAATTGTACCTTCTGTTCTATAGAAGTCATGGAAAGAGAAGTTATCTCCTAAGTCTGAGTTCCTTAGTATATATCCAGTATTGTTTTTCCATGTTGTTCTATATGCAGAAAAATGACCATTTTCTGCATTAAAGCTCTTATCAAAAACATCAGGGTTAAGAATCAAATCTTGTGCCCCATTCTTATAATTTCTATATTCTATTTCTTCAGAGGAAATAGTTGATGAACCAATATCATAAGTTACTTTTGTCTGATTAGTCATAGACAAAGTTGGCAATTGGCCATCCACATTATTGCCAAGAGCGAAGTATATTTTGTTATTACTTGACAAAGAAACCCAATTCCAAGGTTTGCCTATTATTGAATCTTTTGAAGCATAGGTATCTGAAAACCCATTGTATTCAGTAAAATTAATCTTTTCGGCAATTGGATCATAGGTGCGACCTCTGCCCGTTGCCCAAAACATAAGTAATTCGCCACCCTGCCCCGACTTTACATCTCCTTTTTTGGCAGACCCGTTATTTCTCCAAAATTCAAATTTTTCTCTTTTATGACTATCATCAATGAAGGAGTCATCAATTTCTATTGTTGTGGTATTATTAGAGGTTTTGAATACTTCGCTCAACAAACCAAACTCATGTGATCTAATGTTTTTATCACTTATAGTCCACAACCACACATTGACTGGTTCTACAACATCAATAGCATTAGGATATACAGTTGTTCTATGTGTGCCAGAAGCGGTATCAGTTCTTACAACTAAATCATATAGCCCGCCCACACTGTATAATGCCTTCGTTTTTGGAGAATTAGCGTGTGGTAAATCATCTCCTAGATTCCATGTATAGTTAATAATGGCGTCATTAGTTCTTGAGGTATTTGGGTCTATGCGTTCGCCAGCAAAAGTCCTTTTTTCACTTACCATTTTTTGTGGTATTTCTATTGCTATTGGCTGTCGTACTTGTGCCCTGATCCTGGGCATAACATCATTTTGCATGAATCCAAGTTGCTGTTGTTGTGGTGCGAATCTCACAAGTGCTTGTTCTGGGGCTTGACCTTTTACTTTAACCATACCAGGAAATAAAACTGAATCTTCTCCATATTGATTTTTGACTGTTAGAGAAATTGTTTTATCCCCTGGGTCTACAAACAGTTTTTGTATTCTATGTTCCGTTGTCCTCAACTCGTCATCATCACCAAAATTCCATATATATTCGACTTCCCCAACAGGTCCAGTGTTACCAGTGCCAGTAAATGTAAAATTGACCATCAATGGTGCTGCACCTGTAATTTTGTCTACTTCAAACCAAGCTTTAGGTGTAAATAAAATTTTCCTCAAAAAATTAATTCTACCAAATACCGTGTCACCATTAGGATTATTATCTACTGTGTGTTTTGGTCCTAGAAATTTTTCTATAGACAAGATTGCATTCTTAATAGCTTCTCTGTGATCTGACATTACCTGCATAGTAATTATTGTGAACTTTTTAGGTTTAAAACAATCAATGCAACTTGCTAGTAACTCAAGATTTAAAAACTCTCTATTCGTTCTGTGATTGTAATGAAAAGAAACGGCACGTTCGTGTGCGGGGCTGTCTTGATCCACAAGGGTAATAATGCCATTTGGAGGGAACTTACTTATATCTCCATCTGCAATGATTATGTTTTGTCCTGGGTGATAATCTGCTCCTAATGTGATTTTTAGTGCGTCTTTTACCAAGTATAGATTTTCATCATTATCGAATGTTGCAGGATAATTGCTCATATAACTATAATTCCTTCTGGCAAATGCACTCTTCTTATCTTATTATTAGCAAGTCTTATCATCAATGATGGCACATAATTACCTTCTGCTGTATAATTATGGGTTACTGTATGAATGTTTGGATTGCTTATAGTTGCGTCTGTGCCATCTCCAAAAAACCAATGTCTTTCTGCAATATCTCCATCACTTTGATCTACAAATTCAAAATCAGTATTTATAGAACCTTGTAGAGGTGTAACATAGAAAAATGATGGAAGTTGCTCATTGTTTACTTCGACATAATCATCTTTTTCAGTTAGACCTTGTGGACCATTAGGAGAAATTACTGTCAACCTAATTGTATATTTTCCTTCATCTGGATAAACATGTATCGGGTTTTTTTCCGTACTTGTTGTGCCGTCACCAAAATCCCACAAATACCTTCCACCGTATCCAGTTGAAAAATTATGGAAGGTTACAGTTAAAGGTGATGGTCCCATTCTTGGATAGGCTTTGAAAACTGGTTTAGGCGACAACCACTTAGTCTCCAAGTAATTCAATATTCCGTTAATTGAATCAGCAGATGGATTGGCTTCTAAGCCAATTTTCTTCTGAATCTGTATTACCGCATCTTTTAATGCATTGTGATGTTCAGCCATTAATGGACAGGAAACTTTACTACCAGATGGCCAAGTATTAATTGGTGAACCACCATAACCTCTTTGCAACATAATTAGGTGATCACCGCTTTTTTTTGCATAGAAAATAACTTCAAAAGAGTCTAAAAGATTAGTTGAACTAGCTGGAGTTATTTTTATGATGCCACTATTTGGGAATTTACTTCCATCTTGAAGTAATATATATTTGCCGCCAATAGATAAAGTCTGTCTCAATACATCTTCTGCATTGTTTTTTGCTTCATGTAGGTTTAGCTTCGAATCTTTCCCTTTTGGGAATACAGATAAAGCACCTTCTTTGTGCAGCTTATTAACAATCAACTTATTTTTCATTACTACCTCTCAACATTTTGGCACTTGCTTTTGCGTTAGTGTTTTCTATCATTTGCATAATTTTGTTTTTTACTTCAGATTCTTGGTGAAGAGATAGTGCTGTTTTTAAAGTATCTGGACTTAAAGGCTGATTGAAAATTAATCTTAAATTGATTTCTTCCGAAACTTTAGCTTCCCAAAGCTGCTTTTGAGAATCATAATCATCAAAATCCTTTAATTCTTCCACTTCCTCCAAAGCTTCAAAAGCCTGTACAAAAAATCTTGCCTCTTGGACTACAAATTCTAATTGTTTTTTAAGTCTACTTATATTCTTATTTATTGATTCCTTCTTTCTTTTTGTCTTTCTTGTCTTAATATCTCTTTCTTTTTTAAATATTTCTTCAAGTTCTTTGATACTATATTGAACGTTTTCATCATCTATTTTGTTTTTTAGCTCTTGTAGTTCTGTAAGTTGTAATTCATCTTTCAAATCTTCCACTTGTGAAGTGATATTTTCGATTGTTTCTTTTCTGGACTGTAACTCAGTTAGGCATTGCCATAATTGCGATTGTGTGGTAGGTTGTTTGCCTATAACAAAATACTTCAATTGGTAATAACTGTGTCGATTTTCTGGTGCTTTTTCTACTAATTTGTTTACTTTTTCTAAAAATTCTGAATTTACCATTTACTTTCTCCTTTGATATCTATTATAGTAAATGTTGAAATTTGCCTAATAATATAAGGTGTTTATGGACATGGATAAAGAGGTTGGCATTAAGCCATTCTTAAAATGGGCTGGCGGTAAGTACCGAATTGTTGATCGACTTAAAAGCGAGTTTCCCAAGAAAGCAAAACGATATATTGAGCCTTTCCTTGGGGCTGGTTCAGTCGCTCTGAATGTTGATTATCCACAGATTATTGTTAGTGATACCAACGCTGACCTTATGCTTGTGTGGAAAATGTTTAGGGATATGGGTGCAGACTTTGTAAAGGAATGTAAAAAATTATTCATTCCAGAGAATAATACGGATAAAGTGTTTTATGAATTGCGGAATGAGTTCAATACTACGAAGAATAAACTGCGTAAGGCAGTGTTGTTTATATATTTGAATCGACACTGCTATAATGGGCTATGTCGCTATAACTCCAGTGGTGGGTTCAATACACCAATTGGTAGTTATAAAATTGCTTATTTTCCGCAAAAAGAATTTGAGAAGTCCCTAGAACAGATTAAAAAGTTTGATATGCATAACAAAGATTTTCGTGAAATTTTTGAGATGGCTGAGAAGGATGACGTGTTTTTTTGTGATCCGCCTTACTTACCAATGTCACAATCAGCTAGTTTTGATGCTTATGCTGAAGGTGGCTTTGGATTAAAGGATCAGTTAGATTTGGCTGAATGTGCGGAGCAAGCCGCTGAAAAAGGGGCAATAGTTGTAATTTCTAATCATTACAACTGGTATTCTAAGCAAATTTACACTAGCCTTCACAAAGGCAAGGTGTCTAAAATTGAAGTGTCACGAACTATCAGTGCCAAAGCTGATAAGCGAGAAGCAGTTGAAGAGATTATAGCTGTATTTAAGAAAAACAATACTCAATAGGTTTAAATTAATGATTACTCGAAGAACAGCATGTGATACTTTGAAGAACTATGTTGGTCAAGACTTATTTAGTTTGGCTAAAAAGCATAATGTTACTGTCATCGCTGAGAATGGTAACATCAACAAAGGTTGGAAGGGACTAACACTTGAAAGAGTAGCAGGATTACGGTCTAATAATAAAAAAGCACCCAATGGACTTGGTTGGGAATTGAAGACCGCCTCCTACGTTTTAAAAAATGGCATGTGGGCACCAAAAGAGACAATGGCTATAACAATGATCAAATGCGAAGACTTGGAAAAAGATGATTTCTTCCATAGTCATCTTTGGAATAAGATGAAAAGTCTTATATTCTGTGCTGTTGCGTGGAATGGCAAGCATAGTACGAACAGCAGTATGTTGAAAATTACTGCTATGGACTTCCTTGAAACTGATGAACTTATCAATGAA
>Ga0315277_10008301_pt1 | contig 13372 bp, 12 predicted proteins | sample YL17G05_15_MG_FD_203695 | JGI IMG/M metagenome (GOLD analysis project Ga0315277, IMG submission 203695) | Sediment microbial communities from Yellowstone Lake, YNP, Wyoming, USA - YL17G05_15 | ecosystem: Environmental > Aquatic > Freshwater > Lake > Sediment | place: USA: Wyoming | collected...
GGAGTCATAATGCGAGTCAAAGATAAGTGCCCGCAAGGGGGCAGTTTCGTCACCTTTGGGAGGAGGAGCTTCTTTGACAATGACTTCCAACACAGCCTCAATATTGATGCCTTCCTTGGCAGAAATGCGGATGATCTCACCCGGAGGTGTACCCAACAGGCTGCTGATATCCTGGGCCACTTCATCCGGTCGGGCGGAGGGCAAATCGATTTTGTTTATTATTGCTATGATTTCCAGGTCGGCTTCCAGTGCACTGTATAGATTGGCCAGAGTTTGAGCTTCAATTCCCTGACTGGCATCTACTACCAGCAATGCACCTTCGCAGGCTTCCAATGCCCGACTGACTTCATACCCAAAATCCACATGCCCGGGTGTATCGATCAGGTTTAACTCGTATGTACCCCCATCTTTGGCGGTATAGCTCATCCGCACCGCGGATGCCTTGATCGTGACACCCTTCTCACGTTCAAGCTCCATACTGTCCAGAATCTGCTCGGTGGTATCACGGTCGGGGACAGTACCGGTAAGATGAAGCAAACGGTCAGCCAATGTGGACTTACCATGGTCGATATGGGCGATGATACAAAAATTACGAATGTGTTCCGAGGTCATTGACGGGGCTTAGTATAACCGATTTTAACTGCCGAAAGATAGACCGGTTGGTGCGCTTCAATCCATCGCAATTGGAACAACTGAATCAACCAACCCCTCGATGGAGATAATCTGCTCATCACCACATCCCAGCCAGGTCAGGAATTCCACATTGCCCTTTGGTCCGGTAAGTGGTGAGCGGATCAAACCGCGCACGTTGTATCCAAGCTCATGGGCAAATCTCAAACTATCCAGCAACACCTGGCGATGAATTATGGGATCACGGATGACACCCTTACCACGTCCCACCTGTTGACGTCCTGCTTCAAATTGAGGTTTGATCAGTGCAATTATCGACCCCTGTGAGCTCTGCCCGAGATCCACCTCCGGGAAAAACCAATCCTTTACTACAGGTAATAAGACTTTTAAAGAAATAAATGATACGTCGATGGTAATAATCTCCACCGCCTCGGGTAAGTGCTTAAGGTAGCGTGCATTGGTCTTCTCCATGACCACCACGCGTCCGTCCTGGCGCAGCTTCCAATCCAGGATGCCTAGCCCAACATCAATGGCATAGACCTTAGCTGCACCATGCTGAAGGAGACAATCCGTGAAGCCACCAGTGGAAGCGCCGACATCTGCGCATATATGCCCTCGAACATCCACTTTAAATGCCTGTAAAGCGGCCTCAAGCTTATCACCACCACGTGATACAAACTGCGGCCCATGTTCAACTTCCAAATGCACATCAGGAAACACATTAGCAGCCGCCCTTAACACCATCTCGCCATTGACGCGCACCTGACCAGCCATCACCAGGCGCTGGGCAAGTGAACGACTTTCTGCTAAACCGCGTTCCACCAACAGCAGATCCAAACGAATTTTGTCCATATGCATATCTTAACCGAGAATCTAGTTTCGAGAACTCAGATTCCAGTTTCCAAAATTGACGATTCTCAGGTAAACTACTATGAGTAGATTATGTCCATCGCCTGGCTGAAACCACTTCTCAAGACCATGCGTCCCCGCCAGTGGGTAAAAAACGGGTTGCTGTTCATTCCACTGATCTTTGACAAGCAACTGACCAACTGGCCAGCGCTTGCACGCGTCATTTTGGGCTTCGTGTTGTTTTGCTTATTGTCCAGTATCATCTACATTATCAACGACCTCGTGGACTTGGAAGCTGACCGGAAACACCCCCAAAAACGCCAGCGTCCAATCCCATCCGGCTTGCTGAAAGTCTCCACAGCACGGACAGCAGGCATCGTGCTCACGCTGATCGTATTCATCCCAGCGACTTTGCTATCCCTGAAATACGCGTTGATTGGTTTGGCATATCTGGCGTTCAACCTGGCATATTCCGCCTGGCTTAAACACGCCCCCATCCTGGATGTGATGATCCTGGCAAGCTTCTACGTAATGCGCGTGGGCGCGGGCGCTTCACTAATCGAAGTTCATCGCTTCTCCCCATGGCTGTACGTCTTTACCACTTTCCTGGCACTTTACCTTGGGATTGGCAAACGGCGTGCAGAGCTGAACCTGCTGGCGGAAGAGGCAAATTCGCACCGCAAATCACTAGAAGGGTATACCCTGCCATTGCTCGACCAGCTAATCTTGATCGTCTGCAGCAGTGCCATCATCACCTACAGCCTATATACATTTTCGGCTCCCAACTTGCCGGTGAACAACAGTATGATGTTGACGATCCCCTTCGTGATCTATGGCATTTTCCGCTACCTCTATCTCCTTCAGGTTAAGCATTATGGTGGTGAACCTGAGGAGGTACTCTTAACGGATCGTCCACTTCAGGCAACCATAGCCCTGTGGATACTTGCCGTTGTGATCATTTTCTATTTGTCACCGGTTTAATTGATCATTTGATTGGGTGAAAAAAGATGCCCGCATATTCCGCATCTGCACCAGGTAAAATCATCCTGTTCGGCGAACATGCTGTGGTTTATGGTCGTCCCGCCATTGCTGTTCCCGTCCTGCAAGTGCGGGCGAAGGCAATTGTGAGTATGGATCCACGAAGCGCCCCTGGGGTGGTGAAATTGCAGGCACCAGATATAGGGCTTGAAACCACTCTAGCGGAGCTGCCTGAAAATCACCCCCTTGCGGCAGTGCTACTGAAGGCTGCCTCTGCCATGAAGTTAAACCATATCCCAGCATGTAACATAAAGGTAACCTCGAATATCCCCATCGCTGGTGGAATGGGCTCAGGGGCAGCGGTTTCAGTAGCAATCCTACGCGCGTTTTCTGCTTCGTTGGGTCACCCATTAAGTGATGAACAAGTGTTGGAGATTTCGTACGAGGTGGAGGTAATTCATCATGGCACCCCCTCGGGAATCGACAATACCGTCATTACCTACGCCAAACCGGTGTACTTTGTGAAAGGTAGGGGGATAGAAACCCTGCGGGTTAAGCGACCCTTCAATATCGTGGTAGGTGACACGGGGATCCAAAGCTCTACCTCGAGCGTGGTAAGCGATGTACACAAAGCATGGGAGTTCGATCCTGCCCAATTTGAGGAGTGGTTCGATGCAGCAGGGGGAATTGCTGCTGCTGCACGTAAATCAATTGAGACTGGTTCGGTCGATACACTTGGACCTTTGATGAATGAAAATCAAGCTTTGCTGCTTAAGATGGGGGTTTCTTCCCCTGAGCTGGACAAGCTCATCGAGGCGGCACGTTTATCAGGTGCACTGGGTGCTAAGCTTTCTGGTGCCGGGCGTGGGGGCAATATGATTGCCCTGGTCACACCTGAGGGTGCTAGCAAGGTCGCCGCGGCGATACAACGTGCCGGAGCGGTGCGCACAATCGTGACGGAGATCCCCAAAACATGAGCTCACGACTGGTTTTCCTTAAATTGGGTGGTTCATTGATCACAGTTAAAGACCAACCCTATTCTCCCCGGTTGGATGTGTTGGGACGGCTGGCACAAGAAATTGCGGAGGCTCAAGCTCAAAACCAGGATTTACAAATCCTACTTGGGCATGGCTCTGGCTCATTTGGTCACATCCCAGCGAGTGAGCACAAAACTCGCATGGGTGTGAAATCAGCCAAAGAATGGGATGGGTTCATTAAAGTCTGGCGGCAGGCAGCTGAATTAAACCATCTGGTTTTACAAGCTTTGGAAAAAGTTAATCTCCCGGCGATCGCGTTCCCTCCATCAGCAATGGTCACTGCCCGTGAGGGGAAAGTTGACCTCTGGAACCTAGATACCCTGCTCACGGCACTCAAGAATGGATTGCTCCCAGTGATCTACGGAGACGTGGTCTTTGATAACGTGCTTGGTGGAACCATTCTATCCACTGAAGACCTCTTTACCTACCTGGCACGCCATATAAAGCCCACCCAACTCCTGTTTGCAGGGTTACAACCCGGCGTGTGGGCTGATTTTCCTGATAACACCGACCTTTTACCTGAGATCACTCCCGTGAGCTTCCCGCAGATTGAAGCTGGATTGAAAGGTTCGTTTGCAACGGATGTAACCGGAGGCATGGCAGACAAGGTCCGACAGATCATAGCGCTGGTGGACGAAGTTCCTGGATTACGAGCCATGATCTTTTCGGGGGAGACACCCGGTAACCTTCGCCGTTCGCTCCTCGGAGAAGAGTTGGGAACGGTAATTCACAGGCTTTAGAACGGGATTCTTACCCTACGAGAAGGGTTATAATACAGTTCGGATAAATCTAACCTAATAAGTCCATACACTGAAAAAATTATGTTTTTCACACGCAAAGAACTCGAAACCATAGAAGATCAAGGACTGGCACCTTATGGCGTGCGCAGTAAAAATACCAAAGGGCGCTGTTTCCCGGAGGACGAACCGGAATACCGGACGGCTTACCAACGTGATCGTGACCGCATCCTGCATACCACTGCTTTTCGGCGCCTGGAATATAAAACACAGGTGTTCATTAACTATGAGGGTGACTATTATCGAACCCGGCTGACCCACACCCTTGAGGTATCGCAAATCGGACGCACGATTGCCCGCGCGTTGGGTGCAAACCCCGATCTGACCGAAGGGATATGCCTGGCACATGACCTGGGACACCCGCCCTTTGGGCATAACGGGGAGACTACTCTGGCGCACCTGATGAAAGATCATGGAGGTTTCGACCACAACCGGCAATCACTGCGGATAGTGACCAAGCTTGAGCAGCGTTATCTGGATTTTCCAGGTCTCAACCTGACCTGGGAATTGCGCGAGGGGATTGTAAAGCACGAATCAGAATATGACATCTCTGATGCACGCGATTATGACCCTGACCTGCGTGGGCATTTGGAAGCTCAAATTACGAACGCTGCCGACGAGCTATCGTACACTGCTCATGATTTGGATGATGGGTTACGCTCAGGAATGATCAGTATCCCAATGCTGGGAGGAATCACGCTTTGGGAAATCTTGGTGGAAAGCATTGGCTGGCGCGGGCAAGAATTGGATGATCTGTCACGCCACCGGATGGTCAGAGACCTGATCGATATGGAAGTTACAGACCTAATTCATACTACTGACCAACACTTGCGCGAGAGTGGAGCACGATCAGTTCTCGAACTGCAAAGCTTACCTTATAATGTGGTGAGCTTCAGTGAAGAGATGAGTCGGCGGAATCGGCAGTTAAAAGATTTCCTATACGCCAATCTTTACCGCCATCACAGGGTCGTCCGCATGGCGGTTAAGGCAGAGCGGATCATCAGTGATCTCTTCCGGGCTTATTTACGAGAGCCGGCTATCCTGCCTAATCATGTACAGGATCTGACGAAGGAGCGTGGCTTGGAGCGTAACATCTGTGATTATATTGCAGGCATGACTGACCGGTTCGCGGTGGAAGAATACCAAAAGCTTTTTGACCCGGTGATGAAACCTTAGAGGTAAGCATATGGAGCCGGAAACATACTTAACTTCGGAAGGAGCGGAAAAACTAAAAGCTGAGCTCGAAGAGCTGAAAGGACCAAAGCGGGATGAAATGGCTAAACGTTTACGCTCCGCCATTCAAATGGGCGACCTCTCTGAGAACGCTGATTATCACAAGGCAAAAGAGGACCAGGGATTCATGGAGGGGAGGATCCAGGAGCTGGAGTACCTCATGAGAAATGCCACGATCATTAATGTGGCTGACGTCTCTACGGATACCATCCAAGTGGGGTCGCGCGTCACCGTTCAGGAAGGAGACTTTCCTCCTGAGACATATTTTTTAGTGGGCGCGAAAGAAGCAGATCCACGTAATGGGAAAATCTCGAATGAATCCCCCATCGGGCGGGTATTAATGGGCGGTCATGTTGGTGACGAAGTGACTGCCACTACGCCGGGTGGCGAAATAAAACTAAAAATTCTCAAAATAGAATGACGAAAAACAAAAGAGTGGATTGGTCTGGCCAATCCACTCTTTTCTTTATAGAGATAATGGTTTATTGCTTCTGCCAGATGGCCAGCTCAAGCACCAACGAATCGAAGTAGCTGTTTTCGGGTAAAGCCCCTTGTCCATAAGCCATATCCACTACACGTGCAACCAACCGCAGCGTGGCAGTCTCGAGCACGGTCTGTCCACCCGAGATTGCCTGGAATGGTTCTCCCTTGGCTTCCAGTTTTTGGCGGATGGTGGGATCATTGAAGGCATGTGCACTCATCAACACTTTGGTCACAGTTTGAATGTCATTCTTATCGAATAACCAAACTTCAAAGGCAGTCACCTTTTTAGGTACACCCACTCCGATGGTTTCTGAGATGCCAACCCCACACTCGCCTAGGAATTCGCCAGAGGGTGAATCGACGCTGAAGGAGTCATCAAACAAATCATCACCAGCCTTATAAGAAGCCATAAATTGAGCCATTGGAGCTTGTTCACCAGGCGCAGGGTAATTCGTCCACTCAGCCGGGGTTTCCACATCGGTGGTGGAAATTTGTGTGGTGGGCTCAACCCCGCCAGCTCTTTTTCGGCTCTGAAGAACAAAATACGCCACAATCGCGGCTCCCACCAAAAAAGTGACGACGCACAACACGATCAACAAAGTAACCAGGCTTGACCTCCCACCTGTAGCTGTAGTTGCCGTTGGAGTGACTCCGGGTGCAACCGTGGTGGGCAGTACTTGTGAGGTAGTTGAGACTGCAGCCCCAAACTGCGTGATTAGGTTTGGATCGATACCTCCTGGGCTAGCTTTTACCCGGGCGAGTGCATCTGTACCAGTCTTGCCAAGCGCGTCGTATTCCACTTTAGCATTAGCAGCATCACCTGTTGCGCCATAAGATATGATCGCCATTTTAAGCCACATATCCTGCCAGCCTGGATGAAGGTTTGTAGGTGCTGCATCGGTCCATTGAACTGGCCACAACCCCCAACCAATAACCAAGCCGATGATCAACCCCACCAAAATACCAAGGATTCCTATATAGAGCGGTCGTTTGAGATATTCACGGATTTGGTTCATCTTTTAACTCCGAGCCTAAGATTCTAATGTTGAAAGATTTGTAGACTGCAGCAAGGTATGGCTGTTTTTATCTGGCTTCTAATTTTAGACCATAGTTATTAAAAGTGCAACTATCTTTGACTATTGATTACACCTGTTGCAAGAGTAATGCCAATTCAAACCAATAAAAAATGAGCCTGCGAGAGCAGGCCCATTTTGGTTATTTTCCAACATCTGCTGTTTCTTCAACGGTTACTTGATCGAGAGAAAACATGGTCTGGCACTGTAGACATTGGGCCTGATTTTTATTAGCCACTACCAGCATCCCACTACATTCAGGGCATGGCCTGGCTAAAGGCAATTTCCAGGATGTGAAATCACAATTTGGATAATTGGCGCAACCGTAGAATGTGCGTCTCTTACGGGTTTTTCGCTCTACAATATCTCCCTGATCTTTCGGGCACAGCACACCTATCTTTTCCAACCAGGCTTCAGTATGCCGGCAATCAGGGAAAGCACTGCAGCTGATGAACTTGCCGTAACGCCCCCAGCGGATGACCAGCTCGTGCCCACATTCAGGGCAGGGGCGTCCGATCGGTTCGGGTCCCATATTCATTTCAGGCATATTCAGCTCAGCCTGGGCAACCTGTTCTGCAAATGGACCATAGAACTCACGGATCGATTCGACCCATTCCCGCTTTCCCTCGGCGATCAAGTCAAGGTCTTCTTCCATTTTGGCTGTAAAACCATAATCCACAACTCCAGGGAAGTGTTCGGTGATCAGATCGTTGACCAGGATACCAGTTTCGGTGGGGGTGAGGCGTTTCTGATCACGCACGACATAACCGCGCTGCTGAATGGTACTCAGGATGGGCGCATAGGTGGATGGTCTGCCGATGCCATATTCCTCCAACGTACGCACCAACGTAGCTTCAGTGTAACGTGGTGGGGGTTGGGTGAAGTGCTGCTCGGGGAGCAAGCGTACCAGTTTCTGGGTCTGCCCTTCAAGAATCCCGGTCGGGATGCGGGCGTTCTCCTCTTCCTCTTCGGAAATCTGGTCCTCATCCTTGGCTTCTTCATAAACCACGAGGAAGCCGATAAACTTGACCGTAGATCCGGAAGCGCGCAATATGTATTCGTGTTGCGCAGATTTTGCAGTAACTTCCACCGATAGTGTATCAAATACTGCGGATTCCATCTGAGAAGCTACAAAGCGTTGCCAAACCAGCTGGTACATGCGGAACTGGTCACGATTGAGAAATTCTTTGATACCTTCGGGTTGGCGCAGGACCGAGGTAGGTCGAACCGCTTCATGGGCTTCCTGCGCGCCTTTGGCTTTGGTCTGATATTTGGGAGGTTCGGGGGGCAGGAACTTCTCTCCATAGCGTCCCGCAATGTATTCACGTGCTTCAGCTTGGGCTGTCTCAGCAACGTTGGTCGAATCGGTACGCATGTAGGTGATCAAACCCACTGCACCTTCGCCCAGGTCGATCCCTTCATAAAGCTGTTGTGCCAAAGCCATGGTACGTCGGGCGGTGTAGCCCAAACGGCGGGAGGCTTCTTGCTGCATGGTGCTGGTTGTAAATGGTGCAGATGGTTTTCGCCGACGCTCACCACGCTTGATCCTCGAGATTATATACGCAGAGCCTTCCATATCCTCCAGAATTGGCTGGACTACGGTTTGGTTAACCAGAACGGGGTCTTCGTCGTCTATTTTTGCCAATTTGGCAATGAAGGTTTCTTTGATCTTTTCAGGGCGCAGCTCGGCGGCAATCGACCAATATTCGACCGGGTTAAATGCCTCTATCTCGCGTTCGCGCTCTACCACCAAGCGTAGGGCAACCGATTGGACCCGACCCGCAGATAGCCGGCTACGCACCTTACGCCACAAGAGTGGGCTGAGGTTGTATCCTACCAAGCGATCCAGGATTCGACGCGCCTGTTGGGCGTCCACCAGGTCCATATCGATGCCACGCGGGTGAGCGAAAGCCTCATTGATGGCTGGCTCAGTAATTTCGTGGAAAACCACGCGCTGAGTGCGCTTTGGTTCAATCTTAGCTGATTCAAGCAAGTGCCAGGCAATAGCCTCACCTTCACGGTCAGGGTCAGTTGCCAAATAGATCTCTGCATGCGATTTGGCCAAGGCCTGTATTTCTTTGACCACCGGACGTTTTTCATTGGGAACACGATACTTGGGAGCGAAATCATGCTCGACATCCACCGATAATTGCGAATGTAACAAGTCGCGAACATGCCCGACGGAGGCTTTTACCGTGAATCCTTTACCCAAAAACCGGCCCACTGTGCGTGCCTTAGCGGGTGATTCAACGATAACCAATTTCCCCTTGCGTTTATCACCTTTCTTGGGTGCGATCATCCCTTCATGAGCGGGTGTTTTCCCCATTCGAAAGAGGGTAGTCCCACAAACCGGGCAAATACCACGCGAAGCCGGTGTACCATTATCCGTAAAGACTGGCTTTGGGTCTGTCATTTCCCGTTTAGTCCGACATTTTACACAATATGCTTCCAAAGTAAACCTCCTGGTTCTCTAACCAACAAATTGCAGATTTTATCTAGGTTATAAAATTTGATCTGGAAATTAGCCTATGCCTCGTAGGTTTCGGGTTGTTCCCTCACTGCGATGTAATTCATTCCACCCACCTGACGGACCATGCCTTTCAATTCCATCATTGCCAGGGTGGCCGAGACGGTTTCGATGGGCATATTTGCTTGAGCGCGAATTTCATCCACATGCATTGGCTCGCGTGAGAGTAATTTATACAAACGTGATTCAATTGGGTCGGTAGGTAGTGCAACCCGAATCGCCTGATGTTCAGTGACCATGGTCAGGTTCAATGACTCGAGCACATCCTGTGGGCTGAGAAGTGGTTGAGCGCCATCCCTGATCAGGCGATTGGTACCCTGACTCTGAGGGGCATTAATATTCCCCGGCACAGCAAATACATCGCGCCCTTGTTCTGCCGCAAATGCGGCAGTGATCAGCGCCCCACTGGTCACCCCTGCCTCAACAATGATCACTGCTATGGAGAGACCCGAGATGATGCGGTTCCGTGGTGGGAAGTTCAAACCATCCGGTGGGGTGCCTAAAGCGTAATCACCAACCAAGGCACCATGCTCCATGATCTGAGAAGCCAACCGCCTGTTCTCAGGGGGATAGACGAGATCAACGCCATTTCCAAGTACACCTAGAGTTCGACCTCCGGCATTGAGGGCAGCCTGATGGGCGATTGAATCCACACCACGCGCCAAGCCGCTGACAATGGTCACCCCACTATGCGCCAATGTGGTGGCGACTTCCTCGGCCACCTGGCGCCCATAGGATGTGACACGCCGGGTTCCGACAATGGCAACCGCCCATTCGTCTTCGGGAATCAGAGAACCTCGGACATACAGGACGGGGGGTGGCTGATCGATTTCCTTTAGATGGCGGGGGTATCCTTCGTCATCCCAGGTAAGCACAAGGACGCCCAAAGACTGGATGCGCTCCCAGATTTGCTCCAGCGATACACCCTTACGCACGCGCTGGAAGGAGTCAATGATTTTTCGACTCAGTCCGACTTCCGCTAAGGCTTCAGGAGAGGCGTTCCAGGCAGCCTCAGCATTACCGAATATATCCAGCAATGCCTTGAATCGCACTGAGCCAATCCCTTTAACCATATTAAAGCCAACCCAAAACATCTTGGGGTCGACCAAGGTTAGTTCTCCTCCGCGAGCATCCCAGGGATGATATGGACGGTTATCTTACGATTTGTAAGATCAATGCTCTGGATGAATGGTCCTACGATTGGGATAAGGACCTCTGGACCAATTTCTGGGTGGATCACGAGCACATCATTGGCACCGGTTTCCAAAATCTCAGTAACTATGCCAATGGAGACGCCCGCATCAGTAATTACATGTAAATTGATCAATTGATGGTGGTAATATTCGCCGTCTGCCAAGGGTGGGCGGTCATCAGCTTTTACGTACACAATCTGATTACGAAACTGGCTGATCTCCTCTGGGGTGGTATATCCCTCAAAGGTTATCAGGAGCCCCTCCCGGTGCGGCCGGCGTTTTATCAACCGCAGCTGATCACTTTCCGAGCTTAAGTATAAAATTGCACCCGGAATAAGACGTTCTGGAAAGTCAGTCAATACTTCCATCAGGATCTCGCCGTGTACGCCATGGGGATGACGCAACTTACCCACAGCTAAGAAGGCAGGCTCGCCGGGCAGGGGCGAGCCTTCAGCGTTCAATTGCGCTGAACTTGGGCTTCCCTGACTCATTGTGGATCTTCAACATCCAGGTAAGCTTGCTTGCCGCTGCGGGAAGCAGATACATTCAGGAGCATGCGCATTGCATTGGCAACTCTCCCTTGCCGTCCAATCACCCGCCCCATATCCTCTTTGGCGACCTTCAGCTTCAGATAAATTTTTCCACCTCGTTGCTCTTGTGAGACCCGGACTTGTGTTGGGTCATCCACCAATGAAGCGGCAATGAACTCAATGAGATCTTTCATAGCTTTCTCCTTGTTCCTGGCGGCAATGAGTACCTTCTTGTGATTTCAGAACCAGCGTGCTCACCGAAAGAAACCTCACCCGCCCAAGGCCTTGCCAGTGTTTTATATAAATTTCATGATTTACGTTGGCTGGTTTGACGGCTTAATTGTCGCGAATCCTGGGCTGATTTGGCTTCAGCCATAAGGGTCTCGAGTGCCTCACCAGCTTTAAAGCGTTCATAACGCTCTAGCAATCCACTGGTTTTGAACAACTTCGTGACCGACTCGCTGGGTTGAGCACCTCTGCTGATCCAATCATATATCCGATCCTCATGCAGTTCAATCGTCCCGGGTTGGGTGCGGGGGTTATAGAATCCCAAAATTTCCAGGAACCGTCCATCACGGGGGTGTTCAATATCGGCAGCCACAATGCGATAGCTGGGCTGTTTCTTTGCTCCTACACGGCGTAAACGAATACGTACCATTTTGATACCAATCTCCTTATATCTATATAAAGGTTTAAAGTCAGTCTTCCTGGGTCATATACCCGGTGAAAAAGAAGGGTGCGCGGAAGGGACGCGAACCACCGGTATTATTCCCCAGACGATATGGGATATCCCATACCGTCATCCAAACAAGTGTGGTAACCCACGCATGCCAGATTTCTTAATGTTTTTGAACAATCGCTGAGCTTCACGGTATTGTTTGATCAGGCGATTCACATCCTGAACCTCAGTCCCAGAGCCATTAGCAATCCGTCGCCGCCGGTTGGCATTCAGCACATCCGGGCGTCGTCGTTCTTGTATTGTCATCGAGCTGATGATCGCTTCAGTCATCTTGAGCTGATTTTCAGCATCCTTTGGATCTATCTGGCGAGCCAGCTGACCCATTCCACCGGGCAACATCTCCAACACTTGAGCAATCGGTCCCATTTTTCGCACCTGCCGCAGCTGATTGGCAAAATCTTCCAACGAGAACTCACCAGCCAGCATCCTCTCAGCATCTTTTTGGGCTTGCTGTTGGTCAAAAGCAGCCTCAGCTTTTTCAATCAAACCCAACATATCACCCATCCCCAAGATGCGTGAAGCCAGGCGACCCGGATCATAGATTTCCAGGGCATCCAAGGCTTCACCCGTACCGATGAACTTGATGGGCACACCTGTGACGGAACGGATGGAGATGGCTGCACCGCCACGGGCGTCTCCGTCCATCTTGGTCAGGATCAAACCCGTCAGAGCAATGGCTGCGCGGAAGCCCTTGGCAATATTCACGGCTTCCTGACCAATCATTGAGTCAACCACCAATAACGTCTCAATGGGATGGACTTTTTTATCAATGGCAGTCAGCTCATCCATCAATGCATTATCAAGCTGAGAACGTCCGGCAGTATCAAAAATGAGGACTGTGTTCCCACCTCGTTGGGCTTTATCCAAGGCATGTGCTGCCAGGTCTGGAGGCTTAACCCCGGCTTCAAAATATATGGGTACACCCAGCTTCTCACCCAGCGTTTCAAGCTGTTTGACCGCCGCTGGGCGATAAGGGTCAGCAGCCACTAACATCACCCGCTCCCCCTGGGCTCGAAGCAGGCGGGCCAGCTTGCCGGCAGCAGTAGTCTTGCCAGATCCCTGAAGGCCAACCAACATGATAACATAGGGTCGGGTACCGCTCAGGTTGAGGCGCTCAGGAGTGCCGAGGGTATTGATCAGTTCCTCGTTAACAATCTTAATGACCTGCTGCGCCGGATTGAGAGCTTTGGATACCTCAGCACCCACGGAACGCTCACGCACGCGGACGACAAAATCCTTCACCACGCCATAATTAACGTCAGCTTCCAGTAAAGCCATACGCACTTCACGCATGGCGGTATCA
>Ga0315277_10008305_pt1 | contig 13368 bp, 21 predicted proteins | sample YL17G05_15_MG_FD_203695 | JGI IMG/M metagenome (GOLD analysis project Ga0315277, IMG submission 203695) | Sediment microbial communities from Yellowstone Lake, YNP, Wyoming, USA - YL17G05_15 | ecosystem: Environmental > Aquatic > Freshwater > Lake > Sediment | place: USA: Wyoming | collected...
GACGTTCACGACCGACCATGAACTCGATAGTAAACGTGTCGCCACGTTCAATATAACTCTGGTACTTAGCACCAGTCAACGCTAATGCCTTCTGAATGCGTTCCTCTTGCTTATCACGCTTTGCTTCAGCATCAACCGCCAAAGCATCGGTAAGTGCGATTAAGTAAGCGTCACGTTCTTCAATCGTCAAACCAGGAAGTTCCAGCTTTGCAGCCTCAGTGAACTTAATAACAGATTCGCGTAAATAAGCAGCAGCTTTCAGACTGTGCCTCTGGTCAATTTGTTCAAACCAAATAGAATTTCCGTCGAAACGTACTTGAACCATATCAAACATTTGTATTTCCGTACAAAGATTGACTGGCACAGTACCAGTGATCTTAAATCTATTATCTGATTGATTTGCGGGCACACCGTACCATTGGTCATTAGAACGACGGCACAAAATCAACCTTAGTGCTGGAAACAGATTGAAATAGCTCTGCTTCTCAGTCATATTTGGTTCACGAACAAACTTGGCGGTCTTAAAGCTTGTCGGCAAAAATACACCCCACCCAGACCTCGCAGGAGTAACTTTTAAATGCAAAACAATTCCATTTAATTTTACACGAATAGGCATTTTTAATAATACGGGGGCCATAATTTCATGGTCAACAAAATTTGCCTCAGCATTTGCCAGTTTATCAAAAACGTTCATTAAACCTCCGCATCTGGATTCCAATGCAATTCTAAAAACTCCAATCATTCATTTTGTGCCTTAAAGTCGCTATCACGGGCAAGAAAGTCCATTATGCCTTTTTCAATTAAAGAAACAGCTTGCGCATAATTATAGCCCAATCTTTGCGGACCATGACCTTCACGCCAAACATGCATCCAGCCTAATGGGTTTTTATTTGAATAATACACTTCGCCGTCGATCTTTCTTGACCTAAGCAATGCTTCTAGTTTAATCTTCTTCATGGATTACTCCACAACATTATCAACTTTGGGATCAAAGTCTACTATGTCATATAATCCAACTGCAAAAAGACGTAGTGCATCAGTATAATCGGACAAAAGAATAAACTCTGCTTTCGGACCACCTAAAAATTCAAATCTTCCAATTCTACCTGGGTGATCTGGGTGGGTGTGTTTCACTTTGTACATCGAATTTTTAACAAGATTCATTTTTACTCCATTTCATCTATCTATCAAGGTACAGCTAAGCTTTCTTCTCGCTAAATTCAATAATCCCAAAAATTTTTCACATAAATTTTAAATCCTCAAACAATTCTTTTTCCTCTCCAGCAATAATCCTGGAAAGAATAAAATCTGGGAAATCAATATTACTTAAACCGATGAACTTCCACTCTTGTATAAGCTTGGGATTAACTTCAATTTTAGTGCCATCATCCCTGACCCATTCAATCTCTTCAAGTGGACACCTATTAATAGCAAACCTCATTTTAATTAATCGCACCACTTCATCATAATTAACGATCATAGTTCGCCCTCTTCAAAATCTTCGCTATTTAACATATTATTAAGTTCTTCATACTCATAAATAAGATCGGACAATTTGTCCAACTCATCATGCTCTGCATTAGTTAAAGTATCAAATTTTTCCATGATATAAGTATCTAAAAGATTGACAGCTTCATTCCACTGGTCTGAGTTTTCCAACTTCTTTAAACCTAAAATTTCTTCTTTAGTCATTATTATTCCTGCTTATTCAAATTTCATACCACATTTACTAGCCCGATACCCTGGTAGTCTTTTAATTACCAGTTCTAAATCAGCCCTAGTGTTATATTTAGTTGCTTGTTCCTTATCTTCTACCCAAGACCCTTCAGCGTAATAAGAACTAATTTTAGAACCACTTACAGTTACAATGTACCACACCTTACCCTTGGCTTCCTCATAACCTTTTGAATAACCATCCAAATATTTGGTAGGATATACTTTTTTACAAGGATGATTTGGGATGGCGTTTATATTGGAAACTAAATTTGTACGTTTATTACATTGGTCATTTACGCCATGTTCATATCCCATATAATAAAACTTTTCATCGTTCGTCATTCATCTCCTTAATTTATACCAATAATGATTGGCTACCTTTCCAATTTAGCGTATATCAGTCATGATGTTTACTTAATATGAGCCGCCCAGCAATAGAAAGCACTAACAAAATTGAAGCAGCGGCCCAGCCAAACATAGTTATAAAAATAAAGCACGCAATAAAGCCTATCACAAATTCTCTCATGATTATATTATAGTTTATAAACAACAACATCCACCTTTTACAGTGGAAAATTTAACTTAGGCACACTATAATATACATTATGTATAAAATAAACTTATTGCCAAAAGAACAAATTGAAATATATACATGCTTAAAGGATTTGCATCATTCTTAAAAAAAGAAATAAGGGTTATATGCAAAATCACAAAAGACAAAAAAGTTTGGCGCATTAGAAACGCCAAACGCTCCACTGTCTTTCTTATAACAAAACTGTTATATTCATCTTCAAATATACACTTAGCTCTAAGTGTATATTTGAAGATGAATTATTCCTTTTAAGGAAAAATTCAAAATTAAGAACTAAGCAGTGCGTCTAACTGGCATCTCATGGCTCATAATATCCATTAACAAGTCAATCTTAGATGGCTTGACAAGATATGGAATAAGCGATGGAAGCGAAAAATAATCTCCCATAAATTGCCAAGCATCGCAACTTAATCCTTCACGTTGCATATGCCCTTCAAGCTGATTAGTCGCCCCTTGGGTCTTAACGAAGCATACGGAAGGGGTTGCCTTCAATTCCGTCATATACTTCTTCAAAGTAGGCACAAACTGTGGGGAACCATTCTCCCCTTCATCCGTGATTACGATAATATTCTCCACAACCTGCTTGTTGCGGATCATATACTCAAGAGCAACACCGCAAGCAGTTCCACCACCAGCGTTAATACCCTTCAGTGCCTTCTCCCAAGATGCAAGGTCAGTACCTTGAGACTTAATTGGGTAAGCCATTGAATCGAAAGCATAAACAAACAGTTCGGCATCCATAACAGCAGAAATAACTGACCCAATTTGCTTGCCCAATTCTATTGCTTGAGACATTGATCCCGATTTATCTATTAGCAAAGCAGTCGAACGATTAATTCGACCCTTCTTCTTGAGTTGGCTATCAGCGACAGTTTCCAACTGCTTAACCGTTGCTTCATCAACGCCAGCCGCCTTAACCGCTTCAGTTGCCTTAAGTGCGGAAACTCGTTTGCCAGTCTTTGCCTTTTCGAGTTTCTTTTCAATTAATGCCTTGAGGTCGGCATTATCAAAAGCACCACGCTTGCGGAGAGAACCAAGGTTGTTGATTAACTCCTGATCGGACATAACTTCAATCAATGCCATGAGTACAGTAGGAGTCATGGCAGAAACGACCGTAGAAGCTATACGGTACGGAATCTTGTGCGCCATGATGGTCTTAGCCTGTTCCGCTGGCGTCTTTGCCTTGAAAAGCTCCTTCACTGCAAACAGCTTAGAATCTTCAGGCGGCATATCTTCAAAGAGAATCTTCTGCGCACGCTCATTAGGGCTAATGTGCATGAGAGCATAGAGACGCTTCAAATACTTACGCGCAGTAACAGCACAGGAATCAAACCACTCTGGTTCCGCTTCACGTTCACGGAGATAGCGAACCACTTCCGTCTTAACGGAACGCGGAATGTTCTTGAACAGACCGTAGTTTTCGACAACAGTAGTTGGAGTCTCACCCTTCTTGGACTTGGACTTCTTGGTGTCCTTACGACCGTGGATGAAGTCTACGACACGACCAAGCTGGTAAGGTGGCATTTCACGAAGCATTGCCAAACCAGCGTCACGGTGCCCTTCAAAATCGCTCAGGCACATGTTGATGACGAACATTTCCTTATGGTCACGCACATCACCACGTCCATCACAGTACCACGCCCCCAAATGACCATAAAAAAGTGGGTCTTGTTTAATCATTTCTGCGTGAAGCGGATAAACTTGTTCCAACTTACGATGTGGGCAAGTAAGCAAGCTATTTAGAATGTTAAGTCTTGTGTCAGTTTCATTCATGTTAAACTCCTTTGATAATTTTATCTCTATATGCAATAGCTAAAGCCATGCCATCATTTTTAAAAGGGAAATACTTCCTAATTGAATATTTACTATTCTGCATACGAACTAACCAATAATGAACATTGCCAGAAATAGACTCAGAAATATATTTTTGCCCAGAATTATTGTTCCTACTTATGTTTCTTTTTTGATATTCCAAAGTTGGAGTCTTACGGTTCCATCGGTTTTCATTATTTTCAGCTTTCTTTATGAGATTACAATTTTGACAAAGCACTTGAAAACCTTCGGGAAAATTTCTTGCTATTAAATCCACATAAACATTCACCGATCCACCAACAATCTTCCTGTGGATGTACCCATCCCCATTAATATGATCTAAACAAAGAACCCTAATATCAGATATTCCACAATCTTTGCACTTTAGTTCTCCACCTGAATAGAAACACAGAACTTTTTTTCTAATTATCTGACGTGGATGGTGACACTTATGAGTAGAATTGCTTTTAAGCCAATTACAATTCATGCATAAGACTTGAAATCCTAAAGGAAATTTATTCCTAAATAAATATCTATATATATCCCCAACCTTGCCCCGATGCTTCTTGCCACCACCATCTATATGATCTATAGTCAAACATCTAATATTTTTAATTCCACAGATGTTACACTTAGCAGCATTAGCAGCATAATGCTCAAAAACTTTTAATTTTATTTCTAATTTTCTTTTCAGCGTACTGGCTTGTCGTCTAGCTTTAATTTTTATATTATATTCTTTAATCTTGTCTTTATTTTTAATGCGATATCGTTTTTGAATTTCTTGACGCCGTAATTTTTTTTCCATCATCCATAATTGTATTGGAGACAGTTTCCTGTCCTAGTTTTTCTCTCACTTCTTTCGAACTATTATCTTCTACACAAATACTTTTATGATGCTCACTGCAATAATACCAACATGCTGCTGGCTCATTGCATATTTCGCACTTATTATCACTCATATGATACTACAAAAATTGGCTTTGTCAACCAAAAATTTAAGGATTAATCATACCCTTGATAGCTTGATTTAATGCCTGTAAATGTACTTGTACTTGCTGCAAAGCTTGTTGATTACCTTGTTGACTACTTGTGCCGTTACCTTGTTGACTACTTGTGCCGTTACCTTGTTGACTAACTTGTTGACTGGTCTGTTGTGAATAAGCACCTTTGCCTAATACTTGGCTCAACTTATTCAAAACCTGTTGTTGACGACTATTTTCCCAACCCTGTTTCATACCACCAAGCAGTCCAGCAGCACCTTGCTGTGCAGAAGTAGCTCGCATTTGATCTAATGCCTTTAAATCTTCTGGAGCTAAACCAGCCTGTTGTAATTTATCTGGCGATATATTTTTCGCTTGATCTAAAAGTTTTTGATAATATGCAGCATTTCTGTTACCACTCATAGCTCCGATGCCACCTTTTACGGCTGACCAACCAGCTGACACAGGATTAAACTCATTTAGAACTTTTACAGGGTCTTTATCCCAAAGTTCTTCATGTAAAAACAAGTAGTTTAAATAATTATCATAATTAACATTAATCTTAGATAATAAGATTCTTGATTCATTAACCGTAGTAGAAAATTGTTTTCTAGTTAAAAATTCTGCAAATTTAATCATGCATTATTTATGGATAACTTTATTAATTTGCTTTACTAAATTATTGATTTTATTTGATTCTTTGTCTTTATCTGCCTGTATAGCGGCTTTAATCTTTTGCACCAAAATATCTGCTTCGGACATTTGACACCTCAAGACAATAAAAAATCCGTCCAAGTCAAAAGAACTGTAAACTTATAATGGTGTTTGTAAGTTCTTATTATAGGGGACGGAAATATTAGTCTGTCCAAGTTTGTAAAACTTTTAGCATCTTTAATTGATAATGTTTGTAAGTTTTACCTATAGGGGACAGAAAGTGGCCAGGCAGGGAATTGAACCCTACTGCCTCACAGGTTAGGTTTAACCCAACTTAGCAAGTGCTTTACCGTTAAGCTACTAGCCATTCAAGAGAAAAAAATAATTCCGTCTAAGTTCAGAAAACTGTTTAACATAAAACCTTTGTTTGTAAGTTTTCCTTTTAGGAGACGGAATAGTATTTGAGGCGTGGCATTACCCACTTCCTCTTGCCGACTAGGAAGCCAGCAAAAAAATTTCAACCGAAGACCGCTTCTGGACGAAGGGTCAAGTGATTCGTTTCTTGGTTACGATCAATGGCGAAAGCGCGAAGCTTTCCTACTGGCACACCAAGGTTATCAGCGACAGCAGCACGAATCTGTTCATCCGTAGACAGAACGCCAACGTCCACTTCGCTTAAAGGAATGTCAATGCTACGACCATCGTAGCGAATGTGAATCTGAGGTACTGCGTCAATTACTTGATTTTCCATTTTCCCTCCTCTTTTGTCGCCACTACTACTATACTACTTTTTCCCGCTTTGTCAAGAACATTTTCCCGAAGTCAGACATTGCATTCGGAAAATTTCGATTCAAATAGTAATCCCTAATCTTGTGTCTAAAGAATGTTATGTCAGAGAAGCATTCTTGGAAATCAAGAAAATTATATTAAAATTGGTGAATAGATTCAACTATCGAGGAACTTTAGTTCAGCGGTTTTGCAGACCGCCCCCTTCACCACAAGCACAACGACATAATCATCGTTGTACGTAAGACAAAAAATTCCGTCCAAGTTTAGTCAGCTATCGAGAAACAATTGGATTCGCACCAATTACTTCAACCTTCTAATGGTTGCGCTCTACTGATGAGCTATGTTTGTAAACTAACCTTGTAGGGGACGGAAATTAGCATGTGTTGGATTTGAACCAACTTACTACCGTTTCACGCCTCATTGTATACTTTCATGGGCATTTTCTAACAATTTGCACTTGGCATCTTTAAATAGTTTGTAGGCTTCTAATTTTGGGGACACTTTCGTATCCAAGTTTTAGCAGCTGGGAATTACTCCCGATAACTTTTTAAATCAACCATAGTCCATCTTTCGCATGGTGTTAATCCTTATTTAAATTTTTCTTAAGTTTGTAAGCTACTATGTTTGGAGACAGTTTCCTGTCTAAGTTTTAGCAGCAAGGTTTTTGGACCTTAACTGCTACGTCAACCATAGTCCATCTTCATGTTTGTTCTCCAAAGTTAAATCTTCGTTGGTTTGTAAGTTGTCCACATGGGAGAAGGTTGGGCAGCCTCAAAAGAGGACTTTGCTTGCAAAAATTGCAAGTTGTTAAGCTCAAACCGTTGGGGACAATTTCTTGTCCAAGTTGCGAAAGCTTCTTTTTATATCCCCCAGCGTTCACTTCCTTATTCTACTACTTTTCCCATCCTTGTCAAGTTCTTTTTGAAAAAAGTTGCGTCCAAGTTTAAAGAACTATTATTTAAACATAACCTTGTTTGTAAGTTCTTCTTTTAGGGGACGCTACTAGCGGCCAAGGTTGGATTTGCACCAACATTCTTTAGTTTTACTGACTATTGCTTGTAAGCTTCAGGGTTGGAGACAAGTTATTGTCTAAGTCACCAAAGCGATCTTCTTTAGCTACTTGGCCGTATCTGACATTCCTATGATACTACTGTTCTCAAGGTTTGTCAAGTTCTTTTTCTAACTTTTCTTATTAATCGTGAAGATTCTCCGCTTAACGACTAGGTATATAATAGTATCTTTTTTTATTTTGTCAATAAAAAAACAAAATATTTTGAAAAAAAATTAACTTATTTACAATCATCTACCATACGTTGTACGTTTTTCATAGGGCTAAAAAGAAAAAATACAAAGTGGCTTAACATGACAAAAAACTATCTTTCTCGAATATCATCACCTAATTTAATGTCCATATAATTTTTTAATTCTTCCATACTCCAAGGCTTATAATCATGACCATCTACTCCAACATCAAGCATCTTGAAGTTTGGAAGAGATTTAGATATAAAGCCATTCATGTTAGTATGGCAATGTCCAAAAAGCATCCATGAATCATGACCAGCATGTGCCCATGATAATAGCGGATAATGACATAGAACGATTTTTTGACCATTTACATTAGTTTCAAACAAATCGTAAGACTCGTTGAACAAATCACGAATATTACGATGATCGTGATTACCAAACACGAAATTAATTGTGTGACATTTGATTCTGTCACGATAATTTCTTGCAACTTGGTAATAATTGTTTTTTGAACCAAAACAAAAATCACCTAAATGCCAAAGAACATCATCTTTGCCTACTATTTTGTTAATGTTTGAAATAATAGCTTCATCCATCATTTCAACAGACTCTTTTGATATTCTCCATTTTGATGCACGATCACCTTTCCAGTCTCCATCGTGCCACTTACCACCTTGTTTATCCAATTCTAATTTATCTATTTCAGATAAAAACTCATTTCGTGCGCAGTATTTTATAATGTTGCCGTGACCAAAAGTGCGTGTCAGCAATAAAAAATACTCCTGACCCTCCTTTATTACTCATGCTATTCTCCTTTTGTTAAGAATCCCAAATTTCTGATAAGTTTAGTTTATGTGCAAAGTGGCTACTGTATTGCTGAACGCCACTTTACGCTAACCTTAGCGATGGCGGCGCTGAGGACATCCAAAATTATGATATTGTGGTCGGCGTTATAGCGAGGTGAGTACCCCTGCTTGACGATAAATTTGTATGCTTCTTCGCAAGCGGCAAGTAGCATGTACTGCTCACATCGCTGAGTGATAGCATCAATAGTGCCTTGAGCGTAGCCTTTTGTCAATGGGACTTGTTCTTCTAGCAGAAGTTGCTTTGCTTCGTCCGCGAGAACTGCGAAAGTTTCTTCGCAGTAAGAAAAATTCATCAAGGCGTCGTAGCCCTTTTTCCAACCCAAGTCGTAGTTTTGTTCCATGCTGTCATTATAGCCCAAAATTGCGGCTTGTAAACCAGATTTTACTTAATTATTTTTAAGCATCACTTTTTCACTTCTTCTATAACCTTTGTTAATTGTACTTCTGATTGGAAGCCAACTAATTTTTTCACTATTTCCCCATTCTTGAAGAATATAATAGTTGGAACGGCATTAATTGAGTAAAAACTACTAATATAGTGGTTTTCAGAGGCATTTACTTTGGCAAAAGTAATATCGGGATTATTATTTGCAACTTTTTCAAAAACTGGAGCGAGCATGACGCAGGGACCACATCTTGGGGACCAAAAGTCAATTACTACTATACCAGTGGCGACATCAAATATTTCATCTGTAAATTCTAGCATTATTCTCCATATATGAATCTAAATATATCTTCTTGTCGGTTTCTTATGACTTTGGCATTAAACTTCATCGCTTTAAGAAATAAGTGCATAGCAAGATAACTTTCAGGAACATCATATTCTAATATATTCCTCTTATCATTAAGCTTGGACTTCATTCTATCTATTAATGTTCTACCTATTCCTTGTCTACAAAAATTCTGATCTATAGCCAAATGCAATATATTAAAAGTCTCTGGATTTTCCAAACTATAAACACAAAATCCTATAACATCATCGGTATCATTAACTGCGACCATACCATTAACTATTTCCCTTCCTTTTAACATGGTGACAATATCATCTTTATTTTCTTTATCTATATATCCTACTCGTGCCATATCATCTTTGGTAATATACCTAGTCTTTATCTCATAACTTAATTTCATAGCAACCTCGATTGTGTATGATATATTAAAGGGATATCTATCAATTTATGACGAGACATTCCTCTTGCAGCCTCATTCAAATTTAAAGGTTTTTGCCTGAAACAGGTCTTTGGTTGACACCCACTTTTTATTTTCTTCATCCCAAATTATAGGATACTCGGTTGGCAGTGATGAAAGCACATCAAATAATTCTCCAGCAGTTTTAGTTCGCTCCAAAGACCTGTGAAAAATCAAAGGATGAATGTCTAGGAATCGCTTTTTCAAACCATCAACGACTTCTTGTGGAATCATATAATAAAATCCTTCAAATTATACTTGTTAATACCATAAATTATTGCCTTGTTCAAATAAGCGGCTGGTCCACTATTGTCATGCCACAAAATATCTTTTTGTTCCATCATTCTATTATTGCCTATTATATCCCAAATACCATAATACTGGCAATACTTATCTCCAGAACTTGCATAACTTTCGTTCACGATGCAGGTTCTTGGAAACCCATTTATCAACTCCATCAAGTCTTTTTCAACATTGATAGGTGTTTCAGCAAGATTTTTCAAATTTTCAACATACTTCACCCATTCTGGAACGTACATTCCTACACATTCGGGTCTGAATCCGAACTTAAAATATTCACAGTAATTCGTATAGGTGATATGCTGGCTTTTCAAAGCAGTTTGAATCAAACTAGGTCGCCAATCAAAAAAAGGAATGAACCTTCTGGACATTTTGACCAGAATATCAATCCCTTTGTTCTTAGCCCAATTCAAACCATTATAGTATGTTGTGATATCGCCTGAACCGTGGCCATATCTTCTATTATTGATTGAAAAGTCACATCCGTATTGTTCAATCAATGACTTTAATTCTACTTGACTAAAATCATCATGTACTAAAATTGGCACAGGGAAGTTTCTTTTAGCGGATTCTAAAAATAAATGAATATAGGCTGGTGAGCCATGTGTGCCTATTACCAATCCAATTGACGGTTTTGCTGGTATGATGCGTATTTTTAACTTATTATCAAGATGGGAAAACTTCATTTAACTCTGTTGGGTCTATAATTGGTTTATGCCACTCCGTAACTTCAAAATCTTCATGGTACTTCTCTTTGATTTTTGTCATAAATCTTTGGCATTAAAAGCCAAAGATTTATTAGTGTGAGCAGTGACACAATCTTTAAATTTTTGATCTGCTTTTGAATCATTTACTAATTTTGCTATACGGCAACGACAATCCTCTAAACCAAGCTCACTCCCATGATATAAGAGAAAAGCTCTGATATTTTGTACCAGAGCTTTTCCTTTTTTATACTGTTGCCACTTCTTCTTTATGCTCATCAGGGTTTCTTCCAGTAAGAATTCCCTGAATCTGATTCATAATCTTGCCAAGTTCCTTTTCCATCTTCTGATACTGATTGTCAAAGTCATGTTTGGCTTTTACCATCTGTTCTCGCAGTTGCATAGCCTTGACCAATTGCTCTTTTGCTCTGGTCTTAGCTTCCTTGATTCTTTCTTCCGTGATTTCCTTGACGACTTCTGACATTAACTCTTGTGTCAAGTTGTGCTTCTTTGCTGCGTCAAAACTCAGCAACTCTTGCAACTTGTCCGAGTTAGTCCTATTATCTCCCATTGCAAAACTCCTTAAGAAACTATTTTCTCTACAACTTTATAAAGATTGTCCAAAACAACATCGGCTTCATAGTTTATTGAAATAGCTATTTTGCCCAAGGCTTGAAGTTGTATTAATTCAGTAAACAGATTAGTCATTTGTAAATTTATATCACGAAATTCTTCTTCCATTGATTTAACATCTAAAGATTTTCTCGTTGCGACCGAACATAATTGCTCAGCGTGCAAAGCAGTCATTGACTTGACCCCTTCGGTAGTTTCGTATTTAAAATTCCAAGCATAAATATCTTGAGGAACACCTACTCTAGCCCACATTGCAGGTTTTGCAATAGGAGATTTTTCCAATATAGTGGATTTTAATTTCCGTCTAAGCCAATTACAAAAATCACCAACTATCTCAGTATTTGATAAAGTTGGTCGTGTATTGCCAGTTTTATAAACAGCCGCTACTCTTCTTACTTCTGTCATGCTTGTGGCAATAGCAGAAACAAAAAGATTCTCAACTTCTTGTGGAGTCAAGAGTTGTGGCTTAGGGGGATACCATGTTGATAGTTTACGCGACATTACGCATCATTTCGATATTTGTTTTGATTAGCTGACACACTCTGGCAGGTGTGTAATCCATTCTCTTGGCGATTTCGTTTTGCGTTAAGCCTTGACCATAGTACATTGTAAAAATCTTTTTGACAAGAGGCGAAATCTTATTTTCACAAATTTCGCCTACCATATCTTCAAAAGATTTTGTTTCTTCTGCTTTGCACTCTATATCATAGTCTTCTGGGATTGCAATTGCTTTGACACTGCATTGTAGACTTCTTAAATAATCTTTAATTTGACCAATTATTCTGATTGCTGCTAATGGCTTAAAGTCTTGTTTGCCGTCATAGCGAGTAGCGGCATCACATAGACCAAGATATGCTGCAGATTTTAACTCGTCAAGCTGAACTTGAGGAGGCATTTTCTTGAATTTGTTTGCTGCGATTGCATCTGCGAAAGGCATGAATTCAACGACGAGTCTTTGGTTTTCTTCAGTCATTATACTCCGTAAAAGAAAGTTAAATAGTTATATTATATAGTAAGATTAAGCAATTTCTTTTAACAGTTTTTTAGCGTCTTCTTTTATCTTAACTTGATAACAACTTAATTTCTTAGTCGAGTCAAGTCCATTTATAATTCTTTTTAAGAACCAAATTCTTGTATTATTTAAAGCTGTGCTAAAAATGTAAAATTTGTCATTTTCATGATATAAGCCTAGATAAGACATTGCATCTTTTAGCGAGGCATCATCAATATCCGCTGGCATCTGTCTGGTTTTAATTGTGTTGGTAAAATTGACATAAAGTCTTAGCCAATTAACAACTTCAGCTTCTTCCAAAGTGCCTTCGGCAATCCTATATTCTACTGTTTTTCTCTTATAATTATTATTTCTAAGCCATCTATAGTAGTTTACTATATTGATAGCCCTGTAACGAAACGAAAAAGATTCGTCCCGATTCCTTGGCATGTAAATATCATATAATTCGGACGAAGTATAGTACCTACCATCATAATGTCCTATTGCATTCCAGTCCGTGACCCACTCAATTGGGCTACAAAATTCTAATTGTCTTTTTTTAGAAATTGCATATCTTATAATCTTTTCTATTTTGATCCAATATGCCATCAGTACGCCAATGTCTTTTTTAGTAAAATCACTAATTTCAACATGAACATGCAGACCACAGTTTCTATTGACCTTCGCACCTGAATCTTGTAGTGCTTTTGCCGTACCGCCGATGTGAATGACATCTTGATGATTTTTGCCTACGAAAGATGCAACTTCCCAACCATAATACTCATCACCAGCACCGCATGAGAAATCAGTTTTAACATGCCATACTTTGTTGTCCACTGATCGCACATGTCCAAGAGACTTTACTTTATAATTTGAATAGTTTTGAATAGTTTTAACC
>Ga0315277_10008306_pt1 | contig 13367 bp, 12 predicted proteins | sample YL17G05_15_MG_FD_203695 | JGI IMG/M metagenome (GOLD analysis project Ga0315277, IMG submission 203695) | Sediment microbial communities from Yellowstone Lake, YNP, Wyoming, USA - YL17G05_15 | ecosystem: Environmental > Aquatic > Freshwater > Lake > Sediment | place: USA: Wyoming | collected...
GGGCGGACGGGAATATCAGCTTCTCACCGCTGGTCACCTCGCGGGACCATGATGACCACGTCTTGAGGATGAAAGAGCTGGACGGAGAATGCACCGGGACCATGTTTTCCGCCGACGCCGGCCTGGCCTATACGATTGGCGGCCCGGCCGGTAGACTGCGCTGGGTGATCGGCCTGGGATACGAATATATGTATATCAGCGCCTCCGGCACTGAGACGCAGCGGTGGTACGGCGATGATCCCTCGTCGGAGGGGGATGAAACGGGGGCGACGCTTTCCGGGCTTCGCCACAAGGTCACCAGCCGTCAGAACGGGATACACCTTAACCTGACCTGCCGGTTTTAGAGCTGGGCGCATCGAAACAGCGCGGAAGCCGGTCATCGCGGCCCGTCCTGGGTCGTCTTCATCGCCTCTGGCAGCCATCCTGCGGCGGACTGTCGCCTTTGAAGATGAAATTAATCAGGTAGACCGCGTCCGCAATATTCACGTTCCCGTCGGCGTTGGCGTCGCCGACGCATTGTTGCGGCTGTGGCGGCGGGCCGCCGCGAAAGATGTAATTGACGATGTATATCACGTCGGCGACGCTTATTGATCCATCATTATTGGCGTCACCCGGCACGTAATCGGCCATCGGATTGAATACATGGTGCACTACCGATTGCTTGTGCACGGCATTGACCGGCCCGCCGGATATGAGGCCGATGTAGCTGCTGGTGTCGTACACGTCGACAATGTAGTCGCCGGTCGCGGCCTGTTGTCCGGCATTATCGGCGCCGTCCCAGACGTGGCTGCAATACCCGGAAAATTCGGCGCTGTTGATCAGAGTCCGCACCGGGGCGCCCCCGGTGGTCGAGATCCTTATGGTGACAAACGACGGATCGACCAGCACATATTGGACATAATGCCAGTAGTTATCCGCCGTCGAGGTGACGGCAAAATCTACTACATCCGTGCCGATGGCAAAGGCGCGACAACCCGTTGAGTCGGTCCACTCCTCCGTCACGAAGATATTCCCGAGTCCGAGATAACCGCCGAGGTTGGCAATACTCGTCGGATAAAGCAACTGGTCGATGCCGCTGCTCGGCCCGCCGAAGGTGCACAGAGGAAATAGATCGTAGGTGTACTTGGTGATCATGCCGCTCATTTCATCTACGGCCCAGACGTGCCCGAAAATATCCGTCTCTACATCAACGACCATCGGGCTTGTCGTGACCCGGCCTATCCAATATACCATCTCGCTCGTAGGCGACTTATATAGCCAAGCGATCCGCTGGTTTCCAGGATCGGCAACGTAAATGTCATTCGTGTTCGCGAACCGGTCATCCGGAGACGAGAGGAACGCGTCCCGCCCGCACACGATAGCGGTGGGGCGACAGAACTGACCTTCGGCCCCCGCGCAGCCGTATCTGCCGTACGCAGACTGTATCTGGCCCTCGGTTGTAAACCGCTTTATCACCCGGTCACCATCGAGGATCCACAGGTAATCATTAGTCCCCAGCCAAAAATCCGATCCGTCGTTCAGGTCGAGATCGACAGGCCGGTATAGATGATCCGGTCCGATCTGGCCCGTGGGCAGCAGCGACCGGCTTTGTGGACGCCAGTCGTACGTCAGCGTGAGTATTCGCGTATTATCAGCGTCGACCACATATATGTAGTAATAATTGCTGTAATATTGCTCATTCTGAGGGGCATATGCCGTCACGCTTCGCGGCAACTGAAATCCGAAGGGCCCCGTTCCATGACTGCCGAAGGCTCTGATCCGGCTTTCGGTGTAATCGAAATAGATCATCCGTTCCCAATCCTGATCGATGAAAAACCCCGCCAGGCTGTATATCGAACCGCCCGGTGTGATGATATATGACCCGGCCGCGGATTTGACCGAGCCGAAAAGATCGACGCCCCAGAACTCATTGGTGGCGGCCTTATCAAGTATCTCCGTGGGCGGGTCGTTGAAAAACCTGAGCGGGATGAGCGCGTGCTCGCTTACCGACTGTGCCTGAGCCGGATTCTTCGGACCGAAGGAACCTAATAACAAAAGACCCATGACGGCAAGGCAGGTTCCCATTTTGCATTTTCGTTGTCGAGCGAAAGATGATTCGCCTTTGATTCTCCTTGAAATTACTCTTTCTCCACCCATTCCTTCACCACCTCTTCCCGTTCGACGTCAAATATCTGATGCGTCGTCTGAACGACTTTGCGTGTCCCCTTGACCCACACCCTGGGTCTGCCTTTGTATAGCGAATCCTCGGGACTCGGCTCGTATTCAACCTTGATAACATGGATATGGTGCGGCATGTCGTCCACCCAGCCCTCGGGCAGATATCCGAATCGGCTCTTAACGCGGCCACCGATGTCTTCATTAGTCGCGGTGATGTAAAGCCGCGCCGCATCCTCGGGATTCCGATCGAAGTAAAATCGCCCGTCCGGAGAAAAGTAAATTCCTTTATATAAGACCGGCTGGGTTTTCCCCGTCCGTGGGTCATACATGTAATTTCCGCCCGCCCAGTCAAACTCAGTAATATACAGATTGCTGTCGTGCGCCGCCCATTTGAGGTCGTAACCACTTCCTTTGTATCTCTCGTCCTTCGGATAGGGGAAATCCTTCACTATGGGCGTGCTAACACCTCGAACAACGTCAAAAATAAACGCCCCGGTCGGCTTGAACCCGATACCTTCTTCTAGTTCTATACCGGTGAGATATGCAATCATGCTCCCATCGGGACTCCACTCATACTTCCTGACGTCATCAGTAATGAGATGGACAGTCTTGCCATCGATATTAATTACCACAAGTCTATTCTTCGTCTCAGTTTCTGGCTCAATAGCAGATATCAGTGTGCCTTGGGGGGAAACGGATATCCAGTCAACATATTTGAATGGACTTGTATATATCAGGCGTTTCTCACCCTTTTTCTCGTTGACAACGAAAATCTCATTTGCATTGTGCGGAAATTCGGCAGCATAGTAGCACCGGATTCCGCCGACGACAATACCATCCGATCCGATTGTCTTTTGCTCTTTAGAATCGCCCGCGGCCATCATGGTTGCCGCTGCGAGCATACATAATGCTAAGATCGTTGTGAGACATCTTCTGTTTTGCTTCATATCTGCATTCGAGCGGCCCCCTATGGTATTTCCACCAATACAAGCTTTCCATCCCTCTCAATGATCAACGTCGAACCATCTCCGCACCAAGGGCTGATCGTTCCCTCGAACGTCATCACCACCAGTCGGCCACCTGGTTCATAGATTGTATTGACCGCGGTCTTAACCTTGCGTCCCTTGATGACCTTGATGGGGCCGGTTCCTGCTGTTTCCAATTCCTCCACGACGTTTACGAAGTGCAGGAAGTGTCCAACGTTAAAGGCCCAACCCACTATATTTCCCGTGTCTTGAGGTAGAAGGCCTGCAACATTCTTGTTGGTTCCTGTCTCGTATAACTGAATCACCGAGTCTCGTTCGAATCCTGGATGGCTTAGATAATATTCACCATCTGGACTGAAATCGATATCCAAGTAAGCGGTTTTCGACATGGTACGCGCCACGGGGTTATAGCTCAACACCCCGTCACTACTCTTGATATATACCAGACTATCATGTTCCGCCCATCTGATCGCATAAGCCGTATCTGTAATCTTGGTAATGTCTGATTGTTCAATGTCAAAAATCCACGCGCCCGTCGGACACTTGAACTCATAATCCGGATCGCAAGGGGCAAATGTTACGAGGGCAAGTCTCCTGCCATCCGGACTCCAGTCGTACATTTTCACATCTGTGTTTGCTCGCGCAACAATTCTGCCATCTTCGTCGAGAACGACGAGGGCGATTTTCGGATGTGCTGCGGAGCCAGTATCGGTATAGCGTGGCCCTGCCTCCTCGATGAACGCCGCATAATCACCGTGCGGCGAAACCGTGACGCTATGAACCCAGTACTTATCGGACACATAGAATTCGGCCGACCGACCATCAGCGCCTGCAAGCTTCATCAGGCGATTGTCTTTTTCCAGCTTGACAATTAGCCTTCCAGTAAGTGAATCACCACCGACCGTTAACGCGATCACGAATGTCGATACGATAACCACTGATGCGATAACAATAGTCAGTTTGAAGTGCATCATTTCAATACCTCCCTGATTGAGTGGACCGCTCGTTTTCAGTTGCCTGTACCATCCGGATCAGATATCCTCACGTGAAAATGGTCACTATGCCCGGGCCAATGGTGCAGGATATCCTGGCCCGAATCGGTTAGGTATGCATGCGCTGTATCTATATAAATCAGCACCACATCACCGTTGGCAATCAGGTAATTCATTAAATCCGCGGTTGCAGAGATATCATATTTCAGTGAATCCGGTCCCGCGATATTCAAAGGTAATTCCGCGCCGTCATTCCTGACGTACCTTATATCCACTTCCAACCCATTTTCGTGACAACTGTGCGGAGGAAACTGCCCCCCGAATTGGTGACTGGTTGCGTCTCCGTGGCTTAGATCACCTATTCCAATCCTTGGCGGTGGATGATTGTCATTATACCAATCCCTGCCCCCCGCCTCAATCATGATTACAACGTCCAAAGTTCCCCAATCATCTTTGTCCACTGTATCTGACCCGATATAATGGGAATAACCTGTACCCACATTGGGTAGATTCAAGGCATTTTCAATCCAGCCATCAGAATACGTGCCGTGTGCGATACTGGGATTAGCATTCGCCACCTGCGGATCTAATCCGAGGTACGCGTTGGCGCCGTTGGTTTCCACGGCATTACTTATCTGATCGCAATCGACATCCCACTGGGGGCATATGTTTGGCGGGTCGACCACAATATCACTCGGGTGCGGCAGCCATCCGAAGAGATCGCATCCGCCCATATTTAGAAAAATACTACAGGCTGTTACAAGGAGAGCGGTGCCGAGCTTATTACACCATGGCCTAATCATCGCCGCCCCTCTTTCCCCTTTTCGGGCGAGGCTGGCGATGACATAGATTCTTTCATCTCCAGGAATTCGACCAGCCTTTCCCACTCCACCAACTGCCAACTACGGTTGCGGCCGGTTCTGACGCCGGTGGTGTCAAAGACCCCGCCTTCCTCCGGGTCGGGCGGCGGTTTGATACTTTTTCGGGAAACGAACACAAACCTTTCCGCAGCCTTTTGGCCTGCCCGCTTGCTTCCCGGCGATATCGGCGCGCCCCACAACGCCAACTCGCAGTCGACAAAGGCGCTGTCCCCCACGACCTCGATGCGAGGATTCAAAATCTCGAAATCCCAGAGATTTGACCCCGTCAACGGCGCATCGCCCCGGTTCGACGGGGGCCTCGGAATCAGTATCTGCCGGCTCTCCGACCGATTAAAAATGCCCTGAAACGTCTGCCCCACGAGGATACTCGTCCGCTCTCCCCCGCCTGCAACCGCCACCTCCGGCGCGCACACTCTCAAAATCTTGATCGTGTCTTCCTGCTGTATCCCCTTCCGCAGCATATCCAGCGACATCTCCAGCCAGTCCTCGTCGGCCATATTAATTATACCCTGGGAATAAACCGAAAGCCCGATTAGAGAAAGCAGGCACAGACAAATGAAAATCAGCGTGCTTCCCTTGGACATACTGTTGCTCCTTCCCGGCGAGAAGAAACCAACGCGCGATGCCTGCTCTATTTGCCCGCCTTGAGCATATCCTATGCTGCGACGCGAGCCCTGTCAAGCACTTTTTTCATGAAAATGCTGGATTTCATGAAAATGAAAGAGTCCCACCTACTTGAAGCGTGTCGACAAACCCATGAAAAGCGTCATCGCGAGTCCGGCAGCCGCCGGACGTGGCGATCTGTCATGCAGGGCATGTGACTGAAGAGTGCGATGCGGGAGCATCCACATTCTGGAATTCCTATCTGGGACTTTTTCAACAGGCCCCATACGGGCAGGCGTCACTTCTTGAAGTAACCGGCGAGGATGTCGCGAAGATCAGAACGGTCGATACCTCGGGTCAAAAGTCCCTGATGGGCAATCGAGATTTCCCCGGTCTCTTCGGAGATGACCACGGCAATAGCGTCGGATTCCTCAGTGACGCCGATGGCGGCCTTGTGGCGCATGCCGTAGAGTTTGCGGTACCGCGGATTTTTGGTCAACGGCAGGGTGCAGGCGGCGGCGGAGATATAATCGCCGGTCACGACCACGGCGCCGTCGTGAAGCGGCGTGTACGGCGTAAAGAGGGTGGTGATCACTTCGGCCGACAACTGGGCGTTGAGGATCTTGCCGGTCTCGACGATATTGCGCAGACCGACGGCGCGTTCGATGACCAGGAGGCCGCCGTATTTGAGCTCGGCCAGGCGGACGACGGCGCGGCTGATCTCGTCGATGGCCTTGGTGGCCTCAAACCGCCCCAGCACCCGAAACAGTTTCGAATGCCCCATCTGCGCCAGCATGCCGCGTAGCTCGGGCTGGAAGATGATCACCAGCACGATAAAGCCGACCGTGGCCAAATTCGAAAACAGCCACATGAGGCCCTCAAGGCGAAACCAGAAGGCGATAAAGGCGAGCACCACCACCGACACCAGCCCGGTGATCATCTGCGCCGAGCGGGTGCCCTTCATAAGCGACAGCAGCTTATAGATGATGTAGGCGACGATCAGGATATCGACCACATCGATGAGCCGAAACTTGATAAAGCCGATCGAAAAGAGTTCCACTTACACCTCGCCTATCGCCGCGGCCATGGTGACCGCCTGTCGGGTCGCGGCGACGTCGTGCACCCGGACGATATCCGCGCCGCAGTGGACCGCCAGGGCGGCGACCGCCACCGATCCGAAGACGCGCTGCTCCTCGGGCAAACCGGTCAACTCGCCGATAAACCGTTTGCGCGACGCCCCGACCATAAGCGGCCGCCCGAATTTCTTGAACGTGCTCATATGCCTGATCAGCATCATATTGTCCGTCCGGCGTTTGCCGAAGCCGATGCCGACGTCAAGGATCAGCTTGCGTTCGGCGATTCCCTGCGCGACCGCATAGGCAATCCGTTCGGCGAAGTACGCCGACACCGCGCCGATCACGTCGTCGTATTTCGGATCGTTCTGCATCGTCTTCGGACGGCCCTTGATGTGCATCAGCACCACCGGACAGTCAAACCGTACGGCCACCGCCGCCATGCCCGGATCAAAGGCCAGCGCCGATATATCGTTAATAATATCAACCCCCGCTGTCAATGCTTTTTCCGCGACTTCGGCCTTGGTCGTGTCGATCGAGATCGGAATGTCCGAACCGGCCCGGATCTTTTCGATGACCGGCAACACCCGGCGGAGTTCCTCCTCGACGGAAACGGGGTCGGAGCCGGGGCGGCTCGATTCGCCGCCGATGTCAATAATATCCGCCCCCTCGTCGATCATGCGGCGGGCGCAGGTGATGGCATCGTCGGGGGTTTCACAGCGAACGGCAAACGAGTCGGGGGTGCAGTTGACGATACCCATGATCAATGGCGTAGCGAATGAAAGTCGGCGGCCGTTGGCCAGGTTAATGTCGTGCATCATACGTCGCCCCGGTCACGAGATGAATGTCCGGTCAGTTGATGATCTACTTGGAACCTTTAATCAGCGCAAAGGCCTCGGCACGGGTGGCATCCTTACGAAGACAGCCGCGAATGGCCGAGGTTATCGTCATCGTCCCCGGTTTTTTTATGCCCCGCATCGTCAGGCACAAATGCTCCGCCTCGGTGACAATCAGCACCCCTTTGGGTTTAATCGTCCGGCGGATAATATCGGCCGCCTTGGAGGTCAACACTTCCTGCGTCGTGGGCTGCCGGGCCAGGATCTCGATCACCCGCGCCAGGTGCGAAAAGCCGGTGATCTTGTTGTCCCCGGGAACATACGCCACGTGCGCCTTGCCGAAAAACGGCAGGAGGTGATGCTCGCACATGGAATAAAAGGGAATATCGCGAATGATGATCAGTTCGTCACGATTCTCTGCAGTGTAGAGGGTCACCTCCGGTTTGGGATCAACGCCCAGACCGGAGAAAGTCTCCTCGTAAAAGTCGGCGATCCGTTGCGGCGTGTTGATCAAACCCTCGCGGGTGAGATCCTCGCCTATCCCCTCCAGAACCAGGCGGACCCCCTCGATAATTTTCTGCTTATCGATCGGTCTGCGGAACCACTTCGGGGACCGACTCGGACTCATCGTCGGTACTTCCAATGATACGGTCGATTTCGTTCCCATCGAGTATTTCCTTATCGAGGAGGGCCTGGGCCAGCTTGTGCAATTTGTCCAGGTTGACCTTGAGCAGTTCGGTCGCCTTCTGCTCCGCCTCTTCGACAAAACGTTTCACTTCCGAATCGATCTGTTGCGCCGTGGATTCGGAATAGTCGCGATGCTCCTGGATTTCGCGGCCGAGGAAAATATGCTCCCGCTTCGACCCGAATCCCAGCGGCCCCACCTTGTCGGACATGCCCCAGTTGCAGACCATCTTGCGAGCCAAATCGGTGGCCTGCTCGATGTCGTTGCCGGCGCCGGTGGTGAGATGGTCGAAGATCAACTTCTCCGCGACGCGCCCACCCATGCCGTGAATAAGCCGCGCGATCATGTAATTCTTGGTGTAGGTGTGGCGGTCATCCACCGGCAGGTAATGCGTTACACCCAAAGCCAGACCTCTCGGAATGATGGTCACTTTGTGGACTGGGTCCGAATCCGGGAGAAGTTTCCCCAGAAGGGCGTGACCGGATTCATGGTAGGCGGTCATCCGCTTTTCGTCATCGGAAATCACCAGGGACCGGCGCTCGGCCCCCAACATCACCTTGTCTTTGGCCTCTTCAAAATCGGTCTGGGTCACGGCCTGTTTCTCGCGTCGGGCCGCCAGCAGAGCCGCCTCGTTGACCATATTGGCCAGATCGGCCCCGGTGAATCCCGGCGTGCCGCGCGCGAGAACTTTGAGGTTGACATCCTCGGACACCTTCACCTTGCGCGTATGCACCTTCAGAATGCCTTCGCGGCCCCGGACGTCGGGAACGTCGACTACGATCTGGCGGTCGAACCGTCCGGGACGAAGCAGAGCCGGGTCCAACACGTCGGGCCGGTTGGTGGCGGCAATCAGGATAACGCCTTCGTTGGATTCAAACCCGTCCATCTCGACCAACAGCTGGTTCAAGGTCTGTTCGCGCTCGTCGTGTCCGCCGCCCAATCCGGCGCCCCGAAGACGGCCGACAGCGTCGATCTCATCGATAAAGATGATGCACGGGGCGTTCTTTTTGCCCTGATCGAACAGGTCGCGGACGCGGGATGCCCCGACGCCGACAAACATCTCCACGAAATCCGAACCCGACATCGAGAAAAACGGCACGTTGGCTTCGCCGGCCACGGCTCGCGCCAATAGCGTCTTGCCCGTCCCCGGAGCACCCAACAGCAGCGCCCCTTTGGGGATTTTGCCACCGAGTTTCTGGAACTTGCTCGCGTCTTTCAGAAACTCGATGATTTCCGACAATTCCTCCTTGGCCTCATCGGCTCCGGCAACGTCGCCGAAGTTTACCTTCGGGCGCTCATCGGTCAAAAGCTTGGCCCGGCTTTTGCCGAACGAAAAAATCCCCTTGGGCCCGCCGGCGCCTCCCCCCTGCATCTGCCGCAGCATAAACAACCAGAAGAAAATCAAGGCCGCCCAGGGAGCAATTGTCAGTAACACGCCGCCCCAGTTGACGCCCTCTTCCTTGGCGCTGATCGCCACTCCGGCATCGTTCAGCTTCTTGACCAAGTCGGGATCCTCGAACGGTATTCTGAGCTTGAACTTGCGGAATTTGGCTTCACCCGCGGCGCCGGGGACAACGGTCTCTTCCGTGAATCTTCCGGCTATGTTTTTGTCAATGAACTCAACCGACGAGACTTTCCCCTCGCCGATATATCGCAAAAGATCGGAATAAGATATGGTGGCGCTATCGGCGCCGGTTTCGTTGAAGAAATTGTATATGATGATGACCGTCAGGACGATGACGATCCAGAACAACAGCGACCGTCCCGGACCCTTCCACGACGAGCCATCCTTTTTGTCTTTGTCGCCGAGCGGAGGCCGGTTCTTCCTGGGACGAATGTCCCGCGATGGCATCCGCTGAAAACTATTGGAAACTCTCATCCGATATCGCTCCCATTACCTGCCGAAGGTGTCAATCACCTTGCCGATAAAAGGCAGATTTCTGTATAACTGGTCATGGTCCAGGCCGTACCCGATCACAAAATCGTTGCCGATTTCAAATCCCGCATATTTGATCGACACGTCGAATTCCCGCCGGCCCTTCTTGTTCAACAATGTAACAATCTCGAGGCTGGCCGGTTCCATGCTTTTCAACCATTCGAGTATCGAATGCGCCGTCCGCCCGGTATCAACCACCGCCTCGACCAAAAGGACATGCCGGCCTTTGAGCGAAGTCGACGGCCCTCCCGACAGTATCAACTGCCCTGGGTCGACTTTGCTGCCGTAACTTCGGGCGGCGATGAACTCCACTTCCGCCGGGATGGTGACGGCGCGCATCAGGTCGGCCATGAAAACAACGCACCCTTTCAGCACCCCGAGGAGAACCGGGCGTTTCCCGAAGTAGTCGTCGGAAATCCGCCGACCCATCTCCCGGATTCTCTGTTGGATACGATCCTGCGGAAACAAAAGTTCAAACGACTGCACCGTCAGATCAATATGTTTCGATTTCAATTTCCGCTATCTTCCTCGTCGTTGATTGCACTCTCACTCTATGATCGATCTCCAATCCGGCCACCCACACGACGCCACGTTCATCGTATAGTATCGGCAGTTCGTCGCGAAGCGGCCGGGGATATTTCTGATCCGTCAAAAAATCGCTCACCTTCTTCGATCCCGGACGGCCGAAAGGATGAAACCGCGCCCCCGGTTTGAGGCCGGCCACGTACAAATCTCCTTCAAGCTTGTCGGCGTCGACCCGGGCGACACTCCCGCCGCTCTTCTTTCCCTTTACGTCCTGACCGCCGGCAAATTCAAAGCGGAAACAGACCCGGGGATATTCCAGTCGGTACCGTCCGGGAATCCCGACCTTATGGACGCCGATCCGGCGTCCCGGATGATAAACGTACAACCTGCCGCCCGCGGTTTCGGCGACAATCTCTTTCCTGATCGATATCCGCGATTGCCTGCCGCTCGTGACCAAATCGACGATCCGTCCAACTTCCATATATTCGATGTCAAAGACCCCGGCGTCGGCCAAAAGCTGCATAATAAGCCGCCGCCGTAACCAGATATCATACTCCAAATTACCGCCCAAATCAAGGCTAAACTTTCCCCCCGGCGTCCGCAATGCCACCTTCTTGTACGCCGCCAGGGTGATTTCGCGCAGATAGGCCTCCTCGTCGGCGAGGATATCCGAAAACCGGATGACATTGTCCATCGCCGCCTCGGAAACCTCGCGTTTTATGACCGGAATGACCCGGCTGCGAATCCGGTTGCGCGTAAACTTGGCGCTTCGATTGGAGGCGTCGGTGATATACTCCAGGCGGCTCTCTTCGACGTAGTTCATGATATCGTCCCGGCCCATGTCATAGAGCGGGCGGATGACTTTATCCCGGCGAGGCGCCAACCCCACCGCCCCCTGGCGGCCGGCGCCGCGAAAAAGGTTGAACAGCACCGTCTCGGCGCGATCATCCCGATGATGGCCGACGGCGATTTTGGCAAACCCGCCGCGAGTCAACAGGCGGTCGAATATCTCGTAGCGGATCATGCGGGCGGTTTCCTCGACGCCCGACCTGGCCTCGGCGGCCAGTTTCGGCACGTCGGCTTCTTCAAAGAGAAACGGGACGGTCAGCCGGTCACAGAATTTCCGGCAGAAGGCGGTTTCTTTCTTGGCCGCGGCCGGCCTCAGGAGATGGTTGATATAGACCGCCGACAGGGCGACGTTGAGTTTGTCTTGCAGGCGATGGAGAATATGCAGCAAGGCGGTTGAATCCGGCCCGCCGGACAGGCCGACCAAAATCCGATCCCCGTCGTCAATCAGCCGATACCGCCTGATCGTCTGCAACACTCGCTTGATGATACTGCCGCTCTCGGTCATATCCCTAAAATGCGGTCTCCGTGACCGCCTCGCCAGTCAAATATATATATATCCTGCGGTTAATAATACGACGATTTATCGGTAGGGCGGGCTTTGATCTTCCCCTATTTTTTCGGACAGTTAGTTAAGGTTGATGGTTTAAGAGTTCGAAGTCAACCGGGCTGAGATAGTTCAGCGTGGAATGGCGACGATCCCGTGCCGATGCATAAGGCGGGCAACCCGATGCTCACCACAGCGGTAACCACGACCGATAAGCTCCGCGTGCATTCGGGGCGAACCATACCGGTGAGCCACCGCCTCATGAATCTCTCGGATCACCGCCACCAACACCTCATTCTCCTGCGCGCGACGACTCGGCTGACGACTTATCCACGCTTAATAGCCGCTGGCCGATACCGCCGCCAAACGGCATAGCCAACGAACCGGATAACGATCCCGATAACGGCTGATCATGGCGTACCGCGCCGCCGGGGACGAACCGACAGTCCCAGAGTTTTTTTTAGCAGCGCCAACTCCTGCTCCAGATCACGACAGCGACGACGCAACCGAATCACCTCGGCACGTTCCTGCCGACCGGACTCCGTCATCGCCGCGGCTTTCCCCCCCGGTCAACTGCTGCCGCCATCGACGGAGCAGATTGTCATGAATCCCCAGACTCCGAGCCACTTGTGAGACCGACTCATCCGAAGCCGCCAGCAACCGAACCGCCGACAGCTTGTAGGCACGATCAAAATGGCGACGCTTACCCATCTGGATACCTCCTGTCTCCAATCTAATCCCACCTAATCAAACTGTCCACCAAATTGGGGGAAGATCAATCCGGACCTACAGTCTGGCCGTCGTCATCATATGTACCGGGTTCAAACGCCGGCCAAATCGGCGGTCTACCGTCCGCCAGCCGTAATCACAGATCGCGACCACACCCCATTGCCGCGCCTGATGGGTGAATTGTTTAGGTGTCCTCGTGGATTAGATGCCGCTGGACGGCGGCTTCGATTTTGTCTAAGTCAACCTCGGTGTCCTTGCAGGGGCCGCAGGGACGATAGTTGGGAAAGCCAATCACGGGAATGTGGGGATTGACGTCGACAAACCCGATCAAAAGGTCGCGTTCGCAGGCGATGGCGATTATCAACGCCGGCCGGGTTTCACGAATCCTCCGCCGCGCCTCTCCCCCGCCGCCGGCCGAAGCGAGGATAAAACCGTACCGGTCGCGCATCTTCCGCAAACCCGCGTTGATCTCGCGCGTCAGGCATCGGGGCATGAGCACCAGCATTTTCCCCGGCGGCACTTTCCCGGCGTCGCTGTCGATAAACAGGTTGTGCAGCTTGAGAAACGAGTT
>Ga0315277_10008308_pt1 | contig 13365 bp, 10 predicted proteins | sample YL17G05_15_MG_FD_203695 | JGI IMG/M metagenome (GOLD analysis project Ga0315277, IMG submission 203695) | Sediment microbial communities from Yellowstone Lake, YNP, Wyoming, USA - YL17G05_15 | ecosystem: Environmental > Aquatic > Freshwater > Lake > Sediment | place: USA: Wyoming | collected...
ATGAACGGCCGTGAGTGCTTTCCGCCCGTAGTGAGGAAATCGTACGCAATCGCCTCGGTGCAGGCCACCGGATCCAGGCCCTCGATCCCCTCACCGTCGGTCTCGGCCAGCCCACCCGCCCGCGGGTACCCGGCTGCGCGGGTGCCCCGTGCGCCACGCGCAGGCGGCACCAGGCGCTTGAATTCCGCGGGCTCGAACATCTGTGCGGCGCAGCGCATCAGGTGCAGATATGTTCGCGTTTGCACGGCGGCCGGCCGGTGCGGCGTGTCGAACATCTTGCGGATCCAGTCCGCGTCGGCCGAGGTGTTGCGGCAACCGTTGGTCAACAACGGCACGGCCATGCAGGGGATGCCGGCCAAGAGGATCTTGTCCAGGGTCCTCTCCAGCACGTCCAGGCAGGCCACACCCAACAGGGCATCGACCTGTCCGCCCAGGATGATCTTCATCACCGTCGGCGAACCCTCGGCGATCATCACGTGGTAGCCCTTGCGCCGGGCCTCCGAGCGAAGCTCCGTAAGAGAGCAGGCCCCGCAATCCCGGCACAGCAGTCCCAGCTCGTCGCACTCGGCCGGGCAGGCCTCCTCGTTGCGCAGACAGCGGGGCAAGAGCAGTAAACGGCGGTGGTGCGGCACGGCCGCCACCTGCTCGCGCCAGAAGGCCGAAGCCAACGCCACCATCGTCCAGCCGAGGTAGGCCTGAGGCAGCGCCAGACCGGTGAGCAATCTCTGCGCGTGCAGCTCCATCTCGTGCCGGACCAGCGGCCGCGACTTGTCGAACCCGTCGGCCAGCTCGATCGCCCGGCGACGGATCTGCTCGCGGACCGTCCTGTCGTCGGGCACCTGTTTGAGATGGTCGGGTACCCTCTGGGTGCCGCGGCCGTTGCCCGTCATGGGCACCATCGACCCGTCGGCCCGGACGGTTGCTCGTCGGTCAGGTAGGGCGGCAGCCAAGGTGGTGTCTCTTAACCGGCGATTTCGGTGTTGCCAGGGGTTGGCGATGCGGGGGCAGGCTTCGATCCCGGGGCCAACTGCCGGATGGCCTGGCCCAGGGCCGCAACCGTAAAGGTCAGGGGATACAGCCTTTCATGATACCAGAGTTTGGCGAAGTAGAAACCAATTGGAGTCGCCTCTCGGTGCCAACCCTGGCCGACCGCCGTCGCCAGCCAGACGAGTCCTCCCTCCATAGCCGGTCCTAACGAGGGATCGTCGTGGCCCGACAGGAGGGCCTGGACTGCCACGGCCGTCTCTTCCACACTGGACCGCCCTACAGCGGACGAATCCGACTCTGCGTCCCCACCTCGACCCCAACCTCCGTCCGGGCCATGACTTGCGGCCAACCAGGCCAGCCCTCTCCGGGCCGGAACCCCCTCGAGCTGGCCCAAGTCGCGGTAGGCCAGCAACACTCGGGCGGTCCCGTAAACCGGGTTCTCCTCGTGGGGATCGTGCTGGTTGCCGAACCACAGGGGGACCCAACTCCCGTCGGGCCGCTGTTGCCTGGCCAGATAGTCCGTTCCCCGCTGGACGGCCGTGTCGATCTGCCCCCCTCCATCCAGGCTCCGCCACGCGTGGATCGCCCGAATCGCGTGGGCCGTCAGATCGGCTCCACTGCGGTCAAACGGCAGCGCCCCCCAGCCACGGCAGAACGTGGGCCATCCGCCGTCGGCATTCTGCATCTTCAGCAGCCAATCGACGCCCGCTGCGGCCGCAGACTCGATCCGCCGGCGGTTGACCGCAGGACTGGAATCTCGAAGTGTCACCAGGGCCAGCAGCGCTGCGGACGTGTCGTCGGCGTCGGGGACCGCGCCGCTTAAGTCGCTCCATCCCCAGCCGCCCGGGGCGGCCTCGGTCAGCGGATGTGGCTGCTGATGTTGACATGAGAGCAGCCAATCCAGGCACCCCAGCGCCCCGACGTTGCCGGTGGCGGCGGCCAATGCCGAAATCGCCAGGCTGGTGTTCCAGGTGGCCAGATTCGTGTCGATCGGCCAGGAGCCGTCGTCGCGGATTGAGCTCAGCAGGAACCGCACGCCCAGCCGCACCACCGGATGGTCGCACCGGCCGCTGCCGGCCAGGCTCATCACCACGAAGCTGGTAAGCGGCACTGCCTCCAGAAACCCGCCGCTGGCAGGCTGCATCCGCTGGAGCGTCTTGAGGCTCCTTCGCACGCTCAGCCGCCGGATCAGCCAGGCAAGCGGGTTCCGCGGGCGGCGATGGAAGTACCGCGCCTGCCCGACGGCCACCAGCGCAGGCACGGCATAACTGACCACCGGCAGACGGAAAAACCGCAGCAGCGGATACGGCAGGCACGCCAGCTCGAACGGCAGGGGGACCACCTCGCGCCACGACACCAGCGAGGCCAGCGCACAGTTCGTCAGGATGGGTACGGCGAACGTCTTGTCTTGGCCGTAACGCCGCCGCAGGCCGGCCAGCCCGCCCTGAGCGTCGACGTAGGCCGCCGCGTGGGCCAACAGCTCGGCATGTCGCTGGGCCGCCGCCGCCAGGTAGAAGGCCGCTCGGACCAGCATGGTGGTGGCGATGTTCGAGAGGCTCCTGTCCGTGTCGCCCCAACCACCGTCGTCGTTCTGGCAGCGGGTCAGCCACTCGATTCCCCGGGCGGCAAGCTGCCGGCACGCCTCTCGCCGCGAGTCGTCGTCGGTGTGCCGGGCTACCACCGCCAGCGCGCTTACCGCCGTGGCCGTCGACAGGGCCGAACTGGAAAGCTCGCCCGCCCAGTACCCCCCCGGCACCCGTTGGGCCAGCAGGTCGCGGCGGACAGTCTGGTACGCGGTCAGAAGTCGCTCGATGTCGATCATGCAGTGGTGAAAACCTCGGATTCTCCGGCCAACAACGCCCCAGTATAGAGGCGGTCACGACCCGGGGAAAGCGGTCGGGCTCTTGGGGAAGCAAACGTGCAGCAACCCCGGCTCGACGGACAGCTCGACGTCGGTCGTGCCGCACAACTCACCGTCGAACTCGACGGGCATGGCCGAGGGCGAACGAATGGAGACCCTTCGTGCCTGCGATTTCTGAATTGCCGGCTCACCCTGGAAGGCGCCGGTATACAGCTTCCTCAGCTTCACCAGCATTTCCAGCGGCTTCATCGCGTGGAAGAACGTCACGTCGAACAGGCCGTCGAACAGGGTCACCCCGCCTCCGAAACGCATCCCCCCGCCGGCATAGCCCCCTTTACAGACGGAGATTGCCAGCACCTCCAATGCCGAACACTGCCCGTCTACCTCAACTTGCACCCGCTTCGGCCGGTACGTGAACAGGCTGCTGACGGTGGGCATCAGGTATCGCAATCTGGCCGGCAGCCAGCCGACACCTCGGTGCTTTCTCCCGACCACCTCCGCGATCATCCCCGTACTGGCCATGTTCACGAAGTATTGGTCGCGGCAGCCCGAATCGCCGTAGCCAGCGCGGCCGATGTCGACCGCCCGCACCACGTGGCTGAGCACCAGCTCCCTCCAGTCGCCAACCGTTGCCCCTGCGGCGACGCTCTTGAAATAGTCGGATCCCGTGCCGACGTTGGCCACGGCCAGGCAGCTCTCCGGACGGATGGGCCGGCCGTCCTCGAAGAAGCCGTTGACCACCGCGTTGACCGTCCCGTCGCCGCCCACGGCCACGACCTGGTCGATCCCCTCCCGCAGCGATTCTCGCGTGATCCGCACGGCCGCATCTCTGCTCCCGGCCACGGCGCAATCGAACCCACCGGTCCTGGCGGTGAAGAACCTCTCCAATCCGGCGAGGCCTCCCGCCGTGTGCGCTTTTCCGGAGTGTGGGTTGACGATGAACTTGCGTTTCACCTGAGCTCTACGCTCCAATAGCGTTCAATTAAGCAGACTATCAAGGAGGATCAAGTGGCACCGGCGTCTCGCCGGTGTCAGGCAACTCACGGCAACGCGTTCACTTATGTCACACCGGCGAGACGCCGGTGCCACTGTGTTGACGCCAGGTCCGCCCTTTATTGAACGGTATGCCTCCATGCTCCCCTTGCAGCATACCTGGGGCCGTCGAGCCGGGTAAGGCACCGAATGGGGCGAATTGCTGCCGATCGAGGGTGCGGTAGGCCGCCAGGCACGTTGGCTGGTATAATCGGGATTTGTTCTACCCTCAACCCCCGATCCTCCCTTGGTTGCGGCTCGATCTCGCTGTGCACCAAGTTGTGCGAGTAGTCCGCACACTCCGTGTGCGGGGCTGCGGCACACGGAGTGTGCCGCCTACATTCCTATGCGGGTCCACTTACCAGCGGAAGGGTGGCAATGAATTGCCACCCCCAGACTCACCGCACTCCCCACTCGCTACTCACCACTCACCACTCTTCACTCACCACTCCCCCGCCATGCTCGCCCGATTCGCCTACCGATTGGCCACCGAGGTCTCCCCACGGCTGGCGCTAAAGGCAGCCTACCTGTGGGGCTACAAGGGTATGCGAGCTGTGCGGGCCTACAAGCACCGCGTCGGGCGAGGCGAGCTCTTCCCGCCTTTCTTGTTCCTCGCCCTGACCAACGCCTGCAACCTCCGCTGCCGCGGCTGCTGGATCGACAGCAGACGCCCGGCTCGGCAACTCTCGCTGGAAGACGTCGACGCGGTGATTGCCGCCGGCCGACGGCAGAAATCCTCTTTCTACACCCTGCTGGGCGGCGAGCCGATGATGTACCCCAACCTCTGGGAAATCATCGACCGCCACCCGGACTGCTACTTCCAGATCATCACCAACGGCATGTTCCTGAGCGAAGAGAACGTCCGGCGGATTAGCGCCGCGGGCAACGTCACGCCGCTGGTGAGCATCGATGGTTTGGAGGAACTCAACGACGACCGCCGCGGCAAGGGCGTCTTCCAGGCAGCCGTCGAGGGCATCGCCCGACTGAAGCAGCACAAGATCCTCTTCGGCATCGCCACCACGGTCACCGGCCAGAACCTCGACCAGGTGGTGACCGACGAGTTTGTCCGGGAGTTCATCCACCGTGGGGCGATGTACCTCTGGTACTACGTCTATCGGCCGGTTGGCGCCGATCCCTCGCCGCACCTCTGCGTCGGGCGGGAGCAGATGATCGAGCTCCGCAAGCGATTGCTCAACCTCCGCCGCAGACACCCGATCCTGCTGATCGACACCTACTGGAACGCCGCCGGCGAGGCGGTCTGTCCGGCGGCCTTAGGCATGGGATTCCACATCGGCCCGCAGGGCAGCATCGAACCTTGCCCACCGCTCTCCTTCGCCTGCCAGACGATCCGCGACAACGGCGCCGACCTGTTTGAGACGATCAACCGCAGCCAGTTCCTCCGCGGATTCCAGGAGTTCGTCCAGGGGCGGACCCGCGGCTGCGTGATCCTGGAGTGCCCCCAGGCCTTGGCCGAGTATCTCCGCGAGACGTCGGCCGGCGACTACAGCGGCCGCGACGCCCTGCAGGAGCTGGCCGCCTCCACGCCGCGGACCAGCCACCACCTCCCCGGCGAAGAAATCCCCGAGGACTATTGGGTCTATCGGATGCTCAAAAAGCAGCTCTTCTTCGGGATGGGAGGGTATGGATAGTGGAGAGTGGGGAGTGGTGAGTGGAGAGTGGGGAGTGAATAGGGGTTGGTGGCGCGTTTATTGACTCTCAGAAAGCCAATGGCGCATCGTTTAGCCGTCGCCGGCACGGCGACGCGAGCGTTTCCCTCGGCCGACGTGCCGTCGGCCGCTAAACGGCATGTGGCGTTCTTTTTCTGAGCACCAATAGCGGGGCCGCTTGCGGCCCGTTGCCCCGGTTTCTCAGCACAGCGTGCCACTGCTGTGAACACTCGTCGCAGCCGTCGCAGGGTGTTCGTAGTGACCGCATTCATGCGGTCTTATGCGTCGCTCTTGTGCAACCCAAGCAAGCACCGGACCAACCAGCTTCGCGGCAGGTCGGGCACCAGCAAGCGATTGTCCGTGCCGAGTGATCTCAATACCGCTTCGATTGCCAGATAACCGCTGCGGACGGCGCCCTCCATGGTGGCGGGCCAACCGGTGGCCGTCCAGTCGCCGGCCAGCATAAGATTGGCAATCGGCGTCTCCTGGGCCGGGCGGAGGCGCTCCAGCCCGGGACGGCAAGAGAAGACCGCCGCCGGCCGGGTGACCAGTCGCCAGTGCAAGAGTCGTGCGTGGCGGGCCTCGGGCCAGATCGCTTCCAGGTCGCGGCGGACATCGGCCACCACGTCCTCCCGACTGCGGCCGGCCAGCTCGTGCGACGCACTAATGACCACCTGGCAGCGAAAAGGGGACATCTCTGATTTATGCCCAGCACCCTCCCGGCCGTTCCGGCAAATTGCACCTGTCCCCTTTTCGCGGTGGTAGCTGAAGACCCATTGGGCCAACCTGCCCACCAGCACCGCGTGGGGCAGGCTGGTGATCGGGCGGTCGAACCAGAGGTGCACGGCGGTGATCGGGGCGGGTCGGATCTCCGCGACTCCCTCCAGTGCCGGCATCGCTGCCAGCATCGTCTCCGAAAAGAGTGACCGCACCCGGTGCCAAGGCACTGCCACGACCACGAAGTCGAACGCCCGCCGTCCGCCGTTGCCAAGCACCACCCCGGTGGCCCGACCCGCGTCGCCATCGATCTGCGCGACCGGCGTGCCCGGGTGCAACGCCACGCCTCGCCCGGCCAGCCAGGCGGCCACCCGCCCGATGATCTCCGAAAGCGGCACCTTCGGCACCTCGATCTCGTAAGCAGTGCGTGCGGCCAGGAAACCGTCGACGAAGACCTTTCGGGCGGCGCCTACCGAGATGCAATCCAGCGGTTCGCTCAGGGCCCCGACCAGGATCACCGACCAGAAGTATTCGATCGCCCGTTGCGATTGCCCCTGCCGGCGGAGCCAGTCGCCGATGGTCTGCTCGGCCCCGGTGTCGCCGACACTTGCCCCGGCCAGCCGTCGCATTGCCCGCACGACGGCCCACCGCTCACCCACGCTGAGAAATCCCAGCCGCAGCAAGGCCGGGGCAAGATGGAGCGGGGCGGGAAGCCAATTGCTGGGAGTGAAATCGTGCCGGGTCCCCTGGGGCCCGAAAAAATGCGGCGTCCGATATCGTTGGAAGCAATCGGACAGCCCCGTGCGGCGGCAGAGATCGGCCAGGTTCGTGCAGCAGCCCATCGAGACGTGCTGACAGTCGTCGACCAGCCCGCCGATCTGCGGATCGTGGAACGATCCGGCCCGGCCGCCGAGTTGCTTGCGACGCTCGAACAGTTCGACGCGCAGTCCGTGCTCGGAGGCTGCCACAGCCGCGGCCAACCCTGCCCATCCGCCACCGACCACGGCCAGGCTTGGACGGTCGGACAGAAGGGGGAAGGAGGAAGAGGGAAGGGGGAAGGCGAGGCTATCAAGACCATTCAGCATTCAGCGTTCAGCATTCAGGATTCAAGGGCGGCGGCAGGATGATCCATCGGGCGGCGATCCGCAACTTCGTTGCCCGGCTGAGACAGACGCGTCGCCGCAGGACGTCGGCCGGGCGGCGTTTGATCTTCTCCAGCACCGCGCGATAGGTGGTCATCATCATCCCGAAGGTCCGCCGCCCCTCCAATTGCAGCCACTCGATTAGTTCGGCGCCCTGGCGATAGAACCGCTCGGCCCGGTCGATCTGGAAGTCCATCAGGCGGCGAAACTGCTCGTTTGCCGCTCCGCTTTTCAGTTCCTCGACCGAATAGTCGAATTGCCGCAGTTCCTCGAGCGGCAGGTAGACGCGGTCCTGCTGGGCGTCTTCCTTCAGATCGCGGAGGATGTTGGTCAACTGCAGCGCTATCCCGCACTCGCGGGCCGGCTGAAGCGCCTCCCGCCCGTCAAATCCCCAGACGTGGATACACGCCAGCCCCACCGCCGAGGCCACCCGCTCGCAGTAACCCCGCAATTCGTCAAAGGTCTCGTAACGCCGCCGGCTGAGGTCCATCTCCACCCCGTCGATCACTGCGCAGAGGTGCTCCGCGGGCACGGCGAACCGACGGACCGCGTCGGCCAAGGCGGGCAATAAGTGTCGGCCACGGCGACAACCGGGCGGCTCATCTTCCTTGAAGGGTGGCAGCCGCTGGTCGGCCAGGTCGAAATGCCCCGTAAGCGCCCGCTGCAGCACGTCCCGCCACCGCACCAGCGCCTCCCGCCGCGACTCGAGCGGTTGTGGATCGTCGGCCAGGTCGTCGGTGTGGCGCATGAAGGCGTACAAGGCGTCCATCGCCCGCCGCTTCGCCCGCGGTAAGCCCAGAAAAGACAAGTAGAAGTTGGAGCCGGAGCGGCGGGCCACACGGCGGCACCAGCCGTAGCTGGCTTCGACGACGTTGACGGGAAGATTCATGACCCGGTCCCCGCGAAGGCCCCCCGCTGGACCCGCCACCAGCAATCGGCGAGAATCCGCAGCTTCTTCATCTTGGAGACGACGGGCCGGCGGGCCCAGACGTCGTAATCCTGGCGGCGAACCGCTTCCAGGATAGCCAGCCCCCCGTGGACAAACAATGCCACGTCGAGCTGCAGCTCGGTGGGCATCAGGCCCGCCAGCGGCAGCCCACGCCGCAAAAAACCCTCGGCCTGCTCTACCTGGGCAGCCAACAACCGGCGGAACGCCTGATTGCACTCCCGGCCGGCAAAATCCTCCTCATGGTAGCCGAACCGCCGGCAATCGACCTGCGGCAGATAGATCCGCCCCCGGTCCCAATCCCGGGCGACGTCCTGCCAGAAATTGGCCAACTGCAGGCCCGTGCAGATCGAATCCGCCAGCCGCACCCGCTGCGGAGTGCAGCAGCGGCCTAGGTATAGCACCAGCCGCCCCACCGGGTTGGCCGAGTACCGGCAATACTCCAGCAACTGGTCGAACGTCTCGTACCGAGTCACCCGCTGATCCTGGCGGAAGGCCACCAACAAGTCGAGGAACGGCTCCACGGGGATCTCGAACCGACGGATGGTGTCGGCCAGGGCCACGAACACCGGGTGAATCGCCTTGCCCGCATAGCAGTCGCGAAGTTGCCCCTCCCACCAGCTCAGCAGCGCGAGGCTCCGCCTCCGGTCGCCCGTCTCATCGGCCAGGTCGTCGGCCCAACGGCAGTAGGCGTAGACGTGATAGAAATGCTGTCGCAGCCGCCTGGGCAGCAGCCTGCTGGCGACGGTGAAGTTCTCGTAGTGCTTTTTGGCCAGCCGCCGGCAGTAGCGGCGACTCTGCCTGGGCGAGAGCCGCCTGGGCTGGTCCGTCTGCGGCCCGTATAATTCCAAGTCGCTGGCAAACATGGCGGTTCGTTGAGCTGTGATCGGAAAGCCTAGCGCGGGGCAGCCGTAATCGAGCGGCGGGCGAGCTGGGTGCCATGGCCACGCCCGCGTGGCCATGTCCCCACCCACGGGACGGGGCTCACGGAAGGCGTAACACACATGCTCACGCGAGCGTGAGCATGGCACCCAGGCCCGAGACTCTACCTCGGCCCCTCACCCCCGACCCCCGATTTCATTATCCTGCTTTTTGACGGGAGAGGGAACCATGCGGATCATCTTGGCCGGGCCACGGGGGTTCTGTGCCGGCGTGAATATGGCCATCGAGAGCCTGGAGCTGGCGATCCGCTTCTACGGCACGCCCGTCTACGTGTACCATGAGATCGTCCACAACAAGTGGGTGGTGGAGCGGTTTCGCAAGCTTGGCGTGGTGTTTGTGGACGACTTGGCGGAGGTCCCCGAGGGGGTTCACCTGCTGTATTCGGCCCACGGCGTCCCGCCCGAGGTCCGCCGCACGGCGACCCAGCGGCGGCTGAAGACCGTCGACGCAACCTGCCCCCTGGTCACCAAGGTCCACAACGAGGCCATCCGTTTCGCCCAGGCGGGTTGCACGATCATCCTGATCGGCCACGCCGGCCACGACGAGGTGGCCGGCACCATGGGCGAGGCCCCCGAGGCGATCGTCCTGGTGCAGACGCTCGAGGACGTTGACCGCCTGACAACACCCCAATCTGCTCCGTTAGCCTATCTAACGCAAACCACGTTGTCGGTGGACGACGCCAAGCAGATCATCCGCCGGCTCCGCCAGCGGTTTCCAGAGATCATCGGGCCGGCCAGGGAGGACATCTGCTATGCCACCCAAAACCGGCAAGAGGCGGTACGGGTGCTCTCCCACCGGGCCGACGTGGTGTTGGTCGTCGGCAGCGGCAACAGCTCCAACAGCCTGCGGTTGGCCGAGTTGGCCCGATCTACCGGCGTGCCGGCCTACCTGGTCGACGGCCCGTCGGAGATCAACCTGGGCTGGTTCTCCGGCGACGAGAGCGTGGTGATTACCGCCGGCGCCAGCGCCCCGGAGGCGGTGGTCCAGGAGTGCCTTGGGCTGCTGCAAGAACGGTTCCACGCCACGGTCGAGTCGTGTGTAGTCCGCGAGGAACAAGTCCGCTTCCTGCTGCCCGAACCGCTCAGAAGCATGGCAGCCGCCCAGTGACGAGTGCCCGATCAGCGGGGGCCACCGGATATATAGTCCTTCATGAACCGATTCTCCATCGCCAGGAGGTCGTGCTGCGCCTTGACGATGTCGCCGATGGAGATGATTCCCAGCAGCTTCCCCTCGGACAGGACGGGGAGGTGCCGAATCCGCTTGTTGGTCATCAGACCCATGACGGTCTCCACGGCGTCGCTGGGCAACGCCGTGATCAGCTCGGTGGTCATGATCTCAGCCACCCGCGTGGTCGCCAACGGGAGATTGTCGGCCGCGCAGGAGTAGAGGATGTCGCGCTCCGTGAGGATCCCCACCAGGTTCTCCTCCCCGCCGTCGCCCGATCGGAAGACCAGTAGGGAGCCGACCTTGTGCTCGACCAGCGTCCGGGCGGCCTCCGCCAGCGTGGCCTGCGAGTCGATGCTGTAGACGGTATGCCCCTTGACTCCCAAAATGTCTTGCAGTGTCACGGCCTGGCTCCTCCATCTCGGAACAGCGGTCGCTCGAACAACACAGGCTATCCTTTTAGCCTGCCCGTGGTAAACATAGTATACATTCCACTGTGGCCGGTCAATTGAGACCCAACAAAGGACAGGTGCGTTCTCTGCGCCGATGGGGGCTGCGGTGGTATGAGGCCCCTTGCCGAAGGCCGGCTGCTGCTGGCCACTGCCTGATCGAACGGCCCTCTACCCCCTCTGCCGTCGCTTCCAGGCGACTACCTCGCGGATGCACGAGTCCAGGTCGTGGCGGGGCTCAAACCCGAGCGCTGCTCGCAGCCGGCCCAGATCGGGAACGCGGCGGCGGCAGTCTTCGAAGTCCTTCGAGTAGGCCTCGGCGTAGCTGACGAACTCGATCCTCAGCGACGGATCGACCGCCGCAATCACCCGGCCGGCCAGCTCCAAGATACTCACCGGCCGGTCGCTGCCAATGTTGAACACCCTGCCGACCGCCTCGGGCAGGTCCATCAGCCCCAGGACTGCCCGCAGGACGTCCGACACGTGGGCAAAACACCGCTGCTGCCGGCCGTCGTCGTGGACGATCAGCGGACCTCCGGCCAGTGCAGCCTCGACCAGCCGCGGCAGGACCATGCCGTACTTGCCCGTCTGACGCGGCCCGACCACGTTGAACAACCGTCCCACGACCACCGGCAATCGCCGCTGCCGCCAGTAGGCCAGGGCCAGAAACTCGTCGATGGCCTTCGAGGCCCCGTAAGACCAGCGTGGGCAGGTGGTCGGACCGATCACCAGGTCGTCTTCTTCCGTCCACTGCGGCTTGGGGTTCTTGCCATAGACCTCACTGGAGCTGGCCAGGAAGAGCTTGATGATTCGGCCCCGGGTGTGCACCCGTTCCAGCTCCTCCAGCAGCAGCTCCACCGGCGCGATGTTCGCCTCGATGGTGTGGATGGGGTCTTGGGCAATCAACTCCACGCCCACCGCCGCCGCCAGGTGATAGACCTCGTCCGCGTCGGCCACCAGACGGCGAACCAGGTCCCGATCGGCCACCGTGCCCCTGGTGTAGCTGAACTTGGCATGCCCCAGCACGGCGTCCAGGTTCTCGACCGAGCCGGTCGATTCGTCGTCGACCACAGACACCCGATCACCGCGCGCCAACAGCGCCTCGGTCAGATGGCTGCCGATGAAACCTGCCCCACCGGTGACCAGACAATGCTTCGTCAAGTGAGCACAGCCGCTTGCGGGTTAGCAGTTACCAACCCCACGGGACGCTGCCCGTGGGCGTTCAATTCGGGAAGGGAACCTCAGGACTAGTGACCATCTCTGCTTGTCTCCTCTCCGGGGCCTGCACGATACTGGGCGACCAGCGAGGCGACGATCGAGAGACCCAGCAGCAGGGCGATGACCGTCAAGGAGAGGACAGGGGACACCAGGTGCTCGCCCTCCTCGTGCTGGACCCAGTACTCGGCGATCATCTTCAGCCCCACGAAGCCCAGCACCGCGGCCAGCCCATAGTGCAGGTAACGAAACACGTCGACCATGCCGGCCAGCAGGAAGTATAACGCCCGAAGGCCCAAGATGGCGAAGACGTTCGACGTGAAGGCGACGAATGTCTTCAACGCGGGGTCAAATGTCTGCGGTATGATCCCGATCACCGCCGGCACGCTGTCTACGGCGAATACCACGTCGGTGCTCTCGATCACCAGCAGCACCAGGAACATCGGCGTGATGCAAAACGACCCCCTTTCGCGCACGAAAAAACTGTGGCCGTGCTGGTGGTGGTCGCCCCGGGCGACGGGAAGGAACCGCCGGGCGGTTGTCAGCACGATGTTCTTCTCCGGATGGACGTCTACCCCGCTGTGGCGGGCCAGCTTGTAGGCCGTGTAGACCAGGAAGACACCGAAGATCATCGTCACCGGCTCGAACAAATGGATCAGCCCGATTCCCAGCAGGATGAACACCAGCCGCATCACGATCGCGCCGAGAATCCCCCAGAACAGGACGCGGTACTGGTACATCATCGGGACGTGGAAGAAGCGGAAGATCACCACAAAGACGAAGATATTGTCCATCGAGAGCGACTTCTCGATCAGGTACGCGCTTAAGAACGTCACACCCAACTCCGACCCGTGCCCGGTCGCAGCGCCCCACCACCAGACCAGCCCGTTGAAGGCCAATCCGACGGCAATCCAGAAGACGGTGAAAACGGCCGACTCCCGCAAGGAAGGCGCATGATCGTGGCGGTGGAACACGCACAGGTCCAGCACCAGCAGAAACACCACCAGGAGGCCGAACGACGGCCAATGCCACCAGAGGACTTCGGGCAAGGTCTCCGCCTTTCGTTTTGGGGAAAGGTTCAGGACTAATGCTACAGGGCTAGGTTGACGTTTCCCTACGTGCGTGGCTGACGAGGGGTTCACGACTTGCAGCGCCGATGGAACACCTCGTTTGGCGGGCGGGCTTGCCCCAATACCGTTCAATCAGGGGTCAACGGGGCGTCAACACAGTGGCACCGGCGTCT
>Ga0315277_10008309_pt1 | contig 13365 bp, 12 predicted proteins | sample YL17G05_15_MG_FD_203695 | JGI IMG/M metagenome (GOLD analysis project Ga0315277, IMG submission 203695) | Sediment microbial communities from Yellowstone Lake, YNP, Wyoming, USA - YL17G05_15 | ecosystem: Environmental > Aquatic > Freshwater > Lake > Sediment | place: USA: Wyoming | collected...
GATTTCTGCGATTGTCACACTCGTAGACAATGGCTATATCACAGCCTCGAGGGACATCAGTGCCCCGGGCATACTTGGCAGCCTTGCCATGCTTTGCGAAGCCAGCAATACAGGAGCCGAGATTGACCTTGAAAAGATACCCAAGCCAGACTTCATGGCACTTTCCGAGTGGCTCATTTCCTACCCCGCAATGGGCTTCATCTTCGCAACAAAATCTGTGGAGATCATTGAACTTCTGAGGGAAGTCGGTTTCAGCGCTGAGATAGTCGGCAAGTTCACGCAATCGAAAAAAATAGAGACCGTTTTAGGCAAAGAGCGGGGAATATTTATGGACCTGAGCAAAGAATCAGTCTTTGGGTTGCGCTAACTTCTTCTCCTCTTCCGGCGTGAACTTCTTTATTATGTCGTTCGGGGCTCCCCTTTCTGCTATCTTTCCGTCCCTCATCAGTATCACCTCCTCGCACGTATTCATGACAAAACCGAGGTCGTGTGACACTATTATGAACGTCTGGCCCAGATCATTCCTCGCATTCTTGATCGATCGCGAAACATCTTGCTGAGTTATCGGATCCATCGTGCCGGAAGGCTCGTCCAATATCATGATTATCGGCTCACGTATGAGGATCTGCGCAAGGGCAACCCTGTGCCTCTCTCCCTCGCTAAGCTCATCTGGGTATCGTAATACGGTGCTTTCTATGCAGCTCTCGTCAAAGCCAGCGGCAGCTAGGACGTTGTGTGCTTTGAACTTGGCAAACTCGTCTGGGAGCTCAAGCCCTATCGCGTCTGTGAGGTTCTCCAATACGGTCCTGTAAGGGTAGAGCGAATACTCTTGATGGAGCAGCCCCATGTAAGGCGTTACCCTGCCCCTCCCTAGCGGTCCTGGTTCGAGCATATCGACCCAGTCATCACCGAGCTTCATTTGGACATTGCCTGAAGTAGGCGGCGTGACTCCGCAGATTATCCTGGACAGTGTCGTCTTCCCTGCGCCGCTGAGCCCAATTATCCCAAATATCTGCCTTTCCCTAACATCGAAGGTCACTCCGTCCAACGCCTTTACTACTCCTTTGTCGATCGAGAAGTAGTACTTCTTTAGATCCTCTACTTTGAGGACGACTCCACCAGGCTCCTTGGGCTTTGCTATCTCTTCAGGGGAGAGGTTACAAAGGAACTTTTGAATTATGGTTTTCGGTTCCCCGCTGGCCGCTATTTTTCCATCTTCAAGAAGGATCGCCCTGTCCGTAAGCTCTTCAATAGCCTCTGGCAGGTGCGACGTTACCAGGAGCGTTGTGCCCTGACTCTTTACCTCTTGGTTGATTATCTTGTAGATTAATTTTGCATTTATGGGATCCAATGTGCCGGTCGGTTCGTCCGCTAAAAGCAGAACCGGATTTACCGCAAGTTGCCTGCCAAGGACAACCCTTTGCTTCTCACCGCCACTGAGGTCCCTTGCGGTATGGATAAGCCTGTACCCCAACCCGACACTCTTGGCAATTTCTATTGCGCGCTTGTTCACGTCTTGGCAGTTGGTTACTTTTACCAACGCCTCCACCAAGTTCTCATAAACCGAAAGGCTGCCATAGAGTGCAAATGTTCTCTGGAACATTATGGCTATCCTGTTCTTAAGCCCCTTCGTATCGCTATCGCCTTTCCAGAAATCGATCTCAGCGAGTTCCATCTTGCTGTAGCACCTTGGGCACACCTTCCCTGCTTTGCTGGGGCCTTCAACATACTCGCACTCCTTGCAGACAGCTACCTTGAATATTATTCTCCCAGATGTAGGCGCATATTCGCTCATACCCTTGAGCATTGATAGGAGGACCGTCTTGCCTGACCCGCTCCTCCCAATTATCCCTACTCTCTCTCCTTCGTTTATCACAAGTGAAATGTCCTTAAGGACTTCTTTATCGCCGAACTTCTTCGACACGCCTTCGATTATTATGAATGGTTCGGGCATCTTTGTCACCGTGAGGAACAACATAATTTTAGAGCGGATGTATATAAACAAATTGAAAATTTAACCAATTCTTTTTTGCGGCGCTGCGCTTTTATGTTCTGCCTTTACTAAACTCCATGATTTGCTTTATCTTGACGAGAGTGTCCACCGCATCAAGCCGCTTCTGGTCAACCCTCTCATCCTTCAAGACCCTGATCAGGGTTTGGCTTCTGGATCGATCAAGCCCCATTTCGATTGCTTTTTGGACTATCCGCATGTAGTTACGGAGCTGGAACGGCGTCTCATGGGCAGCTTCAAGCAATATTTCTGCCTCCCCCTTGGTCGCCTCCCCCTTTTCTGCAAGCTTAGCCAACGTTGCCCTGATGTTGACAAGTGGCTCGGAGAGTGCAACTAGCGTATCAGGGTGGAATGCCAGTGCCACCTCGTCATCGGAATTGATAACCCCATCCTTATACCACCTGTAGATCAGGCCTACGCCAACCATACCGAAGGAGTCCATCTCAGATGCCCTTAATGCGCCCATGCTCGAGCCACCGACAACTTTGACGCCTTTTTCAAATGCGTACAGTATTTCCCTATGCGCAACAGCTGCTCTTTGGTAAAAGACTCCGTCTATCAATCCTATGATCGTTGCGCCATCATCAACTGCCGCTACAATGTCCCCCCTGCCTGCCGGGAGCCTATATTCAGCCTCGCCAAGGATGGCTTTCGCTTCGCTATGGGGGAGGCTCGGACCTAGGAAAACAACAACCATCATCTTGATCAGCTTTTTTTCAGAAATCCATTGCAGGCTTAACCCATTTGAGGCGCTCGCCTGCCCTGTCTTTATCGAGAGCGTAAACTTCCAGCCCCGGAACTATTACCCTTACTGCGGGCACCCCAACCTTTTCCCTGGTGAGTTCGACCACAATAACTTCGTTTAAGCCAGACTTCTTGAGCCTCTCCACAGTGTAATTTATGTCGTTGAGGAAGTCCTCGCTTCGAAAGGAACTTATTTTGCATAGTTCCGTAGCCTCGCCGGATGGCATGAACCACTTCCTGTTTAGCCTCTTCATCCTTTCGTAACCTATCCTCCTTGCGAATTCTGCCTTGAATGTGTCCTCCCTAGTTCCGTGTATTGTAGTAAGCCTGCTCTGGACTGCTTCGGTCAGAGCCCTGACTGCTGCCAGTTCCGGTAGCAGGTGGGTGCCCACCCCTAGCGACAGCAGCGCTGGATCTTTCGTCTGCTCGTCGTCAATCGCCACCGCGATAGTAGCTATCCCGATATCTGACGTGATGTCCTTCGCGTAGATCTTCAGGTTTGCGCAATCCATCCTTTTCACTAAATCCTTCGCTAGCGGAAATCCTTCGAGGTTGCAAAGGTTTAGATCCAATTCCGTTCCCTTGATCTTGCCAGCCTCGAAAAGAGACCACGCGTCCCTCTCGATAGCCTCCATAAGACCATGCACTACCGCTTCCTCCATCACATTGCCTACTGCAAGGCCATTCGTATTGGTCCTGAATAGCTGATTCGCCCTCCTGTAGGGATGGAATGCCGCCTCGGCAGGCACAAGAATCTCAATGTCGCTCGTTATTGAGTATCCGCAAACCCACTCAAGCTGCTCCTTATAATCGTAAGCCCTCATTGCCGGCAGTATCAGCCCTTTCGGGTCCAAGACATTCCTACCCTTCTTCAGGTCAACGTAGCTGCCAGTGACCAGCTGGTCATCCTTTGGCTCTGCTGAAAACCTCTCAATTCCCTCCATTATGGCAGAGACCTCTGCTTCCTGGCATGTGTATCCCTTGCCTGTATACACTGTCACGGCTCCTGATGCCGCAGCAGGCCTTATGGACGTAAAGACAGGGATTCCTACCCTGTCAAGGCCGGTGATGTCCGCAACCCTTGTTATGCCCGCACCTGCAGAGGCTCTTTTCGCCCATACCAAGGTTTCATCTGGCGACACTATCCTGTGGGTATCCAGAGTGTAGCCTTTTGAAATCGATCGCAGAATCATAGACATCCCTTGAACGGGGGACTCACTTCATTTCCTCCAGTTCTTTCATCCCGGAAACCATTACCGCCGCGCCTACGCAGCCGATCAGGTTCGGGGTCTTGGGCACGATCATTTCGACGCTCAAGATTTCAGACATAGCTTTCACAAGACCCTTGATGAGCGCTGTCGATCCAACCTGAATTATCGGGTACCTGATGTCGATCTCCTGGAGCTGCTGCTCGAATACCTGTTCAGCCACGCTGTGGCATGCTGCAGCCGCAGCGTCCTCTGGCTTTGCTCCCGCTGCGAGGCCAGCGACAAGATCCTGAAGGCCGAAGACGATGCAGTATGAATTCATAGGGACAACCTTCCAGTTCCCGCGCACCGCCATTTCTCCAAACTGGTCCAGTGTAACCCCGAGCCTCTTCGCATTTGTCTCGAGGAATCTGCCAGAAGCGCCAGCGCAGGCGCCGCCCACTGTGAAGCTGTCAGGGATGCTGTCGTAAAGCGTGACTGCTTTGTTGTCCATACCGCCGATGTCTATTACAGTCGCATCACCTTTCTGTTTATCCGAAAGGAAGAGCGCCCCCTTGGAGCAGGTAGAAACCTCTTCCATGGCGAGCTGGGCCTTATACTTCTCCTTGAGAATTCTCCTTCCATAGCCTGTGACCCCTATTCCCTCAATCGACTGCTCGCTGACTTTTGCTTCGCTGAGCGCCTGGTTCAATGCTGCCGTGCCAGATTCCACGACGCTGGTCGTTGGGAGCCAGCCAGTGCCTATTATCTCATTGTCTTTCATGACCACTGCTTTTGTGGTCGTCGATCCGGAGTCGATGCCAGCAGTTAAGCCCTCCTGCTTCGTCCTTGCGAACAATGGCTTCTTACCAATTATATTTACAAGCGCCTCCATACGCAGCAGCAGCGCGCCCGCTTTGAGCCTCTCCGTGAATGAATATGTGACGACCGGAATCTTTGACTGGCTCTGGATATATCTCCTTATGATGCTCCTCACGAGAGCCCCTTCAGCGCACCGGAAGCAGGATGCTATGAAAACGCCATCTGCATCAACTCGGCCTTCTACAATTGCCTTGGCCCTTGCCATCATCACCCTTAGCCCAGGGCTTGCAACGTGGAAGCCGATTTCATCTTCAATTACCCTTATCTCTGATGCTTCCACTTCGGGCACAAAGATCTTTCCGCCAACAATTTCCCCCGCTTTTTCTATTTCCTGCTGGATCCCGCTATACTCCGAACCGCATGAAATTTGTGCTATCCTGACCACCTGGTGCCACTCTCCATTTCCATTTACATTTGAAAAGATGAACCCAATATTATTTCACAATGTATCCCATGACTTGTTTAAATAACTTAAATGTTGCTGTCGCATTTGGCGTCATTTTATCCTGATCTCGACAACGTCCTTGTCGAGAATTTCATGATCTGCGCCCACCCTTTCGCCTTTATAATTGACCGATCTGCCCCATACCCTTGCATGCTTGAAATTCTTGTAAAGATGGGAGTGGATGATTTTTGCCACGTCGAGCACCCTTGCCCCCTCCTTCATGATGATAGGCTTCTTTGCTGGCTCACCACCGACTTCCTTGGTATATACTCTGAGTATTCCCAACGATTTGAAAAGCGCACTGCTGATGTTCTCAAGCCCTATATTGTTTGCCGAAGAAACGCCCATGGCTTCTTTTTTATGAGCCGATACAAACGCGGCTACTGCGTCAGGATATGCATCGATCTTGTTCACTATTGCCAGCGAAGGCTTGAATGCCCTCGTTTGGTCGAGTGCCTCGAGTATGTCCTCTTGGTCGGCATCGCCCCAAATCCTCACTATGGCGTTCCTCACGCCCGCCTCTTTCATAGTCTTTTCGACATCTTCCACCCTGCACTGTATCCTCCCCGTGCATGCTATCTGGATTCCACCGCCAGTTGTCTTCTCGATCTCGATCTTCTTTACTTTCTTGTCAACTGTAATGCCTGCGAGGCCGAGTTCCGTCATAATTGTTTTATACTGACCTACTGGGTCTGCGCCGTCTAGCAGTATTATTATCCCATCGGCATTCCTCACAATGCTTAGGAGCTGCGAACCCCAAGACGAGCCGTAATAAGCGCCCTCGAATATCGCTGGCGTGTCTACCAGCTGGAACTGGATGTCCTCAAAATTAAGCATCCCCGGAACCGGCTCTCTTGTGGTGAATGAGTGGTTGCCTATCTCCGTCTTTGCATTGGTAAGGGCGTCTAGGAGTGCACTCTTACCCGAGCCGGTGAATCCAAGGATCACTATTTGCGCAGCGCCCTCTTTCTTCACTGAGAACCCGCCTCCCCCGCTTCCAGATTTACGCTTTTTTTGGGTTTCGAGCTCATCCTTCAACTGCGCAAGCCTGCGCCTGAGATATCTTCTCATGTGCTCGTTGCCCTTGTGTTCCGGAATGGTGGACATGAATTCCTGCAGGTACTTGATCTTCTCCGGCAGTGTCTTTGCCTCGCTATACCTCCTTTCAGCCGCGCGTGATTGAGGAGGAAGGTTTGCTGGCAATGGCTACACCCGTACCAAAATCTAACAAATGCGATGCATTATATAGTTTTTAGGCGCCTAGGTTAGGCCGCTTTTTCTTTCATCGAGTTGTTGACCATCCTTGAGATCCTCACCACTCTGTCCGCAAGCTTCGTGGCGCTCTCGTCAAAGAGATATGCATTAGGCTCGATCCCAAAGCCGCCTGAATCTATTATGACATCCAGCCAACTGTCCTCCCTCTTCACCGCAGCCTCTGCGAATTTTATTAATTGATCTTCTTTGCCCTTGTAGTTTGGATCCCTTTCGAGTATCTCGTATTTCAGGTTCAGCTTCTTTATTATCTCCATTATGCTGTTGTTATACCTGAGGTTGATTACAGATCTGATGTTAGGGTTGACCTTCATAACTGCCAGCAGCAGCTTTGCCAGGTGGCTTGAAACCCCGAACTCAGGATCCATTAATGCCTTTACCTTTCCCCTGATCCTGACAAGCCTTCCGGGGATGCCCGCCACGTCTGCTATCCCCTTCGCGTCCTTAAGAGCCATTACCATATTCGTGAAGACTTCCGGCACGAGCTCAGTGAACTCTGGTGTGCTTTCCAGAAGGGACACTGCAGCCCTCAGTTCCCCAAGAATGATCCTCCTCACATCCGATATGTCGGCCAGGCTCATGTGGAGCTGCATGCAGATCGTGCACCTCTCCTCTTCCAGTTCAGCAACCTTGATCTTGTGTGCATGGCAGATTGCCCCTCCCCTCCTGAGGCTCAGGCATATCTCACAGATGTTGTTGATCAGGTCAACGTGCGTGAGTCTCTTCATGGCTATTTCGGATGTCAGGCTTTTTGCTATGCTCTTCAGTTCATCGACACTGAACGGTGGCGGCGTTGTCGCATTGACGTCCTGCGTAAGGTATCCACTTACCGCCGCCTGGGTCACTCCAAGCCTCTTCGCGATCCTTGTCTGCGTCCAGCCGTAGCTTCTAGCCAACTCCTTGGCCACTAAAGTTCTTAGAACCGGAAGAAAAGCTTTAACAGTGAGTTCGCAAGGCGGATTCAAATAATTTACCCCATAACAGACTTATTATAAATATTATATTACTTGTTTATAAAAGGTTCGTATAAATGCCTAATGCATGAGCCATAAAAGTGCGCATCGGCGTTAAGCCATTAAAAAAGGTTAGCAAGCCCGCACCATTTAAAAATAGGATGATCGAATTATGAAGTACCGTAAAAAGCGAGGTTAGACATTTGTCAAGCATCCCAAGAGTGCTCACAATTGCCGGCTCCGATTCGGGAGGCGGCGCAGGCATAGAGGCAGACCTTAAAACCTTTGCTGCACTGGGCGTTCATGGCCTTGTGGCTATTACGGCAGTGACTGCGCAGAACACTACAGGCGTATCAAGAATATTTGAACTGCCTGCTGAAATGGTGAGGAGCCAGATCGAAGCCGTCGTTGGCGACATAGGTGTTGATTACGCAAAGACTGGGATGCTGTTCTCATCAGCCATAATTAATGAAATCGCAAGGGCTGCCATTGAATTCGGGCTCCGTTTGGTAGTCGATCCTGTCATGGTTGCAAAGTCAGGGGCTATACTCCTGCGCAAAGACGCTTTATCATCCCTGAAATCCAACCTCCTCCCACTGGCCGAGGTTGTGACGCCAAATCTTGATGAAGCTGAGCTCCTTACCGGCCTCAAGATTTCGTCAGTTCAGGACTCAATAACGGCCGGTGAAGAAATCCTGAAGTTGGGTCCAAAAGCCGCCGTCATCAAGGGCGGGCATCTGCCCGGCGAGCCTGTTGACGTCCTGTGCCAGAAAGGGAAGGAACCACTCCAGTTCTATGGCGCGAGGGCTTCTTCTTCATCCACACACGGAACTGGCTGCACATTTTCCTCGGCGCTGGCTGCTTATCTCGCCACTGGTTCCACAGTTGAAGATGCTGTAAGATCATCCAAACAGTTTGTTTACAACGCCATCCTTTACGGTTTGAAGATCGGGAAGGGTGTTGGCCCTGTCAATCCAATGAGCAACTTGGAAGCTGATGCAGAGCGTCACAGGATCTGTGAGAAGATGAGTGATGCAATCACAATTTTGGAGTCGTCGGATTCGGTTACGAGGCTGTCCCCTGAATGCCAGATCAACATCGTGATGGCGCTCCCCAAACCGTATGCGATCAGCATAGACGCAGTCTGCGCAGTGCCAGGCAGAATATTCAACGTGGCTGGGCATCTCAAGGCAGCGGCCTGTCCTGCCTTTGGGGCTTCACGGCATATGGCGAAAGTCGTCCTGACTGCGATGGAGTATGATCCTTCCTATAGATCCGCTATGAACATACGCTTGTCAAATGAGATCATAGACGCGTGCATACGGCTTGGGCTAAGCATCTCATCCTACGATCGGAAACTGGAGCCCAAAGAAGTAAAGTCAATGGAGGGGGGGTCGGTCCCGTGGGGCGTAGGAGAGGCGATAAAATCATTTGGCCGGGTCCCAGACATAATATACCATATGGGCGATGTTGGAAAAGAGCCAATGATAAACATTCTCGGGACGGACTCTGTTGATGTGGTGATGAAAGCGATCAAGATAGGCAAATCACTTTGCGCGATCAGTTGAATCGCTTCTTCCCACAGCGTTCTCGGTAATATTGTTGCGCACTACCATTTTGCAAGATGAGGGATCTTCACACTGGTCGAGTCAAAGAAACCGTTCCTCATCTCTTCTATGAATGAGTTTAGCTTGAATACTGGCACAATCATGGCCCCATCGCTTTGCGTTACACGTTCTTGGTATAGCGTAATTAAGGCTGGGATCACTGTGGCCTCGGCCCAATCTTCGACATGGAGCGAATCGAACTCCTGAAGCTTCTTGCAGAACTCTTTTTCCCTATTGACCTGTGCGGTAGCTGCAAGCCTTAAAGCTGAAGGCTTGCCGAGCCTCAATCCCCAGTGCTTACAGTCCACCAATATTATGCGAGGTTTTGAGATGGCAACTACGTCGACTTCGTATCGCTTTTTGTTTGATGAGAATCTGAAATTCCTAAAGGATCTAAACCCATTGACGGAGAACGCCTCTGACACTATGCCCTCAAAATCCTGCCAGTTGATTTCCTTTACAACATCCTCGATGTCTATCCCTTTTCTTACCCTTGCCTCCAACTCTTGAAGGGAGATGTTGCCGAGTATAATTAACGCCCCAGATGCGTTTTTCCATTAACAGCCCTTGCAGAGATTTTCGCTACTGGCGGGACCTTGCGTTTGTGTGCATTTTCTTTGACCCTGAAGACTATCTTCTCGACGTTGGCTCTGCTCTCTTGACCGACCTCCCTTAGAACCTGCTCGGGTGAGAGTTTCTTGTCAACAATCAGGTGCAGCAGCAGATCTATCTCATCATAGCCTAGACCAAGCTCCTTTTCAGCCATGTGATCTGGCCAAAGCCTGGGACTGCTCTTCTTCACTGCAATTCGCTCCGGTATGCCTAACCTTTTTGCCAAGCCCCTGACCTGGCTTTTATAAAGTCCGCCAATTGGCAAGATATCGGCGCCGCCATCGCCATACTTTGTGAAGTAGCCTATCAGGAGCTCGCTCCGGTCTCCACTCCCAAGAACGATCCTCCCCTCAAGATTTGCAAAATAATAAAGAAATACCATCCTGATCCTTGCCTTGGCATTTCCTTCAGCCAACCTGTTCCCCGACCTTTCAGTGGCTTCAATAATTTTCTGTGACGCCTCTGCGATATCGATGGTCGCATGCCTAATCCCAAGCTTCTCTACAAGCTCCAGAGCATCTTTTGTGTCTGCAGCTGGCGTAGTGCCGGTCTCAGGCATCATCAAAGCAAAGACTTTCTCATTGCCTAGCGCTTCCACTGCTAAGGCAGCCACCACTGCAGAATCAACGCCCCCGCTCACGCCTAAGACAACTCCCCTACCATTGGCCTCTTTCCTTAGGAACCTGCATATTTCCCTCTCAACAACCCCATAATCCATGGCAGGAATCTGACAAACGGTCAAATGTAAGCCCTCTTTCGAATATGATGCAATAGAGAATATAAAAGCTTAAATTAGTGAACAAAATGAACTATGAAAAAGAAGGTGCAAACAACAATGGCATCGAAAGACCAGACTATGGGTGCCGGTATTCTTGCAGCTGCAGTCATCCTAATTATTGTTTATATCTATTGGCTCTTCGGTCCATATCCTGACTGGTATCTCCTGGGCTTCAGTATAAGGCAATGGGCATTAGTACTTCCAGTTCTTGTTCTAGTGCTAGCGGTGCTTGGAATCGCTGCGTGGATTGGCTATACAATGGCGACAACACCGCCACCAAAGCCGCTTGAGGAGATACCTGAGCTTTCAGAAACAGCCGAGAAAAAGGATGAACCAACTGAAAAAAGTGCCGCTGCTGACACTAAGAAGTAGCCATCCGATTAGTGGCTAGCTTTTTTTTATTAATATTTACTGTTTTTTAGCACCCAATATTCAGGACTCGAGAACCAAAAAATAATGAAATAGCAGGCTAACCATTGTGCACTTCTTCAATGCTAGGGAAGGCTGAACCGATCTTCTTGATAAACCGCTCCTCAAATTGCAAGTTCTTCATAGTATCAGTTACCTCTTCAATGCCTTCTCCTTGGTATTTTTCTGGCCTACCTGTCAAGTTGGTCAGTGCAATTCCACAGACATGGAGCAGTATTGCTTCCTGTGATGGAACAATCAATACATGGATTCCCGATCTCTGGGCGGATTGCATGTAATCTTGCGCCTGGAAAGGATAAGCGAGAATTTTCATTGTAAGTGGAATTATCGCGCCTTCAGCTGCAAATATTGAAGTTTTTCCATCAGAAGTAGATTCGCGTTTTTTCACATTAAACCCCATTTCGTTTAACGCTTCATTGCACGCTGTGATCACTTGATCCAAGTTGGCTTTTTTTATGATGAACTTTCTATTTTCACAGATCGACGGGTGCGACATACAAAGACCCAATATAATATGCTTTTTCCCTCCTATTTCTTTTCTTTGCCAATAATTGCAAATGGAAAAAAGGAAATAGACATATTTCATTTCATACCATGAGAAACATGAATAAAATGCTTACAACCGCGAGCTAGTATCTGGCACAAATTTTGCTTAAAGGCTTGACATATATTGCAGTGCTTTTGGCACAAATTATAATGGGCGTTTGAATTGCACTTTGCCGATCCACGCATATTTTTTTATGTAGCTTTTTCAATAGAATGAGCATCTGTGCGTGATAATATTGGCAGCAGTTGTGAAGTATCCTCTAATACTGGTCAATTTCAAGACCTATGTTGAGTCACAGGCAGGAAAAGCTTTGGCCATTGCAAAGGCAGCAGAAAAAGTGGGCATGGAATACGGGGTATGCATTGCTGTGGCGCCGCAGGTTATTGACATTCCGCTGATTTCCATGAATTCGACGGTGCCAATTTTCTCGCAGCACTTTGATCCTGATCTCCCGGGTGCGCATACCGGCTATATAACTCTCGAATCAATAAAAGAATCTAACGCCTGCGGGTCAATACTCAACCATTCCGAACACCGGCTGCGCGTTGACATCATTGAGGATGCCATAAAGAGGTGCAAGCTTTTGGGCCTCTTATCATGCTTATGCGCAAACACATCAACTGTCGGCAGCGCCCTATCATTACTAGGCCCTGACATGATTGCAATAGAGCCGCCGGAACTGATAGGCAGTGGCATATCTGTTTCCAAAGCCAAGCCGGAGATAATCACAGAATCTGTCAAGATGATAAGAGCGGTGAACAAAAATGTGCACATTCTTTGCGGAGCAGGCATCACGACCGGAGAGGATGTTGCAATTTCAATCAAGCTTGGTGCTGAAGGGATACTGGTGGCTTCTGGCGTCGTGAAAGCGAAGGATCCGCGATCAATTTTGGAGGATTTCGCCAGATCTATTACCAAGCACTAGAAATTTGTAAATGCATATTTTTGCGGCATAAAGCATATATGTGTCTATTCTGTATCCATCTGACTATTGGTGTGTAATATGGGTGACCGTCTTTGGCAAGAATTCTGTAAGGGTCGACCTTCCGGTCGATGAAATTCCGAAAAATTGGTATAACATAATCCCCGACCTTCCTGAACCCTGCCCGCCACCGCTTGATCCTGTCACTAAGGCTCCAGCGGGACTGGCAAACCTGTGGTTCTTCCCGAAAAACCTAATCCTGCAGGAAGTCTCCACAGAAAGATACATCCCTATCCCAGAAGAGGTTAGGGAGATCTATGTCAAGATGCAGCGGCCGACTCCCCTGTTCAGGGCCACGAGGCTAGAGGAATACCTGCAAACCCCTGCAGAAATTTACTATAAGTATGAAGGCATTTCCCCGCTGGGGAGCCACAAGGGCAACACTGCTGTGGCCCAGGCTTACTACAACAAGCAGGAAGGCACTGAAGAGCTCGTCACCGAGACTGGTGCCGGCCAATGGGGGAGTGCCCTTTCCCTGGCATGCTCGTTTTTTGACATGAAGTGCAAAGTATTCATGACGCGCGCCTCACATGACCAAAAACCTTACCGGAGAGTGCTTATGGAGCTATACGGCGCCAAGGTCTTTGCATCGCCAAGCATGGAAACCGAGTTCGGCAAGAAGACGCTTGCAGAGAATCCGAACCACCCTGGAAGCCTAGGAGTAGCAATCAGCGAGGCTATAGAAACCGTCCGCCATAACCCAAAAGCAAAATATGCCTTGGGGTCCGTGACCAACTTTGTGCTGCTGCACCAGACGGTTATTGGCCAGGAAACCATGAAGCAAATGGATCTCATTGATCGCAAGCCTGACTTCGTCATAGGGTGCGTAGGCGGAGGGAGCAATTACGCCGGCTTGGCATATCCATTCATTCAAGAAAAGCTGAGAGGCAAGCTGGATGCAACATTCTACGCCGTA